>ENA-ORIC01003061-ORIC01003061.1-human-gut-metagenome-genome-assembly--contig:-NODE-3061-length-12258-cov-3.505213_pt1 | contig 12258 bp, 10 predicted proteins | sample MGYA00243023_ERZ508732 | MGnify/ENA primary metagenome ERZ508732 (study PRJEB26277, sample SAMN04329767) | human gut metagenome | biome: human-associated habitat | host: Homo sapiens | place: USA...
TTTATTTTGAATATAAAATATGACACATACACTTGACAATATGCATACATAGAGGAAACGCATCAAGTGCTTGCTAAGCGAAACTTTGTGCTGGCAGTAAGAGGAGGTATCTTTGGTGATAAACCAACTTCTTACTATGACTTTGGAGAGTAGAAAGCGACAAGATAGCTGAGTATTGGGATGTAAAGATAATATGGAGCAGAACATAAATTCGATATGCAAGGTGTGTTTATGGGACACCTTAGTTTTTATAATAAGAATCAGATAAGAGATAAACTCTTACTGGTTCTTATTTTTTTGGAGCAGGTGAGGTGGCAGAGTGGCAAGGTTATGGTATTGAATTAGAAAAACAGTATTACACGCTAAGGAATGTAGAGGATGCTGCATTATGTGTGAATATTACGAAGTATGCAGAAATGATGGAACATTAGAATAGGAGGTGCCTATGGGAACGGATTCTTTATATTACATAATGGATTATAGTGGTAACTATTATAGGACTGATAAAGCAGATCAGTTGGTAGCTGTGGCAGGAGAACAGGACGCAACAGTATTTACATTTGCACAGGCGAACAGCCGTATATGTGTAGGTAAGAAAGCATCATTTTATTGTATGGTTCCGATTGAAGAAACAGAGGAAGATATGAACGGGACAGTATCAGGCAGTGATGAAATAGACGACTATTCCGGTGCATTACCTGTAGAAGAACAGGAAGAAAATGATGATGAATATATTTCACCAATAAAAGAATTAACATATGATGAGGTAACAGAACCGATTGAGAAAAATGTTGCATCGTATGATCTGTCAGAAATGGACTGGGCAGAATATCTTACTCATTTTACATATCTTGTGGAAGGACTGAAAGATTATAAGGATGAGCTCTCAAAAAAGCATTCAGATATAGACCAGAAGATATGCGATATTCTTCACTATATTGAATTATGTGAGACTGATGAGAATGAAGCTGCTGATCTGGTTGAACTACTGAGGGTGTGCAGGGAAAACAGAAGAGATATCAAGGATGAATTGCAGAGAATCGAGTATTTTCAAACCGGCTTTGGAACGAATGCCAATGTCACTAGGGCGAAGCAGGCGTTAAAAAGTATCAAAGGATTGGAAACAAGAAAGTATAAACCTAGAAAATACGAGGAGTTGTTTGAAAATTGCGTGCTCAAAGATAGGCGGTTACAAAGAGACGATTTACATAGAGCAGCTCATGTTAGTTCAGATGCAAAGCAAAGATACAGTGTTGAACCGACATTTGATGAAAAGGATGGTGAAGAAACAATGGCAGAAGAAAGAAGTTATACTCCGTTTGATGGAAAAGAGAATGACTGGTTATCATTTGCAAGACAGCAGGCAGAGTTTTATAGAAATGCCGGACATTATATAACAAATCTACAGATAGACATCAAAGAGATAGATAGCGAGATTGAAAATATCCTTCTGGAAACAGAAGATGCTAATTGTAATGTGACTCAGGGGTATAAGGTATTTAAAAGACTTAAGGAATTGAGACTAGAGAAGAAAGCAAAAACGAAAGAACTTAATTGTTTGTATGCATTGACAGATTATATTGATTGCGAATCGCTGGCTGATACCTGTGAAGATAATCTGGCAGAAATTGAAGATATAATGGAAGTTCCAGAACATAGTGAAGTGACAAAAATGCAGCCTGTAGATAACGGGCAGGAAGAAAACATGCATATAGTAGAAGATATGGTTGTTTGAAAATAAGGAGAATAATTACCATGACAAATAAGACAATATTAAGAGAAATTCATAGAGAAAATAAATCTATAAATAGAAATTTACAGAGACTGGCAAATATAGGATTGATAGGTCTGCTTGGAAAAAGCGCTGAGGTGGCAAAGAAAACAGATGATTCTGTTGGAAAGACACTGGCAAAGACTGGGTTAATACTAGTGGTAGTGTCAGAGATAGTACTTATGATAGCGGATATTATTGATTACAGAGAAGAGAAAATAGAACAGCAACTTGAAGAAGATGATGAATAAGCAGGCAAAAGAACAAAGATTCGATATACAAGGGCTGATTATAGGACAGCATAAGTAGTACTATATAATCAGAAAAAACAAATAACCTTGATAATTCTAGATTACAGGAGGTATGGCAATGAAAAATTGGATGGATTTAAATGGCGATGGCAAAATTGATGGCACAGAAATGATGTTCGCAGAAGAAATGCTTTGTACCAGCAGGGAAGAGCATGAGGCATTATTTGGAGATGCCGGAGACTTTGAGGATGACGCAAAGGATGATTTTGAGATTGATGCTATGGCAGCAGGAATGGATGTAGATGAATTAGAACTTATGGATCCTGATGACAGGGCAGAGGCATTGGAAGATGCAGGGTTAGACCCGGATGATTATGATTTTGACTGAGTTTTTTGCAAGGGAGGCTGATTTGTATGAGAAAGAATTCATTTGGACAAGGACTGGCAATATTTTTTGTGATAATAGGGGTTCTGTTTGTAATAGGTTCAATAGGTGAAGCAAGTGAGTCTAAGTGCATTAAGGCTGGATGTGATAATAAGCAGGCAAGTGGAAGCAGCTATTGTTATTTGCATAAACCATATACGGGAAGCAGTACATCCCATAGCAGTTCATCATATAGCAATAAATCGTCTGGCAGTACTTCTGAGAGTAGTACAAGTAGCTCTGGCTCAAGCAGTGGTTACAATAGTAAATCAAATTCTACAAACAAGCCATCATATAGCAGTGGCACAAAGAAAAGCACAACGACAAAGAAGAGTACATATGACTCTTATGATGATGGCTATGATGATATCTATATGGATGGCGATTATGACTATGATAGATATGACAGAGACAGCGATTATGCGGATGGTGTAGATGATGCAATGGATGAGTACGGAGAAGACTGGTAAAGCTGATAAAGTTTTGCGGAAAGGAGACTATTATGGAAGAACTTTATTTTACAATAGCAGGTTGCAGCCATTATTTTGGCAGTGATTTTATGGAAAAAGGAATGAAAGTCAAACTTGAAAAAGAGCCGGATAATGAGTACGACAAGGAAGCAATACAGGTAAAGGTGAAAGGACTTGGAAAGATAGGATATGTGGCTAACAGTCCTTTTACTGTTAAAGGTGAGTCTATGAGTGCTGGCAGGCTGTATGACAAGATTGGAGATAAGGCGAAAGGAAAGGTTGTGTTTGTAGTTGATGGTGGGGTTGTGTGTATGATTGTCGATACAGGAGTAGATAAAAATTTGAATATTATTGATAGCGAGTTACAATAAATTGATGCGGATAGGACAAATATTTGTGTTCTATCTGCATTTTAGCATCAAAAAGAATTGGATAGACTATAGGGGTAGATTGTACAGCGTTAAGTAAAAAAAAATAAATGCGAGAAATCGAATTACAAATGTGAGAATTAAGAAAAAATGCAAGAAAATTTTGTTTGACTTTTTCAAAAAAGAAAAATATAATACTTTTAAACGAGTAGCAGACTAGCGTAAATCCAGTTTTGCTACCCTTTTTTGTGTGCACCTGCTGTCACACATTATGAAAATATATCATGCAGTTTAAAGTGTGTAGCTTATCAGCGTAAGTCCGGCTTATCAGATAAGTTCACACTTTTTTTATGCAGAAAAGGAGGATTTAGTTAAGATGGCTGAAGGTAACAAAATGAGAGAAATGTCGGTAAATAAGCTCATGGTACAGATGGGAATACCGATGATCTTATCTATGGCATTGCAGGCGGTTTACAACATTGTAGACAGTGCCTTTGTTGGAAACATGAGATCAGGAAGTGAGACAGCACTAAATGCGCTGACACTGGTGTTCCCGGTTCAGATGCTCATGGTGGCAGTCGGAATCGGAACAGGTGTGGGAACCAATGCACTTCTTGCAAGAACACTTGGACAGGGAAATGAGAAAAAAGCTGCAAAAGTTGCGGGAAACAGTTTATTTCTTGGAGTAATTATTTATGTGGTATATCTATTGTTCGGAATTTTTGGAGTAAGAGAATATATTTCATCACAGACCGTTGATCCGGAAGTGATTTCAGTGGGAACAAGCTACTTAAGAATATGCTGTGTGATTTCATTTGGAATTATTTTCTTTTCATTATTTGAAAAACTCTTACAGGCAACAGGGCGTTCACTATATTCTACAATCGGTCAGGTTGTGGGTGCAGTGGTAAATATTATCCTTGATCCGATCATGATTTATGGTATTGGACCGGTTCCTGAAATGGGAGTGAGGGGAGCTGCATATGCAACTGTTATTGGACAGGTTGTGTCTGCAATATTATTGTTTGTATTTCATATGAAACTGAATAAGGAAATGGAACATGATGTAAAGTATATGAAGCCGGACAGCGGAATAATCAAGGAAATATATGCAATTGGACTTCCTGCAATTATTGCACAGGCACTTATGTCTATCATGGTATATGTGATGAATCTGATTTTGAAATTCAGCCCTTCAGCACAGACTGCATATGGATTGTTCTATAAAGTACAGCAGTTTGTATTGTTCCTTGCCTTTGGGCTTAGAGATGCAATCACTCCGATTATTGCATTTGCTTATGGTATGAGAAGTAAAAAGAGAATGCAGGATGGAATCAGGTATGGACTGCTCTATACCATTGCATTAATGATTCTGGGAATTGCAATTACGGAATTCTTCCCTGGAGCTTTTGCAACTTTGTTCAATGCAGGACAGTCAAGGGAATATTTTATCGGAGCAATGAGGATAATCTCAATAAGCTTTCTGTTTGCCGGAATAAATGTTGCTTATCAGGGGATTTATCAGGCACTGGATGGTGGAATTGAATCATTGGTAATCTCTCTTCTGAGGCAGCTTATCATTATTCTGCCACTGGCTGGAATTTTTTCTCTGTTTGTCAGAAATGGTCAGATGGGAGTTTCTCTGATCTGGTGGGCATTCCCAATAACTGAGGTTATTTCATGCCTGGTAGGATACGTATTTTTAAAGAGAATCAGAAAAAATAAAGTAGATGTTTTGAATTAAGGAGGTATAAAAAATGACAAAAAGAATTATTACAATCAGCAGGGAATTTGGAAGCGGTGGTCGATTTATCGGTGAAGTAGTGGCAAAGAAACTTGGTGTTGCATATTACGACAAAGATATCATTGGACGGATTGCAGAACAGTCAGGCTTATCACCGGAGTATATTAAGGAAAATGCGGAGTTATCTCCCAAGAAAGGTTTATTTGCATATGCATTTGCCGGACGTGATATTACAGGAAAGTCCATAGAAGATATGGTATATGCGGCACAGAGAAAAGTCATTTTGGAGTTGGCTGGAAAGGAGCCTTGTGTAATCGTTGGAAGAAATGCTGATTACATTCTGAAAGACAGGGATGATGTGTTAAATGTTTTTATTCATGGGGATATGCCGGAAAAAACACAGCGTATCATGGACTTATATAATGTTGAAGAGAAGGAAGCTGTCAAAATGATGGCAGACACAGATAAAAGGCGTATGACAAATTATAACTTTTACACGGAGCAGAAATGGGGTAAAGCCAGTAATTATACGTTGTGTCTGAACAGTTCACAGCTTGGATATGACAGGTGTGAGAAGATAATTATGGAATGCTGTAAACAGACTTATGGAAAAATCTGTTAGTGAGATAGAAAAGGAGTGCCGGGATGAAATTAAAAGATAATATTCTTTTTTTATCATGTGAATGGGTGTATAATGAAAAAAATATCGTTGAGGAGAAAAGGAATGCAGCACCTTAAAGAAGACATTCAAAAGAAAGAATTTCATAACACATATCTTTTATATGGAGAAGAGGAATATCTGGTTCATTTTTACCGGGATAAGTTAAAGGAAACCATTCTGGATGGGGCCGACGAGATGAATTATTCGTATTTTCAGGGTGGTTCGATCGATCTTTTAGAAGTAAAGGAAATTGCACAGACACTTCCGTTTTTTCAAGAACATAGGCTAATCGTAATGGAGGATTCCAAACTTTGTAAAAATGCAAATGATTTTGCAGATGTTATTGAAAGTGTGCCGGATAGTACCATTTTTGTTTTTGTGGAAAAAGAAGTGAATAAAAGAACTAAACTTTATAAGTATATTCAAAAAAATGGCATCGCTGTGGAACTGAATGCAATGAGTGATCAGGAAACATTACAGTTTGTTGCAGTTCATTTAGGCAAAGCCGGCAAGAAGATTCGTCAAAATACCGCACAATATTTTTTAGAGCAGGTAGATAATTCTCTTTTAAATATTCAGAATGAGTTGGAAAAATTGATTGCTTATACGATGGGGAGAGAAGAAATTACCAAAGAGGATATTGATGCTGTTTGCAGTATACAAGTGACAGGACAGATCTTTAAAATGTTAGATGCAGTTGCCGGTGGAAAAAAAGCAGAGGCGATCCGGTTATATCATGATCTGTTGGAACTAAAAGAAAATCCGATGTCTATTTTATATTTGCTAACCAGACATTTTAATATTTTGTTGCAAATCAAAAGCTGCAAGCAGTCCGGTAAGGGAGAATTGGCTAAAAAGATTGGCATTCCGCCATTTTCTGTAGGCAAGTACCAAATGCAGGCAAAGCATTTTACACAAGAAAATTTAAAAGAAATGCTGACAGCATGCATTGATACGGAATATGATTTTAAACGTGGAAATATCAATGATCAGATTGGTGTTGAACTTTTGCTGACAAGTTTTGTACAGCAGGCAGGATAGAAATTCCTTTGGGCAGATAAGATGAATTATCAGAATCTGCTCAAAGGAATTTTTGCGTTTATTAAGAAATAACTCTAATATCCAAGTGTCTTTTGTTTGCAGCATTTTGTACGGTATTTGATACAGTCATGCATGAATTTTACATAAGAGAGTAAGCTTTTTTTGTATGCAAAATTATAACGTTATTGACAAGAAAGATTACAAGAAAAATATGGAAATAATTACAAATATTTCTTGCATTATATAAAGATATAGTTTATAATTTAATAAAGAATTTATTCAAATTATCAAAATATAAATACAAAGGAGAAAATTAGATGAGAAAGAGTCTTAAGACAATGGTATTTGCAGTGTTATTTTTAGGCGTAACATTGCTAAGTGGTAATCATGCATATGGTCAGCAGACAAAAGTGAAATTGAACGGTAATACTCCAACAGGCGCATTAGGTCAATTTTTGGTTCAGGATGATGAAAATCAAAAGTATTCGGAATTGGTGGTTAATTTAAAAGACAAGAAGGTAACAGTAAATGATATCGAAACAACATTGCAAGAGACACTTGGAGTATCAAAAAAGAGAGAGCAGATTCTGTTAAACAATACACCTAAGGAATTTAGTGATTATATAGAAGGTGCGACAGAATGTGAGGTGGAAAAAGTTTCGTCTGACGAACTTATAATAACTAATGATTTCCAAACCAAGCGCCTGATTGCGATGGTTGATGATTTAGATGAAACCTATGGCGCAATAAACATAGTGAAAGGAATCACGGCATATATTTTAAAGTATGAAACAGACGAAGCGACAAAAGAGGCATATCAAAAATTAGTAAAAAAATATGGTGAAGAAAAAATATTTTATGATAAAGTGTATAGTGCTGAAGAAATATTTTGCTCTGAAAAAAATATTGAGAAAAATGAAAACAGTGTCAAAGCAATTGAAAAAACAGATAAACAACCAGCTTCTAGATTAGTATATAATAATTCAGAAGATGAATATGTTGATACAGCAAAAACAATGGGTTTATATGATATTAATAAGCAAATTGATAAGTCAAAATATTCAAAGAATGTGGTTACCGTTGCAATACTAGACACTGGACTCACGGTTACATCAAATTCAGGATGTGAAATAGGAAAGAAACTTTATGAAAAAAATTACTATACACTAAACTGCAATTTTAGTAAAGCATCTGATTTGCTTGATCATTATGGTCATGGAACAGAAGTTAGTTCTGTAATTGCGTATAATACTCCTGACACTGTGAGATATTGTATGTTCAAAATTATGGATGATAAAAATAGTATATCGAATGCAATGATTTATGCTGCATTAGAACAGGCGTATATTTCAGATATAGATATTGTAAATTGTAGCATTGCTGGATGTTATCAAAAGGGCAAAGAAGGAGTTAGAGAGTATAGTGCTATATTAAAAAAATTATACGAAAAAGGTACAGTTGTTTGTTGCGCAGCAGGAAATGAAGCTGATCATTACAGAAAAGAAGATAGTAATGGAAAGGTAATTGAGGAGTATGATACATCCGCAGATTGTACAAGTCCTGCGAATAGTGAGTTTGTGTTATGTATATCGGCATTAGAAGCCAAAAAATCGGGCATATTCTCAAAAGCTGATTATACAAATACAGGCAATACGGTTGATTATTCAGCAATTGGCACAGAGGTGTATGTGTACACGAATGATTCAAAAGAAAGTTATGCTTCGGGGACATCTTTTTCAACTCCGTTGGTGGCAGCAGAATTTGCTATACTAAAAACATGTAATGACAGTTTTATATCGGTAGAACAATTACGTGAAATATATGACTTATATTTGGTGGAGGCATCTAAAAAAGCAGATCACAAAATATATGGTTCGGGGTATTTTGATTTATCAGAGTATGAATTATGTGATATAAAACATTCTCGGTGTTGTGGGTTATGGCATTATGATGGAACAAGTGCTGATATTGGGAAGAAACATACTCTAACAATTGACTTAAATGGGGGAAGTGGGTGTGGATTTTATAGCACGACAGATAGTGGTTGGAAAGATAAATTTACAAGAACTTTTCAATGTGGAACACCGCTTTTATTTGCATCAGCATATAGCATGGAAGCTGACAATCCAAATGGTTGGATTCAGGTTGGAGAGAATGATAAGCCAAATTCCTCAGGAACTATGGCAGATCCATACCGTCCTCACCGAGAAGGATATCAACTTGTTGGGTGGAAATGTTCGGGATATGGATCAGTACATAAGAAAATAGATTGTTTAGGGAATAAATATACAGAGACATGGTATTATAATGGACAAGATAATGAAGATGTAACCCTTACAGCAATATGGATGCCGAAAAAATTATATAATCTATTAAGAATAAATCCTAATGGAGGCAAAATGTTTTATGGTCATATCGAAACTACAGAACCATTTGAGATAGGATATAGAAATAATATGTATAGGGCATTAAGTGAAGGAAAAACATTCTCTTATCATAATGGTAAAGTTGTAGGAGAACCAATTAGGGCGGGATATTCTTTTAAAAATTGGAAAGTTTTAAGTGGACTTGGAGCTGTATATAAACTTAATAAAGAACTTGCTGATTTTACAGAAGAGATTTATGGAAGTTTAGATGAAAGTATAGGATATTATGCCTATAAAACTCCGGATTTTAATGAAACGAATGCTTCGATTATTGCCGAATGGATACCCAATAATTATACAGTTACTTTAAAGACAAGTAGCGATACAAAAGTGGCGTGGAATACAGTAACATATGATAATACATATGGTGCTATGTTAAATTTTGTACCTACAAGGATTGGCTATACTTTTGCAGGATGGTATACAGAAGAAAGGGGTGGTGAAAAGATAACGTCATCTTCAAAAGTTAAAATAGCAAAAGATCATGACTTGTATGCACACTGGACTCCAAATAAGTATAAGGTAACAATAAAAACAGACAAGGACACAACAGTAGCATGGGATACGGTAACATATGGTCAAAAGTATAGTCCGATGTTAAATTTTATACCTAAGAAAACAGGGTATACTTTTGTAGGATGGTATACAGAATTATATGGAGGTGAACAGGTAACATCATCATCTGTAGTTAGGATTACGCAAGATCAAATATTATATGCACATTGGAAAAATAGTCAGTATAAGTTAACTCTTAGAAACGAAGATAAATCAATTATTACAACAGCCACAGTAACTTATGGAAAGGCGTATGGTGGAATGTTATCTTATGCTCCGGAACGAGAAGGATATACTTTTGCTGGATGGTATACTGCGATTACCGGTGGCACGAGGGTTACTGCAAAAACAATTGTATCAACAGCCAATGATCATGATTTATACATACGTTGGACTAAAAAGGAAGGAGAATGATTATGAAAATGAAAAAATCAATACTATACACAATACTTGCAACATTAGCAATAGGATGCCTCAGTATAGGTGACAGCTCACAAAGTAAAGCATTGGAAACAGAAAATGTCATTGCACCAAAGACTACACGGGAGGTTAAAGAATATTCATCAACTTCTGAAATAATTACTGTAATACCAAGACCGGAAATGACACCGGCAGCACCGGTCATAATACAGCCGGGGCAATCTATGCCAAGTACAGCACCACAACGAACTGCTTCACCGGATATACCATTAAATCCGGAAGAAAAGGATGAAAATGGAAAGTATGTTGTAAGAATTTATATGAATTATGGCTATGGAAATTTTCAAATATTGTCTGAGACAAGAAGTTGTGAAAATGGAGAAATAATCCAACTTCCAAGATTTTATGAAAATGAAAGTATAGATTATTGGATCTGTCAATACCAGGATCAGACAGTACGCAAAGAACTATGGACAAAAGATAATAAGGTGCAGGATAGTAGTATAGAAGTCAATGGAAGTATGAAACTTACAGCATACGTTTCCTGTAAGTTTCCGGCAATGAATTCATCATCGCCTATACCAACTAAGTCTTCCACTACCCATAAATCAAATTCAGCTATTGACCGTCAAAAGCCTGTATTCAAAAATCTGATCAACAAAAAGACATATTATAAGAAAAAAGTCATTGCATATGTAAAAGACAATAAAGCGATAAAGAAAGTGACAATCAATGGAAAGAAAGTAAAGCTTACCAAAGTAAAGAAAGGAAAATATAAAAACTATTGGAAGTTTACCATTACAAGACAAAAAAAGATAACAAAGTATAAGATTATAGCGATTGATCCATCAGGAAATCATGCAAAGAGAACGATTTATCTGAAAAATAAAAAAAGAATCAGATAACTTCAAGATCCAAGAGTTGTATATTTACTTCATCGACCTTTATATAATAAAAAATTGTAATAACAAATAGGAACATATGTTTGTAAAACAGAAGAAAATAAACTGTAAATTGAATATACTTAATTAAATTAAAAAATAATGCATTATGACAAAATAAAACTTGCTTTTTGATGCGAAAAACGTTATAATGCAAACAGTTGATGAACAAAGGGGTTCAGCAAGTCTATTTGCTGAACCCTTTTTTTGTGTTTATAGGAGGTAATGGCAACATGCAGAAAAGAGAAGAGAATGCAAATCGTATTCTGAATGCTTCAGATGTGATCGATCATGCAAAGAAAGGTCTTTATGATCCGCGTTTTGAGCATGACAACTGTGGTATCGGTGCTATCGTAAACATTAAAGGTAACAAGACACACGATACGGTATCCGGTGCATTAGATATTGTAGAAAAGTTAGAGCATCGTGCAGGTAAAGATGCAGAAGGAAAGACCGGTGACGGTGTAGGTATTCTGCTTCAGATCTCGCATGAGTTCTTTAAAAAAGCAGTCAAACCGCTTGGCATCGAATTAGGAGAAGAAAGAGATTATGGTATTGGAATGTTTTTCTTCCCACAGGATGAATTAAAGAAGAACCAGGCAAAGAAGATGTTTGAGGTTATCATTGAGAAAGAAGGCTTGGAATTTCTCGGATGGAGAGAAGTTCCGATCGTGCCTGAGATTCTTGGTCATAAAGCATTAGAATGTATGCCATGCATCATGCAGGCCTTTGTGAAAAGACCGGAAGAAGTAGAGCGTGGTCTTGAATTCGACCGTAAGCTTTATGTAGCACGTCGTGTTTTTGAACAGAGTAACGATGATACTTATGTGGTATCCTTTTCAAGCAGAACGATCGTATACAAAGGTATGTTCCTGGTAGGACAGCTCCGTACCTTCTTCCGTGATCTGCAGGATGCAGATTATGAATCTGCGATCGCAATCGTACACTCCCGTTTCAGTACCAACACAAATCCGAGCTGGGAGAGAGCACATCCGAACCGCTTTATCGTACACAACGGTGAGATCAACACGATCCGTGGAAATGCCGACAAGATGCTTGCACGCGAAGAGACGATGTTCTCCGAGCATTTCAAAGGAGAGCTGCACAAAGTTCTGCCGGTTGTCAATACTTCCGGTTCTGACTCGGCAATGCTCGACAACACACTGGAATTTATGGTGATGAGTGG
>ENA-ORIC01003068-ORIC01003068.1-human-gut-metagenome-genome-assembly--contig:-NODE-3068-length-12237-cov-3.668257_pt1 | contig 12237 bp, 11 predicted proteins | sample MGYA00243023_ERZ508732 | MGnify/ENA primary metagenome ERZ508732 (study PRJEB26277, sample SAMN04329767) | human gut metagenome | biome: human-associated habitat | host: Homo sapiens | place: USA...
TACTCACATTCATCCTGAGGTAATGCCTCGTGGATCGCATCAGCCAGCACCTTGGTATTACCTGTTAAGCTGCTATAAACGATGGAATATTTTTTATTCTTCATATCATGTTGTCTCCTTTCATAGGATCATGAAATTATCATATCGCATTCCTATTTTAGTTCGGAAAGCATGATTTGTCGAATGAATTTTCCATAAACATTTTACAGAGCGAAAGGGATAGTTGCTTTTCCTGCCGCTTGTGATAAACTTGTTCATAAGTGGGGGAAAGATCATGGACAGAACCCCGATAAGGGAATAAAAGCCGGGCTGTCCCGGTATCATTTAATGAAGTAGAAAAGTTGACAGAAGAGAAATATACAATCCGAAAGTATAAAAGAATTTTATTTTATGTGGTGATATGTGTGCTGCTTGCGGCATTCCTTTTGGGACAATATATTTACCCAAGTGAAAGGGAAACGGTCACGGAGGAAAGCATTACTTATACCGGAACCTTTTACCGGGTGCTGGCAGACGGAACCAAAGAGGAAATCCCAGTTCCGGGCAAATGTGATGTGCCTGCCGGAGAGTCCCTGGTCATCCGGTCAGTGCTCCCACAGGATTATCATGAAAATACGATCGCCATCAGGTCCTCTCTGGAGAATGTGCGCATTTACATCGGTGGGGAACTGAGGGCGGTGTATAATACGGAGAATACCAGACCTTTTGGGAAAAATTCTGCCAGTGGGTATGTGTTCTGCGAGACATCCGACGAGGATGCGGGGCAGGAAGTGCGGATTGAACTGCAGTCCTTTACCGACAAGTATTCCGGTGTCGTCAACACGGTATATTGTGGGGACAAATCAGATATCTGGGCATATATGCTCCACTGCTATTTTATGGTAACTCTGATCGCCTGCGCCATGCTGTTTGCCGGACTGGTCGTGCTGATCATCAGTCTGGTGCTCGATATTGTATACAAGACGAGATTTGATCTCGAGTACCTGGGATGGTGCATGATCCTGGGAGCAGTGTGGATGCTGGGAGAATCGAAGCTGCGCCAGCTGTTTGTTTCCAATGCTTCTATTCTGTCGAATATGTGCTTCTTCGTTGTGATGCTCTGCCCGGTTCCGCTCATGTTCTATATTGACAGTGTGCAGCAGGGAAGGTACCGGAAGGTCTATCATGTGGCAGAGTGTATCACCTGTGTGAACTTTGTACTATGCACATCCTTACAGCTACTGAATATCGCAGATTTTATCTCGACAATGTTCTTGTCCCACCTAGTGATCGCAGGAACGTTCCTGACAATATTTATCACCATTTGCCGGGATCTCATCAAGGGAACGGCAAAACATTACAAGCTTCCGCTGATCGGACTGGTAGTTGCCATGATTGCAGTCATGCTGGAGGTGACAGAGGTGTATCGAGTGGTGTCAATGTCAGGGATTTTTATCGCAACCGGACTGGTGGTTCTGCTGGTCGTTACGCTGATCCAGACAATGGACCGCATCCGCGAGCTGGAGCTGGCCAGGCAGAGAGAGGCCAGGGAAAGCCTGGATTATCTGACAGGTCTTCCTATGCGTCATAAGGGTGAAAAGCTGATCCTTGAGAAAATGCAGGAGCATGATGGCTGTCTGGGATTTGTCGATATGGATAATCTTAAGAAGATCAACGATGTCTATGGACATAAGGCGGGGGATCGTGCTCTCAGGCTGGTAGGAGCAATGCTCACAGAGTGCATGGAGAACGCAGTGGTCTGCCGGCTGGGAGGAGATGAATTCCTGTTCTATCTGCCGGAGGCATCAGAAGAAGAGATGAACATGCGGATGAGAAAGCTGTTTGAAAGCTTTGGTGCGGCAAAAAATCTCACGGCAGAGACTTCACCGGCATCCCTGTCCTGCGGTCTGTGCATGTGCAGACAGGGAGGAAACTTTGAAGAATATTATATAAAAGCGGATAAGGCGTTGTATTATGTCAAACAGAACGGTAAAAACAGTTACCGGTTTTATGAGGAGCTACAGAGAATAAAAAACCGGGAGAATGATCCAAGAAAGGGTGCCAGGTAAGCAGGCATCCTTTTTAAGGTCCTTCTTTTGTGTAATATTCCATTATTTGTGTATTTTATGCTGTTTTTGGATATGACATTAGAACTGTTGTATGGTAAAATAAAATATATTGTCAAACTGACAAAAAAAGAAATATTGCGATAAAGAGAAAGGAAAATGAATATGACCAATGGAAAAACAATGGACATGACACATGGTTCTTTATGGAATAAAATTCTGATCTTTGCTTTGCCATTAGCTGCAAGCAGTATTTTGCAGCAGTTATTTAATTCGGTTGATACGGCAGTTGTTGGGCGGTTTGCCAGCAGTCGGGCATTGGCAGCGGTAGGAAGCAACAGCTCTCTAATCTCTTTGATGATCAATCTGTTTATCGGTATTTCGCTCGGTTCAAATGTTGTGATCGCACATTATATAGGGCAAAAAGCGAAAGACAGCATTCAGTCTGCGGTACATACAGCAATCGTGGTTGCTGTTCTTAGCGGTCTTTTTGTAATGATCGCAGGACAGTTTATTGCCAGACCGGTACTTCTTTTGATGGGAACGCCAAAAGATGTCATACAGATGGCAGTATTGTATTTGAGAATCTATCTGCTTGGAATGCCTTTTATTATGTTATATGATTTTGGCTCTTCCATTTTACGAAGTATCGGAGACAGCAGAAGACCATTATACAGTCTGATCGCAGCCGGTATTGTAAATACTGTATTAAACCTGGTTCTTGTCATTGTGTTTCATCTTAGTGTAGCAGGGGTAGCAATTGCTACCGTCATATCCAATATGGTCAGTTCCGGTATTATTATATATATTCTTTTGCATGAAGCGGAACCGATCCGCCTGGATATAAAGAAGTTAAAGATTGCATCCAAACAGTTAAAAAAGATATTGATGATCGGCATCCCGGCAGGATTACAGGGAATGATGTTTTCGATCGCTAATGTGTGTATCCAGAGTGCAATCAACAGCTTTGGTTCGAATGCGATCGCAGGATCGGCAGCAGCATTAAACTATGAGTTCTTTTCGTATTTTATGGTCAATGCCTTTGCACAGGCAGCAGTTACGTTTACAAGTCAGAACTATGGTGCCGGTCAAAAAGACAGATGCAAAAAGATCTTTCGGTTATCCATGCTCTTTTCCATTCTTTTTTGTGGAACATTATCTTGCATTTTTGTGCTGGGAAGAGACTTCTTTTTACATTTGTATACAACCGATGAGGCAGTATACCGGTTTGCGGTACAGCGAATTTTGATCGTAACGACACTGGAATTTCTGACCTCTGTTTATGAGATCAGTGCAGGTGCCATGCGGGGTCTCGGACATTCCCTTCTCCCTGCTGTGATCACTTGTGTCGGCTCTTGTGTGTTACGTCTGATATGGATCGCAACAGTATGCCGGATTTATCATACATTCTGGGTTTTATTGATCATTTATCCGATTTCATGGGTGATCACCGGAGTTTCGATGATGACAGCGTATCATTTTATCAAAAAAAGAGTATTTCGCAAAACGCTAACAGTATAATGTTCAAAAAACATTTTATAAACAGGAATCAGTACGATGTTTCCAAAGAAAATCTTTTGCAAAACAGTAATAATATGATGAGTGTTTGTTTATGATAGTACGGATTTAAAAGCAGAATACAAAACAGATACAAAAGAAGGAGGATTTGCTATGGGAAAAATTAATCATGAGAAATTTATTACAGACATGATACGTTACGCATCTTCAGCAGAATCACCGGAACATATTATAAATCAGATTTTAAAGTATATCTGTGAAAATCTGAAATCCGACCGTGCTTATATTTTTGAGGATAACGGAGATGGCACGTATGATAATACATATGAATGGTGTCGGGAAGGTGTAACACAGGAGATTGATAATCTCAAGAATGTACCTTATGATGGGGCATTGGAAGTCTGGTTCCGGGAGTATGAGAAATCGCATAATATTATGATCCAAGATCTGGAAGAATATAGAAAAGTCAGTGAACCGATGTATCAGATCTTAAAACCACAAGGAATCAAAACACTGGTAACGGGACCAATCGAGATCAACGGAAAATATATCGGTTTCTATGGGGTGGATAATCCACCGGCTGCTTATATGAATAATACTTCTGTTTTGATCAATATGATGGAATTTGTAATTTCTATGATGATCCGTCTTCGTGATTATGCAAAAGTGGTAGAAAGAAGTGCAACACATGATCAGTTGACCAATTGTAAGAACAGAAGGGCTATGCAATGGGTCTATGATACAGAATTTGATAAGGAACAGTCTATGATGGTCATGATGTGTGATCTGAACGGATTAAAAAAGATCAATGATACGAAAGGGCATGGATTTGGTGACCGCTATATCTGTGATGCAGTGGAGATTTTAAATGCGTGTTTTGAAACAGAGAATGTATACCGGGTTGGCGGTGATGAATTTGTTGTCATATTGATGGGGGCAAAACCGGAGCAGATCGAGCAATATACCGAGAAGTTAAACATGTACCAGGAATTGAAAAAGATCAGTATGTCTTTTGGATTTGCATATCGTCATAATGCAAAAGAACCATTTGATAACCTGTTAAGAGAAGCAGACCGGAAAATGTATCAGGAAAAAGAAAAATACTATCGGGAAATGGATAAGATCAGCAGGAAATGGGGCAGAACATGAAATATCAGGATCTGACACAGGAAAAGATCACATCAGGACTTTGGAAGTTTGCATTGCCATTGATGCTCGGAAATGTGATGCAGCAATGATACAATCTGGCAGATACCTGGGTGGTCGGCAGGTATGTTTGAGTGTGGTAGTATTTAGTGTTACGATCAGTCTGATCGTCTGTCTTTTGGCAAGATCATTTATGAGTATCTTCGTGGAAGCAGGCAGCCATGCGATCATACAGGCCGGGATTACCTATCTGCGGATAGAAGGTGCTTTTTATATTGGTATTGGAATCCTCTTTTTACTATATGGATATTACAGAGCGGTCAACAAACCGGTCATGTCCGTTGTTTTGACGGTGATATCTCTAGGAAGCAGAGTCGTATTAGCGTATCTGTTATCACGCATTCCGGTGATCGGAGTGATCGGAATCTGGGTTTCGATACCGATTGGCTGGTTCTTAGCAGACCTGACCGGAATCCTATATTATAAGAGGATAATGTCGAAAGCAGGGAGGTCTGACCGATGATATCATTGCTTCTTTTGCTCAAAGGTTCTTCGCATGGCACTTGGGCTGATATGATACATTTGTCGGAAAGCCCGTGAAAAGTTATGCGGATCACAAAAAACGCATCGTGTAGCAGAAAGAATTATATGGATACATAAAAAAATATAGATAAATTGATATATTTTCTCGTTTTTAAAAAAGGTTTTATGATAGCCATAGGCTATGGTAACTTGATGGAGAATGCATAATTTATGAATAAGGAGAAAAGTATGGCATTTTGTATTGCCTGTATCATTATTGGCTGTATGATTTTAGGAGCAGGAATCTATTATCTGATTCAGGAAAAAGATAACGCAGAATCAAGAAAGATCTATGGGATCACATCGTTGATCGGTGCAGTGATCTTACTTGTCGCTGTCTTTTTATTGATCTGTCAGGTGATTTATTGATATTTTTGTCTGATCGTATAAAAAAGAAAACAATGATGTTTTTATCATTGATTCGATCAATGGAGTGATCAGGAGTATTATAGTATCTATAAAAATAAATGTTAAAAAACAGCATGGTTATGTAAAATTTTATCTGTAATTTACATGATCATGCCGTTTGATTTTATAAAGCTTTTGTATACTATTATCAGGACTTAAAAAGAAAGTTCAGCCAATTATCGGTATGCCGGATGTTTTTATGCTGATCAAGATTGGGATTCTAAAAAGAAAATGAGGAATGATAATGACGTATCAGGAAATCAAAAAGAATGAAGAAGTTTGTGCCTTCTTGCAAAAAGGAAATGAAAATTTAGGAATGCTTGGATATACGGATCATTCCAGTTTACATTGTACGCTGGTCGCAAAAAGAGCGGCATGTATATTGGAAAAGTTCGGATATTCCGAGGACTTGATCGAGTTAGCAAGAATTGCAGGATTTATGCATGATATCGGAAATGCGATCAATCGTAAAAATCATGCGGAATATGGTGCATTGCTTGCAAATGAAATATTAAAAAAGACAGATATGAAGCTTGAGGACAGAGTGATGGTCGTATCTGCGATCGGACATCATGATGAGTCAACCGGTGGTGCGATCGATCCTGTCTCTGCTGCAATTATTATCGCGGATAAGACAGATGTCAGAAGAAGCCGGGTTCGTGAGAAGAAAAAAGCATCCTTTGATAAACATGACCGGGTAAATTATGCAGTTACCGATACCAGATTAAAGATCAATGTCGAAAAAAAGATGATCACATTAAATTTACAGATTGATACAAAGATATGCACGATGTATGAATACTTTGAAATTTTTTTAGGCAGGATGATGATGTGTAAGGGTGCAGCAGAAGTGCTTGGAGCCGGATTTAAATTAACAGTTAATGGATCTAAGGTATTATAAAAGCTTTTTATCATTTTTGGCATAAGCTGTGAAAAGTGATAGAAATATATGGGATTTACCGAAAAACAATAGGATATGTATTCTCGGAATCTTCTTACCGAGGATACATGGATGCACAAGGGAGGTTTTTGTTTGAAGAAAATATTTATTCTTGACACCAATGTATTGATACAGGAACCGGGAGCATTTGAGAATTTTGAAGATAATCTGGTCGTGATACCGCTTATCGTAGTAGAAGAACTGGATGGTTTAAAGAAAGCAGATGGAGAGAAAGGCAGAAATGCAAGAACCGTTGTGCGTCTTTTGGAAAAATACCGCAATGAAGGAAATCTGCTAGAAGGAGTTACATTAGAAAATGGTGGTATCCTTCGTGTGGAACAGGAACTGTCTGACGTACCGTTATCCAGCGAATTACAAAGTGATAAAGCAGATAACCGTATCCTGCAGGTGTGCAAAGCAATAGAAAAGCAATATACAAAGCAGGCGGTTGTATTAGTTACCAAGGATCTGATATTGCGGTTAAAAGCACAGATACTTGGCATATGTGCAGAAGATTTTACAACACAGCAGGTAACAAGAGAAGATGAATATACCGGCAGATGCAAAGTTTTTATTCCGAATGATCTGATCAAAGAATTTAAAAAGAATGGCATTGCAAAAAGTAAAGTATATCTTGTCAATGAAGCCGGAAAAAAGAAAAAGGCAGAATTGGTGGAAAATGAATTTGTGATCTTACAATCAGATACTTCTTTGAAAAAGACGGTATTAGGAAGAGTGTGCAAAGACAGGATCGTTCCATTGAAATATAAAAAGAAAAAGCCTTATGGGATTGAGCCTAGAAATGTCGGTCAGTATTTTTTACAGGAAGCTTTGATGGCAGATGTAGAGGAAGCTCCTTTGGTGATCGTACAGGGAATAGCAGGCACGGCCAAAACCTTTTATTCTGTTGCAGTAGGTTTAGAAAAAGTCTATAATAATCCAACCAATGAATATCGCAGGATCATGATCTGCCGTCCGAATGCCCAGTTTGATGATGATATCGGCTATTTGCCGGGAGATGAACAGGATAAGATCGCACCGCTGATGCGACCAATCATAGATAATTTAGAGCAGCTTTTGGATTCGGATGAAGAAGAACGTTATGATGATGAGAAAGAGTTAGCAGACAAAATTGCAGAAATCTTTGAACGCGGTATCATTCAGACAGAAGCTTTGAATTTTATACGAGGCAGATCGATCGTAAATACCTACCTGATCATAGACGAAGCACAAAATATGACACCTAATCAGGTAAAGGGCATTATTACAAGAGCCGGAAAAGGAACAAAGATTATATTACTCGGAGATCCCAACCAGATCGATCGCCCATTCTTAGATGAAAAAACCAATGGATTAAGCTATGCAGCCAAACATATGAAGGGCAGCAGCTTTTGTTGGCAGATTTCATTGTCTGCGAAAGAATGCGAACGTTCTCAGCTTGCCATGGATGCAGCAACGCGATTGTAGTAGTCTCAGACAGACAGGAAAGAAAAATCCATCGGTTCTTGGAAAGAATGCATCTGCGATCGGAAAAGAAGTATTTGCAATTGTAAGCAGTAAAAAAGCATTCAGATATGCAATGCAAAGCTGACAAAGAAAAATACAGTAAAAAAGTGCAACGTCGGCACGTTGCACTCCAAGAATTGCTAAAGCAATTCTTGCTGGTGCACCACTACTGTACGAGCAATTTCCTATTCCATAAAAAAGCATTTTACAAAATCTTTTAAAAGATTATTGTAAAATGCTTAAAAAAGAAATTGGCAGCTTTTTATTCTACATTCCGGTTTTCATCTGCTTTGTATTCTAAAAAATCAAAGTCTGCATAATGTTTATGCTTTACACGATCAGCACAGGTGATTCCAACCATTGTTCCGGTAAATTCACCGTATTTACAATATTCATCGGAAAACTTCGTTGTGTCAAACGGAATACCAATCTTGTTATACTCTTTTCCGTTGTAACTCCAATAGAATTGAGAATGTTTTCCTTCGATTTCCAGACGGAAGTAGATCGGAACATCTTCAACACCGATACGTGTATTGACAAATTCTGTCTTTTCTCCGTTTTCTAAAGCGATAATGGAAATCGCACTCTGACCTAATGTTTCGCTGTAATATTTACGCAGGTTGATATAATTCATATTATCATAATATAAGATCAATCCGGCAGAATGCTGGTGAACTTCCGGTACAAATTCCATTTTTGTTGTGATCGTAGCATATACACTTGTCAATTTGCGGGCAAGAATGCTGACTTTATTCAGAGAGGTGCGGGATTCCTGACCACGCAGACGGACATAGCCTTTTCGTGCTGTGACATCGGCAAAGCTTTGCGGCATGACTCGTGGTGCATAGTAGAAGTTGCCAAGTGTGTCATCATCAAAATCATCAAAATCCGGGATTTCTTTGACCAAAACATCCGGTAACTGACTTTCTTCACAATATTCTTTTGCGATATTACTGCCATCTGCCATACGAAGCCATCCATCCTCGGTCCATTTCATCTTCTGGATCGCTGTTTCACGTCCAAGCGTACAGCGAAGTTCCGGCCGAAATGGCCTTGCACAAAGGTGAACCAGATATACTTCACCAAGAGAAGTTTCAACATAACTGCCATGTCCGGCTTTTTGTAACATTGTATCAGGGTTGAAATATTTCGGTTTCAAATGATCAGGATCATGACGTTCATTAGAAACTACAGGGTTGGAAGTGACGATCGGATTTTTAGGATCGCCTTCATATGGTCCCCAGACATTGCGGGAACGTCCCATGGTCACACAATGGTTATAGCCGGTGCCGCCTTCTGCACACATAATATAATAATAACCGTTTCTCTTTGTCAGATGAGGAGCCTCGATACATCCGCGGTCTGTACCGCCTTTCCAGATCCTTTTTGGATAGCCGATGATCTCTTTTTTAACCGGATCATATTCCGAAATGGCGATCACACCCGGCTTTTCATAGCCTTCTCTTGTTTCCCAGTCAAGTGAAACAATATATTTCCGGCCATCATCATCATGCAGGATCGATGCATCAAATCCGGAAGAGTGTAAATAAACCGGCTCACTCCATGGACCTTCGATATTCTTAGCTGTGATCACAAAGTTATCCACATCAAAATATCTGGCATTCATGGAATTCATTACTCCATAGACAACATAGAACAGATTTTCTTCTTCACAATAGGTCAGGCATGGTGCCCAGATTCCTTTTGCGGAAGGCAGTTTTTTTAAATCAGGATTGCTGTCATCAGTCAATACATGGGTATAAAGCTCCCAATGCTTCATATCTTTGGAATGATAGATCGGAATACCGGGAAACCACTCAAAAGTAGACACCGCAATATAATAATCATCACCTTTTTTACAAATGCACGGATCGGGATTAAAGCCCTTCAAAATCGGATTTCTTAGCATCGTTTTCCTCCTTTATAGTCAAATCTCATATTCGTTCTTCGCAGCCTGCTCTGCCGTATCGTCTTCTTATCCTGACAACCGGGATCCTGTCAGTGTCAGCATGTTATGTATCTGTTCGTGTATTCTGTTTCATTTTACTTTTGGGGCACTTTCCTGCCTGCTAAGGATATCTAAGATTTTTTGCTTTTTTGCTCTGATTATGGGCGCTCTCATCTGATATAGGGGCAAGGCCGGTCTGATGTACATTGCTGTTTGGGAATCTCAAAGACCGTCGCCACTTGCGTTGCAAAAAGTGTATTTGCTTTTTGCAATGCTACGTGTGCGCTACGTGGCTTTGCGAAGCGGGAGCGTGTCCCAAACAACAATGCTACTCAGACTGAGTCGCCCCTATAGTTATGACCCGCGCCCAATCAGCAAAAAAGCTTAAAAAATCAGATATTCTAACCAGACAACGTGTCTTCCCAAAAGTAAAAATGAAACAGAAACACGATCCATACATACTATGAATTGCTGACATTGTAGTATTCCTGCTGTCAGGATAAGAAGTTAAAATGTCTAAAGGCTGCGTCTGATAGTTTCTATGGTTAGTATAGCGGAGAAAAACGATGTTGAAAAGAGAGGATTCAGAGGTGTGAATGGTACGATTCCGATTTTTTGAGAATAAAAAGACGGGAAAAAATGATATTAATGTATATTTTTACGACATGGATGAGGAAGAGAGTGTATTAATGCATGTTTTTGCGATATTGACGAGAAAAAGAGTGTATTAACGTATGTTTTTACGATATTGGCTTGGTGTGCATCCCCATTGTTGTTTAAAATATTTCATGGCAAGATGGTGGTTCGAACAGCCATGCACTTCAAAAATCTGTGCAATCGGAAGCTGCGTCTGGATCAGATCCTGCTCGACATAATGAATGCGGATCGCATAGATATAATCTGTGATCGTACAGTTCATATATTTTTTAAAAAAGCGTGCAAGATAATCGGGATGGTAGGAAAAGTGATTGGCAATTGTGGAAGTAGAGATTGCATTCCGGTGGTTTTTGTCAATATAATCCATGATATCTTTCATGCGATGAAACATTTTTGTCTGATGAGTGTATTCCGAAGGCTGGATCTTTTGGGAATAGGAATGTACTAATGTAAATAAAAGATCGTACAGAAGGCTGTAAAACCGAAGCTGATAGCCCTCCGGCCGGATATCATAAGTAATAAAAAGATCGAGAAAGGTTTTTTTGATCTTTTCTAATTTGGTCTGTTCAATTGTATTCTCCGGGTGCATATTGACAGCAAAATGGTATAAAGACTGGGGAGAAAGAAACTTTTCATAGAATTTTTGCGGAATCTGTAAGACCAAAGCCTCGTTTTTTTCTGATAATACAGAATGGATCTCTCTTGGATTAGCAAGAAAGAACTCATTGCTGTGTGCTGTCTGGCTGATTCCATGCGGAAGGTTTAATGTAACACAGCCTTTGATCACGTAGACAAGTTCTAAGCTGTCATGCCAATGTGGTGTAACATAACTTCCTTCGTCTTTTGATAAATAGAAACGTACATCTACATCCGGGTTGCTGATCACCATTTCATGACGTGTTTTTTCGTTAAGTGTTGTCGTTTCCATTTTTGATTCCCCCTTCTGACTGATGGTAATGCTATATAGCATTGTATACGGTATGATGGCAATGGACTTTGAAGCGTTATAAAAGTTATGTACGGACGGTTTATATGCTATCTGTCTGTCTTGCATTTTTGTAATGCTTTCTTAAACTGGAATGCAAAAAGAATGGCAGTAAAGCTGACTGCGATCAGATCTGCAATCGGTTCTGCAAAATATACACCATTTGTTTTATTGGAAATCAGATGCGGCATCAGATAGATCAAAGGAAGCAGAAGGACAAATTTACGCACAACGGCTACAATCACAGAGCAAAGTGCACTGCCGATCGCAACGAAAGTCATCTGACAGGCAATCTGGATTCCAAAGAGGAAAAGGCTGCCACAATATATGCGCAGAGCTTTTGCGGTAAAGGCAGCCAAAGTAGCATCAGAAGTGAAAATTCCGGCAAAAAGAGCAGGGAAGCATTGCAAGATCACCCAGAAAGAAACAGAGTAAGCCAGCGAGATACCAAGCAGAAGTTTGAACGTTTTTTTGACACGATCGACATTTTTTGCTCCATAAT
>ENA-ORIC01003101-ORIC01003101.1-human-gut-metagenome-genome-assembly--contig:-NODE-3101-length-12137-cov-5.785158_pt1 | contig 12137 bp, 9 predicted proteins | sample MGYA00243023_ERZ508732 | MGnify/ENA primary metagenome ERZ508732 (study PRJEB26277, sample SAMN04329767) | human gut metagenome | biome: human-associated habitat | host: Homo sapiens | place: USA...
GCAACGCAGATGCCGTGCCGCAGCCGCCGGAGCGGTGCTTAAGCCGTCAGGCGGGAATTGTGCGGTGTTGCCATAGATCCTGGTTACGCTGGGTGTGGACAGGTTGCGGCTTACAATATAAAAGGAGAAGCCAGAACTGCAGGAAACATGCAGTGCTGAAGATGTGCCAACCTCATCCAATCCAAATCCCCAATCCCACCTCCGTCCCACCGCCTATTCGGCCTTCAACTTCGACCATATCACATTTTGCAATATTTAGGCTACAAAATGTGAGGAAAAAATAAACGAACTTTGATATGATAGGGATGAAATAAAAAGGCTGCTATGGATTATGGGGAAAGGAATGGCGGTTTCTGTTCAATATGCCCACTGACGAGCAGAAAGTGCGTGACCGTAATTTTTAAGCAGGCCAAAAAAACGGACAAATACATGAAACAGAAAAGGGAAGGAGCTTGTACATGAAAGTTTGCTACACGGCAGGTCCGGTCAAAAAGCTGGAAAACTGCTTCTCGGTTTCCACCAATGCGGTGGAGATCCGCATCTGGTTTTTGACGGACGATATTCTGCGTATCCGCGCCGGTTTTGATGGGGACTGGGACGAAGCGTCCTACAGTCTGACCATGACCGCCTGGGACTCCCGCACGGACGAGCTGATGAAGGACTGCCGCAAGCGTGTGCAGACCGCCGCTGCCGAACTGACCGATGGCGACAAGCAGGCCGTGATCCAGGGCAGCCGCCTGAAGGTGGTTGTGGAAAAGGCACCCTTCCGTATCATGGTATACGATAAAGATGGCAGCCTGCTGCATGCAGACATTCCCGACCTTGCTTATCGTGAGGATTCCAACCACCGCCGCATGCACGCTTCCCAGATCGAAGCCGACGACTGCTTCTATGGCTTTGGCGAAAAATCCGGCGAGATCAACAAGGCTGAAAAGTACATGAACATGGCCCCCGGCGATGCCATGGGCTACAATGCCAAGGAAACCGATTCCCTGTACAAACACATTCCGTTCTACATCAAGCTGAACCGCGGTACCAAACAGGCAGTTGGTTACTTCTACCACAACACCGCTGAATGTGATTTCAATATGGGCCGCGAAAAGCGTAACTACTGGCACCGTTACTCCACCTACCGCACCGATGCCGGTGATGTGGATCTCTTCCTGATCGCAGGCCCCTCCATCCGCGATATCATTGAGCGTTACACCGATCTGACCGGCAAGTCCGTCATGCTGCCCAAAGCAGCGCTGGGCTATCTGGGCAGCTCCATGTACTACCCCGAATTGCCGGAAAACAGCGATGACGCTGTGCTGGAATTCATTGATACCACCCATGAGGAGGACATCCCCGTGGACGGCTTCCAGCTTTCCTCCGGCTACTGCGCCGTGGAAACCGAGCAGGGCATCAAGCGCTGCACCTTCACCTGGAACAACAAGCGCTTTAAGGACCCCGCTGACTGGTTTGCCCAGATGGTCAAGCGCGGCATTATCGTTTCGCCCAACATCAAACCCGGCATGCTGCTGGTTCACCCCCTGTTGGAAGAGATGAAGGCAAAGGATATGTTCCTGCCCGCATCCGATGACAACGCCGGTGTGGACGGCCTGGCGGTGGGCACCTGGTGGGGCGGCCCCGGCCTGTTTGTGGACTTTACCAAGCAGTCCACCCGCGAACACTGGAAACAGTACATCAAGGACGCCCTGCTGCGTTACGGCTGCCGCTCCCTGTGGAACGACAACTGCGAGTATGACAGCATGGTGGACAAGGACGCCAAGGTTTACTTTGAAGGCAAGGGCAGCACCATCGGCACCATGAAGCCGGTGATGAGCAACCTGATGTGCCAGCTTTCCAACGAAGCCATTGAAGAGTACGACCCCAACTGCCGTCCCTTCTCGGTCTGCCGTTCCGGCCATGCCGGCATCCAGCGTTACGCCCAGGTTTGGGCAGGCGATAACCTGACCCACTGGGATACCCTGAAATACAACATTGCCACCATCCTGGGCATGGCCCTGTGCGGTGTTTCCAACCACGGCTGCGATATCGGCGGCTTCTATGGCCCCGCACCGGAGGCCGAGCTGTTCGTGCGCTGGGTGCAGAACGGCATCTTCCAGCCGCGCTTCTCCATCCATTCCACCAACACCGACAACACCGTGACCGAGCCCTGGATGTTCAGTGATAAAAAGCAGTACATCCGCGATGCCATCAACTTCCGCTATAAGCTCAGCCCGATGCTGTATTCCCTGATGGTGCGCGCCCACGAAAGCGGCCTGCCGATCTGGCAGCCCACCTTCGCCGTGTTCCAGAACGACCCCGCCACCTATGATGCGGGCGTTGACTTCATGTTTGGTGATTCTCTGCTGGTTGCCAACGTTGTGGAAAAGGGCCAGACCGTGCGCCCTGTCTACCTGCCCAAGACCGAGAACGAAAACGAGCGCTTCTACAACTTCTACACCCGCGAGGAGTACGCTCCCGGCCAGACGATCGAGGTACCGGTCGATATTTCCAGCATCCCGCTGTTTGTGCGCAGCGGTGCTATCCTGCCCATGAGCGGCAACCGCCTGCACAACCTGATGACCGAAAAGACCACTGAGCTGGAGATCCTGATGGCACCGGATGTGGATTCCGAGTTTGTACTGTACGAGGATGACGGCTGCACCAATGAGTACCTGAAGGGCGCTTACCTCAAGACCCGCATTGCCGTGACCGCAGGCGTAAAGACTTACGTTCACTTTACCAACGAGGGCGATTACGATACCGCTGTGGAAAGCATGTATCTGGATATGATCCACCGCGAAAAATCCCCGTTCTATGTGCAGTTGGACGGCAAGGAGCTGCCGCACTTCCTGCACCGCCGCAAGTTTGAGGAAGCCGAAAGCGGCTGGTACTACAGCCAGCGCCTGAAGAGCGTGCAGGTCAAATACCCCAACCCCAAAAAGGACCATGAGATCATGGTCTCGTTTGAGCAGTTTGATCTGATTGGTATGTAACGCGCCGTAAAACGCGATACAAAATAGAAGGAGGAAACAAAATGTTCAAAAAGATTGCAGCGCTGGCAACGGCTGCTGTGCTGTGTGCCGGGCTGATGGCTGGCTGCGGCGCATCCAGCACCACGGCTGACACCAGCTACAGCGCAGAAAACCCACTGGTTCTGACGCTGGCCCACGGCCTGTCCGAGACCCACACCGTCCACATTGCCATGACCCAGTTTGCTGAGGAAGTGAACGAAAAGACCGATGGCCGCGTCCAGGTCAAGATCTTCCCCAACGGCCAGCTCGGCAGCGAAAACGAGAACCTGGAGCAGTTGCAGGCAGGCGTTATCGCCATGACCAAGGTTTCTGCCCCCGGTCTGGCAACGTACAACGAAGCCTACAACGCATTCGGCCTGCCTTACATCTTTAATGATACCGAGGATTTCTACCATGTCATGGACTCCCAGCAGATGCAGGATTTCTTCCTCTCTACCGGCGATGACGGCTTTGTTACCCTGACCTATTACACCTCCGGCGCCCGCTCTTTCTACACCAAAGACAGAGCCATCCGCACCCCGGCTGACCTGAAGGGTCTGAAGATCCGCGTGCAGGACATGAAGTCCCAGACCGATATGATGAACTATCTGGGCGGCATTCCCGTTGCCATGTCTTACGGCGATGTGTATACCTCCCTGCAGACCGGCATCATTGACGGCACCGAAAACAACGAAACCGCACTGACCACCGGCAAGCACGGCGAAGTGTGCAAGGTCTACTCCGTTGACCAGCACGCCATGATCCCTGACGTTCTGATCATGAGCGAAAAGGTATGGAAGCAGATCTCCCCGGAAGATCAGGAGATCATTCTGGAAGCTGCCCACAACTCCACCGAGGCCCATAAGGTCATGTGGGATACGGCCATTGACGAAGCTGTAAAAGAAGCACAGGAAACCATGGGCGTTGAGTTTGTTTACGATGTAGACAAGGAAGCTTTCCGCGAAGCAACCCAGCCCATGATCGAAGCATACGAAAACGAGTATCCCGGCGTTAAGACCCTGATGGATACGATTGAAGCTGCACGAGAGGGGGAATAAAACATGAAACAGTTTTTGGGTAAAGTAAAGTTCTGGATGGATAAGTTCCTCAGCATTGCCTGCGCCATTCTGCTGTCTTTCATGACCATCCTGGTTCTCATCCAGGTGTTCTCCCGTTATGTCCTCAACAGCCCCGTTGCCTTTACGGAGGAACTGGTGCGCTACAGCCTGATCTGGACCGGCTTTATCGGTGCAGCTTACGCATTCTCCACCCGCGAGCATATGTCCCTGACGCTGGTGCGCGATAAATTCACCGGCAAAGCCCACACCGCTCTGCTGGTTGCCATCGACGGCCTGATCCTGCTGCTGGCGATCTTCGTCATCACCATCGGCGGCTTCAAGCTGGCTGTTTCTGCCAGCCGTGAATTCTCCGCTCTGCTGGGCATCCCCCGCAGTCTGGTGTACTCCATCGCTCCGATTTCCGGCATTTTCATCATCATCGCCCAGATCATCAACATTTATGAAGATATCACCGGCGAAAAAGTTGACTGCTAAGGAGGGCACAGAACAATGAGCATTACACTGACAACCGTTATCCTTTTTGCTGTGTTCGGCGTGCTGCTGTTTTTGGGCGTGCCCATCTCCATCAGCATCGTGGTTTCTTCCATTGTAACCGCCATGTCCACCCTGTCTTGGGACCAGATCACCTTTATCACCATGCAGAAGATGAACTCCGGCGTTGAGTCTTTCTCTCTGCTGGCTGTGCCCCTCTTCATCCTGGCTGGCAACATCATGAACAACGGCGGTATTGCCAAGCGCCTGGTCAACTTTGCCCAGCTGTTCGTTGGCAAGATCCCCGGCTCCATGGCACAGGCCAACATCCTGGGCAACATGCTGTTCGGCGCACTGTCCGGTTCCTCCGTTGCTGCTGCTTCCGCCATGGGCGGTTGCATCAGCCCCATTGAGGAAGAAAACGGCTATGACCCCGCTTACTCTGCAGCAGCCAACATTGCTTCCGCCCCCACCGGCCTGCTGATCCCGCCCACCTCCGCATTCATTGTTTACTCCACCGTTGCTGGCGGTGTTTCCATCTCCACCCTGTTCATGGCTGGTTACGTTCCCGGCATCCTGATGGGCCTGTGCTGCATGCTGGTTGCCTTTATCGGCGCCAAAAAGGCAGGCATGAAAGCTACCGGTTATGATAAGAGCAAGAGTATCGGCAAGACCATTTGGGACGCTGTGCCCTCTCTGCTGCTCATCGTCATCGTTATCGGCGGTATCGTTTCCGGTATCTTCACCGCTACCGAGGGCGCTGGCATCGCAGTTCTGTACTGTCTGATCCTCTCCATCGTCTACAAGAGCATCACTTTCAAGAGCTTCTTGAAGATCCTGCTGGATTCCGCCAAAACTTCCGGTATCATCCTGTTCCTGATCTCCGCTTCCTCCGCCATGTCCTTTGTTATGGCTTACTCCGGCATCCCGGCAGCCATCTCCAACGGCCTGATGAGTCTGACCAGCAACAAGTACATCATCTTCCTGCTGATGAACATCATCCTGCTGGTGATCGGCATGTTCATGGATATCACCCCGGCCATCCTGATCTTTACCCCGATCTTCCTGCCCATCGCTACCAGCTTTGGCATGACCGAGATCCAGTTCGGCGTTATGCTCATCTTCAACATGTGCCTGGGCAACATCACCCCGCCGGTTGGCTCCGTTCTGTTTGTCGGCTGCGGCATTGGCCATGTTTCCATCGAGCAGGTCACTTCCAAGCTGATCCCGTACTTTGTCGCATTGGTGCTGGCCCTGCTGGCTGTTACCTATATCCCGGCACTGTCTCTGGGTCTGCCCAGCCTGATGGGCCTGATCTGATAGCGGGCTTTGCCCCGTAACTCAACAATAGCATAAATAAAAACGGCACCGCTGCCCAAAGGGAAAAACCCGGGCGGCGGTGCTGTTTTTGCTTAGGCAACACCGCACAATTCCCGCCTTACGGCTTAAGCACCGCTCCGGCGGCTGCGGCACGGCATCTGCGTTGCCAAAATGCTCGATAATGTCGGGTTGCGGTACCCGCATCGTGCTTCGGGGCAAAAGCCCCTCGCACTCTGCGACCGCTGCCCCTGCTTCGGTTCGCTGTTTCCGCCACTGGCGGCGCTCACCTTTGCAGCATCCAGTATTATCTGCGCTTTTGGCTTGGCATCTGCCGCACCTCGCTCGCCGTATCGGCACTTAGAATTATACGGTATTGCCCTAACAAATAATTCCATAGTTTTTGCTTCCTAATGATTGTCTTGATTTAGTAACTTCATGGAATAATCGTAAAAATCACTCAATTCCTTATATGTCTGTATCTTATTTTTGCGTTTTAGATAATCAGCATAAAAGGCAAAGAAGCAAGCAAGGGCAGCACCAATAATCATCAATCCGTATCCCCATAGGGTACTTCCACCATTTAGCGTAATGATAAGACCAGTTATCGCAATAAGCAGTCCTATAATCATAACCAGGCCGCTTTGGATCAGTTGTATTGCATCTTGGGGGGATTTATTTAGAGTTGTGTTGGCCACTTCTTTTTTCATCGTTTCTATATCTCCTTTCATAAGGTCATCCAAAGAAACGGAATAAATGTCGCAGAGCATAATTAGATTGTGAACATCAGGATAGCTCCTTTCATTTTCCCAACTTGAAATTGTTTGCCTTGAAACATCGAGGAGCTCCGCAAGTTTTTCTTGGCTAAAACCGCTTACGGTTCTCAGTTCTTTTAGTCGTTTACTTATGTACATCGCATTTGTTCCTTTCTTCTGTATATTCTTTATAACACATTTCCGCAAAAATACGATCAAGTTTACTTTCCAACCACCGTCAAAATCTCTTTACATAGGTGTTTGAAACGCAGAATCAACAATGTTTTTTATACCACCAGAGCGCCTATAACACCGTGGGAAAGCAGGCGGCAGCCTTTATTGCAGACTTTTTTGATAGCACTTCCTGCTGAACATGCCGCCAAATTTTTTCAGCCTTTCTTCCTGCCGGGTCTTGCAGGCGCTCTTTTTTTGTGGTACCATGCCCTACAAAAGCAAAAATGGCCGCAAGCGGCAGGGGAGCCCCCCTGACCATGCAGCCAACAACAGGAAGGGCACATCATGAAATTTTTCAGTCTCGAAAATCCAATCTGGAAGTTTATCGGCAATTTGGCGGATTTTTTCCTTTTGTCCTGCCTGTGGTATCTCTGCTGCCTGCCTGTGGTAACGGCGGGGGCGGCCACAACGGCGCTGTATTACGTTACCTTAAAGATGGCCCGCGGGCAGGAAGGCCAGCTCATTCCCGCGTTTTTCCATTCTTTTAAGCAGAACCTCAAGCAGGCAACCGCGCTGTGGGTGGGGTACCTGGCGGTTGGCATCCTGCTGGTACTGGATCTGGTGACCTGCCTGCAGACCAGTTCGGTGTTTGCGGGGGCAATGTTTTTTACCAGCGTAGTGCTGCTGGCCTGCTGGGCGCTGTTTATCACCATGCTGTTCCCGCTGGTTGCCCGGTGCGATAACACCATCGGCGCGCTGTTCAAGATGGGCATTGCCATGGCGCTGCGCAATGTAATGCCTGTTCTGGCCGCGCTGATGGTCACCGTAGCATTTTTTGCCGTGGGCGTTTTTGTATTCTGGCCGGTGCTGCTGGTGGCGCCGGGGCTGGCGAGCTACTGCAACGCCTTTTTGTTCAACCGCATTTTTGATAAATATGGCATGACGCTGGAATAACTGCACAATAAAATACGGTTTGGTTACGGCACTCCGTGCGTTACCCGTTATCCCGCAGGTGGGGGTGGATGGGCAGCCCGGAGTGCTTTCTGTATTCACGGGGGGAACGCCCGGTGCTGGCGCGGAACAGATCCTTGAAATAGTTGCTGCTGCCAAAGCCGCACAGCATGGCAATTTTGGTGATGGAGTTATCTGTCATCAACAGCATCTGGGTGGCCTGGCGCAGCCGGATGTAATTCACATGCTCTTTGAACGTCTGCCCGGTGATCAGCCTGAACTTGCGGGAAAAATAGGTGGGGCTCAGGTTGCAGTATCCGGCCACTTCTTCCAGCGTTAAGGGCTGCTGGTAATTCAGCGCAATGTATTTCAGCGCGCGCTCAATGTCGGCGCTGTAGCCCTCTTTGGGAGACATGGTTTCATGGCTGAAAATGCCATTCCGCAGCAAAAGCAGCACCAGATGCAGCGATTCCAGCTCCAGCACCTGCTCCGAATATTTGCGCGGCAGGTCGTTTTCCAGCAGCATCTGGTCCAAAAGAGCTTCTACCATCGTGCGGGTCTCGGCGTTCAGGATCACCTTGCAGGAACGCTCCAGCGCCTGCTGTACTTCGGTCGGGTCGCCACGCATCATGCCGGCAAGTACATCTGATTTACAGAACACGATAATGCGCTCGCAGCTGGTTTTGCCCTCGTAGCGGGTGCTGTGGGGGTCGCCCGCAGCCACAATAAACAGGTCGCCCGCTTCCAGGTGCCACTGGCCCTGGTTGACAGTGTAGGTGCAGGTGCCGCTTTTCAGGTAAAAAATTTCGCAATAAGTGTGGGTGTGCTCGTAAGACATGCGGAACACCGGGCCGTGCAGAGCACGCTCTACATAAACATCAACAGTTTGCTGCTCCAATTCTTCCGCCGTGCGGGAGTTGGAGTCGTTCTCCATCGGTTCGCGTTCGGGACTCATTGGCAAAGACGTCCTTTCATAAAGTTGTAACTTTTAGCATTGTGCATAAATTGGCGAAAATTGGTTTATGTATTATGGATATATATAATACACTGTTTTTGGGAAAAGTCAAGAAAACTGTGTTTTGTAGCAAAAACTGCATATTTTTTTAGTATTTTCGGTGCTTTCCAGCAGGTATAATGACAGTGTTGAAAGAAAGACGGGGTGCACACCGCCTGAATAAAAAATGTTAACGGCAAAGCTGGTTCATCGCTTGCCCAGCCGCCGTTCCACTGCTTGACATTAAGGAGAACACCATATGAAAAAGAAAATTATTGCAGCCACAATGGCCGCCGCTATGTGCGTAAGCCTGGCAGCCTGCGGCGGCAGCACCGCTTCCTCCGCCGCTGAAAGCACCGCTGATTCTACCGCTGCCGAAAGCACTGCATCCTCTACTGCAGACGCTGCTTCCACCGGCGATGAAGAAGTTGACCTGCGCATGGCATGGTGGGGTTCTCAGGACCGCCATGACCGCACCATCAAGGCCATCGAGCTGTATGAATCCCTGCACCCGAACGTAAAGATCGAGTACGAGTATTACTCCTTTGATGACTATTTCACCAAGCTCAAGACCCTGGTTGCTTCTGACCAGGTGTGGGACATTTTCCAGCTGGGCGGCAACTTCCCCATGTACATGGACAAGATCTATCCGCTGGATGACTACATCGCTTCCGGTGTTGTGGATGTTTCCGGCATCGGCGATGCCAACCTGAAGACCACCCAGGATACTGAGGGCCATCAGCTGGGTATCTCCAACGGCCTGAACTCTTACGGCATTGCTTACGATGCCGACATGTTCGCTGAAGCTGGCGTTGCCGAGCCCACCGATACCTGGACCTGGGATGACTACGCAAACGCTGCCAACACCATCCATGAAAAGCTTGGCATTTACGGCTGCTCCTCCATGCTGACCTCTGAATTCATCGCTGGCTGCTCCGTTTACGTTGCACAGTATGGCGATGTTGGCCAGTACAGCTTCTTTAACCTGGATCTGACCGGCATGGGCTTCGATGACCCCCAGATGCTGACCCCCTACATCCAGATGCGTGCTGACTCCATCAAGAACGAAGTTTACCCCGATGCCGGTGCTTCCGCTGAGATCACCAACATCGAAAACGACTTCCTGGTAACCGGCGAAGCTGCTATGGCTTGGGTTGCTGCCAACCAGTTCCCGACCATGTACAACGTCTGCCAGGAGCAGGGCCGCACCCTCAAGCTGGCAACTCTGCCCCGCATCACCAGCGATGGCCCTTCCGGTGCTGTCATCCAGTCCTCTCAGATGCTCTGTGTCTCTCAGGACAGCCAGCAGAAAGAAGAAGCTGCTAAGTTCATCAGCTGGTTCGAAAATGACCCCGACTGCAACAACATCCTGCAGGGCGAGCGCGGCATTCCTGTAAACGCTACCGTTCGTGAGACCCTGTCTGCCAACGCTACCGAAGGCCAGCAGATTATGTACGACTTCATGGACAAGGTTTCTAAGTTCAAGATGCCGGACAAGGTCAACGTGCTGAGCCCCGACGGCCAGGACGAGGTTGTTGATAACTACCGCAACTACATCCAGCAGGTTGTTGACGGCCAGATCACCGCAGAAGAAGCTGCCCAGAAGACCTATGACGATGCAGCTGCACTGTTCACTAAGTAAGTTTTAACACAAATTCATAATGCTCCGGGCGGGCACGGTCAGGAAGAAAGGGCTGTGCCCGCCCTTTTTGAAAGTGAGGTATGCTTTCGTGTAAGGTCAAACTTCCTCCTCGGCACTGAAAAGGTTCATGAACAAAGATAATACCGTCGGCCATGTGTTTGCGTTTCCGTTTATCTTTGGTTTTGTCTGCTTTTCCCTGATTCCGGTGTGCATTTCCTTTTATTATGCATTCACCAACTACTCGCTCGGCTCCAAAACCGCAGCATTTATCGGGTTCAAGAACTTCCTGCGCCTGTTCCAGGACGAGGTTTTCCTGAAATCTCTGGCCATCACCTTAAAATACGTTTTGATCTCTGTGCCGCTCAAGCTGACGTTCGCTTTGCTGGTGGCGTACCTGCTCACCCGGCCCAGCCGCATGGTTACGTTCTACCGTTCACTGTACTACCTGCCATCCCTGGTTGGCGGCAGTGTGGCCGTTGCCCTGGTGTGGAAACAGCTGTTTGCCCGCAAAGGTCTGTTCAACAGCGTGCTGGCCAACATGGACATGAGCACCATCAACTGGTTCGGCAACCAGAAACTGGCGCTTTACCCGCTGATTTTGATGTCCGTCTGGCAGTTTGGCTCTTCGATGATTATTTTTGCCGCTGGCTTAAAAGAAATCCCTGTCAGCTATTATGAAGCTGCCAGGATCGACGGCGCACGTGGATACCAGAGCTTCTTCCGCATCACGCTGCCCTGCCTGTCTCCCATCATTCTGTACAACCTGATTATGCAGACCATCTCTGCTTTCATGGCATTCACCCAGGCTATGATCATCACCAACGGCGGCCCCAACAACAGCACCATGCTGTACGCCCTGTACGTTTACAACCAGGCCTTCAAGTACAATGATATGGGTTACGCCTGCGCCATGTCCTGGTTTATGCTGGTGGTTATGGGCCTTATCACGTTCATCATCTTCAAAACATCCAAGTTCTGGGTGTTCAGCGAAGCAAACTAAGCAGGGAAGGAGAGTACGGTTATGCATAACAGAAAAGCAGTCACCAAAGTACTGTATCACGCATTTGTCATTTTGTTCGGCTTTATGATGGTTTATCCCGTATTGTGGATGATCAGCGGCTCGTTCAAGGGCAACGCCGAGATCCTGCGCGGCACCCTGTCCCTGATCCCGAAAGAGCTGAAGCTGACAAACTATGCCACCGGCTGGAAAGGCTTTGGCGGCACCACCTTTGCAACCTTCTTTACAAACTCCATCTTTATCACGGTTATCGCAACGTTCGGCACCGTCATCAGTTCCTCTCTGGTGGCCTATGCTCTGTCCCGTGTGCGGTTCCGCGGCCGCAAGTTCTGGTTCACCTGCATGCTGGTCACCATGATGCTGCCCACCCAGGTCATCATGATTCCCCAGTATCTGATTTATTATCGCCTGGGTCTGGTTCCCGGTTATGTGCCCCTGATCCTGCCTTACATCTGCGGCCAGGCGTTCTTCATCTATCAGATGATGCAGTTCATGCAGGGCATCCCCAAGGATCTGGACGAAGCCGCTACCATTGACGGCTGCAGCAAATACCAGATTTACAGCCGCATCATTCTGCCGCTGATGAAACCCTCCATCGTAACCACTGTTATCATTCAGTTCTACTGGAAGTGGGACGACTACATGGGCCCCCTGCTTTACTTGAGCCGCCCGCAGTCCTATCCGGTATCCATCGCCATCAAACTGTTTGCCGACTCTGCTTCCACCACGGACTA
>ENA-ORIC01003105-ORIC01003105.1-human-gut-metagenome-genome-assembly--contig:-NODE-3105-length-12130-cov-12.800714_pt1 | contig 12130 bp, 9 predicted proteins | sample MGYA00243023_ERZ508732 | MGnify/ENA primary metagenome ERZ508732 (study PRJEB26277, sample SAMN04329767) | human gut metagenome | biome: human-associated habitat | host: Homo sapiens | place: USA...
GGGGGGGGGGGGGGGGGGGGGGGGGGGGGGGGGGGGGGGGGGGGGGGGGGGGGGGGGGGGGGGGGGGGGGGGGGCGCCGGGGGGGGGGGGGGGGGGGGGGGGGGGGGGGGCGGGGCGCGCCCCCCCCCCCGCCCCCCCCACCCCCCCGCCGCGCCCCCCCCCGCCCCCCCCCCCCCCTTCTGTGTCAGAACCGAATGTTCAGGTCAGCGGATTACTGGCCGGCGATTTCGAGTTCCTTCTTCTGCTCGTTGCGCAGGCGGATGTGGAGCTCGCGCAGCTGCTTTTCGTCGACCGGAGCCGGAGCGTGCGTCAGCAGGCACTGGGCGCGCTGCGTCTTCGGGAAGGCGATGACGTCACGGATGGAGTCCGCTTCGCACATCATCGTGACGATGCGGTCGAGACCGAAGGCGAGGCCGCCGTGCGGAGGAGCACCGAACTGGAGGGCGTCGAGCAGGAAGCCGAACTTCTGACGGGCTTCTTCCGGACCGATCTTGAGGGCTTCGAAGACCTTTTCCTGGACTTCTTCGCGGTGGATACGGATGGAGCCGCCGCCGATTTCCCAACCGTTGAGGACCATGTCGTAGGCCTTGGCGTAGGCATGTTCCGGATCGGAGACGAGGAGGTCCTCATGACCGTCGAGCGGGCTGGTGAACGGATGGTGGCAGGCAACCCAGCGCTGGTCTTCTTCCGAGTACTCGAACATCGGGAAGTTGATGACCCAGAGCGGCTGCCAGCCCGGGGTGAAGAGGCCGTGCGACTTGCCGAATTCGGAGTGACCGATCTTCAGGCGGAGAGCGCCGAGGCTGTCCCAGACGATCTTGGCCTTGTCGGCGCCGAAGAACACGACGTCGCCGTCCTGGGCGCCGGTGCGTTCGATGATCGTGTTGAGCTCTTCATCGGAGAGGTTCTTGACGATCGGGCTCTGGAGACCTTCGCGGCCCTTGGAGAGATCGTTGATCTTGATGTAGGCGAGACCCTTGGCACCGTAGATCTTGACGAACTCGGTGTAGGCGTCGATTTCGGAACGCGGCATGGAGGCGGCGCCCGGAACGCGCAGGGCGACGACCTTGCCGTTGTGCAGGGACTTGACGCCGGAGAACACCTTGAACGTGGAGTTCTCGACGACGTCGGTCACTTCGACGAGCTTCAGGTTGACGCGAAGGTCGGGCTTGTCGGAGCCGTACTGGGCCATGGCGTCGTCCCAGTTCATGACGGGGAACGGGTTCTTGAGGTCGACGTCGAGGACTTCCTTGAAGACCGTGCGGATGAGTTCTTCCATCAGGGCGCGGATTTCGTCCATGTTGAGGAAGGACGTTTCAATATCGACCTGCGTGAATTCAGGCTGACGGTCGGCGCGAAGGTCTTCGTCGCGGAAGCACTTGACGATCTGATAGTAGCGGTCGAAGCCGGCGACCATCAGGAGCTGCTTGAAGAGCTGCGGAGACTGCGGCAGGGCGAAGAAACAGCCGTCCTGAACGCGGGACGGAACGAGGTAGTCGCGGGCGCCTTCAGGCGTGGAGCGCGTCAGCATCGGGGTTTCGATGTCGATGAAGCCGTTCTTGTCGAGGAACTTGCGGAAGGCCATGGCAGCGCGATAGCGCGTGCGGAGGTTCTTCTGCATGACACCGCGGCGAAGGTCGAGCACGCGGTACGTCAGACGCGTGGTTTCGGAGAGGTTTTCGTCATCGAGGTGGAACGGAGGCGTGACCGACGGGTTGAGGATCTCGAGTTCATGGCAGAGAACTTCGATGCCGCCGGAGACGAGCGTTTCGTTCTTCGTGCCTTCCGGACGGGCGCGCACGACGCCGACGACCCTGAGACAGAATTCGTTGCGGCACTTGTCGGCCGTGGCGAAGACTTCGGGACGGTCCGGGTCGCAGACGACCTGAACGATGCCCTCGCGGTCGCGAAGGTCGATGAAGATCACGCCGCCGTGGTCGCGACGACGATGAGCCCAGCCGAAAAGAGTCACGGTCTGACCGATGAAGGATTCATCAACCAGGCCAGAATATACGGTTCGCATATAAGCTCCGAGAAAAAGACCAACGCGCGATACGAGAGCTGTTGGCCACACGATTACAACGACAATGCTATGGCTTTGCAGAGCCGCAATGGTGCATGCGGCGGCGCGACGGGCGCACCGCTACGGAATCAGTCCGCGCCGCCTCAAGGGGGCGAAAGCGCACAATGATTAAGTTTACTGCCAAAGAATGTCGAAAGACGAGAAAACGCGGCAGTTTGGGGTATTTTATCTAGAACCGCTCACATGAAAACGCACAAAGGCCGTTGCCTCGGACTGACAGTCCTGGACATCCGGCCTTTTATCGTTTTGACGGGCGGCGTTGGCGCACTGCTTACTTCGAGCTGTCAGGCTTGCGGTGAGAGGCCGGAAGGGCTTTGTGCCCGCCGTTGAAGTCTGTGGCGGCCCAGCCCGTGCCCCTGAGCTCGAAGCCGGGGGCGGAGAGTTCCTTCACCAACGCATCCTTGCCGCACTGAGGGCACTTCGTCAGAGGCTTGTCACTCATCTTCTGAAGAAAATCCTTTTCAAAGCCGCAGTTCGTGCATCGATAAGCGTAGATAGGCATGGTATGAAAGTTTGGAAAGTGAACGTGGAGGAAACAGATTATAAGGAAGTGACGGCGGCAGAGGCTTGAAAAAGCGGAAAAAAGGCCGCCGCATCAAAGATACGGCGGCCTTGTCAGTGGCCGGATTCAGCGAAGAGGATTATTCCTCGTCGTCCTCGCGGTGGAACTTGCCTGCAAGTTCGGCCTGCTTCTGGGCCGGAACCGACTGGTAGCTGTCAAGCTCCATGGACCAGCTGCCCGTGCCCTGCGTGAGGGCGTGCAGGCGGGTGGCGTAGCCGTCGAGTTCGGAAAGCGGCACGACGCCGGTGATTTCCATCAGGCCGCCGGGCAGGGAGTCGGTGCCGGACACCTGGCCGCGACGGCTGGCGAGGTCGCCTGCAAGGTCGCCCATGTACATGTCGGGCGCCGTGATCTCGATGCGGACGATCGGTTCGAGGATCTTCGGCTGGGCGTTGGCGAGCGCGTCAAGGAAAGCCTTGCGGCCGGCGGCGACGAAGGCGACTTCCTTCGAGTCGACGGGGTGGCTCTTGCCGTCGTAGACGGTGACCTTGACGTCCTGGATCGGGTACCCGGCGAGGTAACCGGAGTCGAGCACTTCGCGGACGCCCTTTTCAACGGCGGGGATCAAGTTGAACGGAATCACGCCACCCTTGACCTCGTCGTGGAACTCGAAGCCCGCGCCGCGTTCGAGCGGCTCGATGCGCAGGTAGACTTCGCCGAACTGGCCAGCGCCGCCCGTCTGCTTCTTGTGGCGGGCATGGCCTTCGGCCGGCGCGGTAATGGTCTCGCGGTACGGAACGCTCGGCGTGCCGGTGACGACTTCAAGCTTGAAGTTGACCTTCATGCGGTCGAGGATCGAACGGACGTGCATTTCGGTCAGGCCGCGGATCACGGTCTCGTTGAGCACGGCGTCATGGTCGACGGCCATCGTCGGATCTTCGGAGAGCATCTTGTTGAGGACTTCGCCCATGCGGGCTTCGTCGCCGCGGCGGGACGGTGCGATCGCGAGGCCGAACATCGGCTTCGGGAAGTTGATCGGACGCATGCGCACGTCGCAGAGGTTCGGATCCGAGTGAAGGATCGAGCCGTAGGTGAGTTCATCGATCTTGGCGAGGGCGCCGATGTCGCCCGGGCTGAGGAAGTCGGTTTCGGTCGTGTTCTTGCCCTGGAGGAGCAGCGGGTGAGCGGCTTTCACGCCCTTCTTGTTGTCGTCGACGTAGAGCGTGGTGTCCTTCTGGATTGTGCCCTGATGGACGCGGAAGATGCCGATCTTGCCGATGTACGGGTCATTGACGACCTTGAAGACCTGGGCGACGACGGGCAGATCCTTTTCCGGACGCGTGATGAACGGCGTGCCGTCGGCATGGATGAAGAGAGCGTCGTTGGCTTCGGCCGGGCTCGGAAGATGGCGGATGATGACCTTCATGAAGTCGCGGATGCCGATCAGGTTCTTCGCGGAGACGAAGCAGACGGGGATGACCGTGCCTTCACGCAGGGCCTTCGTGATGAGCGGGTGCAGGGTGCGAGGGTCGACGCTGCCTTCCTCGAGATAGTGCTCGAGCATTTCGTCGTCCTGCTCGATGATCTTTTCAATGAAGGCGCGATGGACTTCACCGACGCTGAGAATGTCGGCTTCTCCTTCGTCCTTGTCGAAGCAGTCGATGACGATGGAGCGGTTGTTGGCGGGAAGGTTGATCGGGAGAACGCCCGGACCCCAGACTTCCTGCAGGTCCAGAAGTAGCTGTTCGAGGTCGACGTCGGGTGCGTCGAACTTGTTGATCACGATCATGCGGCACAGACCGCGTTCCTTGGCGATGTCCATCATGCGGCGCGTCAGAAGCTCGACGCCCTTGGTGGCGTCGATGACGGCGCAGACGGACTTGACGGCGTCAAGCGCGGACATGTCCTGACCGATGTAGTCGGGGTACCCCGGGGTGTCGAGCACGTGAATGCGCACGGGGGTGAGGTCGGGAAGAGCCGTGTCGACGTGAGCGACGGCCAGACGGATGGAGTGCTGGACCTGCTTTTCAAGCGCGTCGTTGTCGCACATCGTGTTGCCGCGCTCAATGGAGCCGAGTTCGGAAATCATGCCGGTGCGGTAGAGCATGGCTTCGATGAGGGAAGTCTTGCCGCAGGAGCCGTGCCCCACCAACGCTACGGTACGAAGATTCTCGGTCAGATAGTTGCTCATTGCTGTTCTCCTCTTCCAGAACAATTTTTTGAACGGCTGGTCAAGCCGTCAGCCTTTCAATTGTGCGCCCGCGGGAGTGGAGATAGGGTGTTATGACGAAAGATGTTGACTTATGTCGACAGGATGAGAGAAGACACTGGTTTTTTCGGGCGAAAAGGGGCAAACTGTATAGTTGCGCCAAAACACAAAAGCCTTGCCCCGATGATTTCGCGGCAAGGCTTTTTGCTTTCAGGGCCGTTCAGGGCTCGTCGCAACCGATTTCAATGGACTTTGGCAGACGGATTTCGGTCTCGAGACCGTGGGGGCTGACATTGCGCGCCGTGATGGCGCCGCCGTGCGCCGTCACGCTTCGTCTGGCGATGGCGAGCCCAAGGCCGAACCCCGTGCCCGTGCGGACGTTGGCGCCGCGCACGAAGGGCGAGAACATGCCTGCGAGCTCCTCTTCGGGCATGCCGGGACCCTCGTCCCTGCATCTGATGATGAAGCTCTCCGCGTCCGAGGAGAGCGACAGGAGGATCGTGGAGTCTTCGGGTGCGTGGCGAAGCGAGTTGCGCGCAATGTTGTCGACGGCCCTTGCGATCAGGTTGCCGTCCGCATCGACGACGGGATCCCCCTCGAGCACCGTCTTCACGGTCACGTTCTTCTGCTGGGCCTCGAAGCCGAGGTCGTCGGCAACGCCCTCGAGGATGTCCGCGAGACCGACGGGCGACTTCGTCATGTTGGCGCCGTTTTCAAGACGGGCATAGGTGAGAAGCGACTCCACCAGTGCGTTGATGTTGCCGACCTCCTTCTCGATGCGTCCGAGCGAGTCCTGCGTGCGTGCGGGGTCGCGCCTCGCAAGCTCAAGCGCCACCTCGATGCGCGCGAGCGGGCTGCGGACCTCGTGGCTCACGTCGTGAAAGAGCCTTCGCTGCCTTGTGATGAGGGACTCGATCTTGTCCGCCATGCCGTCGAAGACGCGTGCGAGGTTGGCGACCTCGGCGTCCCCGCGGGCGAGTTCCTCGGAGGTGCGGGTGTCGAAGGCGCCGTCGGCGAAGCGGCGCATGGCGCCGTCGAGCGTGTGGAGGCTGCGCGTGTAGAGGCGGGCGAGAAGCCAGGAGACGAGTAGCGTGAAGAAGGCGGCGAGCGAAAGGGTCAGCGCGATCGGAAAGTGATGGAGCTCAGGGGGAATCAGTCTAACGGGGAAGGCGACGGTGCGCACGGCGAAGAATTCGCAGGGCTCGTTATCGATCTCGACGGTTCTGACGGGCAGGCGCTTTTCTGGCGGACCGTTGGGGTCGTCGGTGAGCTTGCGGATGGCCTTAAGACTTTCGTAGGCCTTGTCGGGCAGCTTGCGTCCGGAGATTTCCCGGCCGCTGCTGTCAAGCACGAAGACGATGGGATTGGTGTTGAGGCGCTCGTTGCGCAGCCATGAGATGAGGCCGTCCCTGCCAGCCACCTCGTAGATGCCGACGGCGCTGTCGACGGACTTGTGTGCGATGAATCGCCATTCAATGCGGCCGATGTCCTCGTTCTGCTGGCTCTGGGCCGAGTAGGCGGCCATCCAGACGCCTGCCGCCGTCAGCAGAATGACGAGGCAGAAGCCGGCGAAGAGCTTGCCGAAAAGCGTGTTGAACAGGCGGTTGAGCATGAGCTACTCCTTCTTTTCGGCGGGACGGCGAGTCGGCGGATGCAGCGGATCAGCGGACCACGAACTGATAGCCCACGCCGCGGATGCTTTCGATCGCGACGCTCGTTCCAAGCACGGCGGCGAGCTTGTGGCGGATCGAGGAGACGTGGACGTCGATCGCGCGGTCATAGCGCTGCATGGCGCGGCCGAGCACCTTCTGGTAGATCTCGTCCTTCGGGACGGGAGTGCCGACCTTGCGGGCCAGCACCTCAAGGAGCGTGAGTTCGGTGCCCGTCAGGTCGATGACGATGCCATTGGCCGTGGCTTCGCGGCGGCTCGGGTTGATGGTGAGGGGGCCAGCCACCACGGGGGCGATCGCAGAGGGCATGTTGGCCGTGCGGCGGAGAATCGCGTTGAGTCGGGCGGCAAGCTCGCGCGGCGGACAGGGCTTGGGAACGTAGTCGTCGGCGCCGAGCTCGAGGCCGATGATGCGGTCGACGGGATCGCCCTTGGCGGTGAGCATGAGAACGGGAAGCTGGCTCTTTTCGCGAATGCGTTTGAGAACCTCCACGCCGCTCATGCCGGGCATCATCACGTCGAGCACGACGATTTCAAATTCCTGTCTTGAAAGCAGTTCCAGAGCCTCGGTGCCGTTGTGGGCAGCAACGGGAGCGAAGCCCTCGAGCTGCAGGTAGTCGACGAGAAGCGTGACGAGCTCGACGTCATCGTCGACGATGAGGATGGGACGGGGATGCTTGAACATAACGGACCCGAAAATAACGGCTTGAACCGTGACTTGGAACAATGGAATGACTCATGTTAACAAAAATCGGCGAGCAAAAGTTTGTTACGTGCTCTTCCGAAACCTTTACCCGAAGCCTGTGGAACGCCGTTGTGGTCTGTAGGAGAATGAAAGTGAGGATCTCAACCGTTTATGATTCTCGTTCAAATTTCCCAAAGACCGGATACAGCAGAAAAACAATGACGAATCCGTTGACGATGAAGAGGTCTGTCCTGGGCTTGCTGATCGGCGCGCTGTTCCTCTCTGGCTGCGCAGTGCAGATGCCGGACATGAAGACCATGGCCGAGGAGGCGGCTCCCGGGGCCTGGAGCGTCTCGATTGAGACTCAGGCGCCTGCCGACCCCGCCGAATTCTGGCAGTCCTGGAACGATCCGAAGCTATCGGCGCTCGTTGAGAAGGCCAGAAGCGCAAATGCCGACGTGCTCACAGCGCTCGCATCATTGCGTACGGCCAGAGCGGGCCTGTCGGAGGCGCAGCATGCGCTCTTTCCCGAGGCCACGATCGGTGGCGACGCTTCGCACCGCCATGCCGACGGCGGTTCGAGCGACAGTTTCTCGGCCTCCGCCGACATGAAGTGGTCGTGGAACCTCGCGGGTGCGGATCTCTCCAACGAGACCGCCAGACTTTATGAGGCGCTCGCGAGCGAAATCTCCGTTGCCGATGCGCAGGCGCTCGTCGAGGCCGAGACGGCTCAGGCGTACATCAACCTGCGTTCGACGCAGGTTCTCCTGCAGATCGCCGAGGACACCGTCAGGAACTACGAGGAAAGCGCCGAGATCGCGGGCTGGCGTGCAGGCGCAGGCCTGAGCAGCGCCTCGGAGGCCGAGGACGCGCTTTCGCAGGTCGCCTCCGCCCGAGCCGCGATTCCTCAGCTGAAGGCGACCGAAGCCACCTATCGAAACGCACTGGCCCGCCTGACGACGATTCCCGCCGACAAGCTCGATCTGGGCACGGGTTCCGTACCTCAGGCGCCGATTCGCCTGACCGCCTCGATTCCCGCCGAGACGCTGATGAAGCGTCCTGACATCCGCAGCGCGCAGGCCTCTCTTCTGGCTGCAGGCGCCGATCTCAGGAGCGCCCGCGAAAGCTATTTCCCGACGCTGTCGCTCTCGGGCTCGCTCGGTACGCAGGCCGCGACGCTCGGCGCCCTCGGCGCGAGCGGCACGGGCATCGCGTCCCTGATCGGCGCGCTGTCCATGCCCGTGCTCAACTGGGGCAGTCTGGCCGCACAGGAGGAGAGGGCCGCCGCATCGCTGGACAAGGCGAAGGCGAACTACCTATCCGTCATCGTGAAGGCGCTTGAGGAGACGGACAACGCCCTCAACGGCATCCGGTCCGCACAGGACCGAACGGCGCTTCTCAGGACGGCCCTTCAGCACACGGAGAAGACCTACGAGCTCACGGGGCTCGAATACAGGTCGGGCATCGGCGACTATTCGATGCTTCTTGAAGCACAGCAGCGCCTCCTCACCCTGAGGGAGAGCGTGACGAACAACATGACGGAGCTTTCCCTTCAGCACGTGAAGCTCTACCGCGCCCTGGGCGGTGCCTGGAAGGCACAGGAGAGTGCAAGATGACCGAACAAGAAAACAACGACCGCACGAAGCTTCTGCTCAAGGATGAAAGCCGCCCGCGCTATGTCCTCTGGGCGGCGGGCGGAGTTCTGGCCGCGCTCGTGGCAGGCGCTTGGTACTGGTATCAGGGCACGCAGAACACCAACGCCGTCAAGTACGTGACCGAGGCCGTCGAGCGCGGGGACGTGCACGTCAGCGTGTCCGCGGACGGCACGCTCGCACCTGTGCGCACCGTCTCGCTCGGTTCCGAGCTTTCGGGCATCGTGCGCGAGGTAAACGTCGACGTCAACGACGAGATCAAGGAGGGCCAGAGCCTCATCGTGCTTGACAAGCGCAATCTGGAGGCGAAGGTGCTTCAGAACAGGGCTTCGCTGCGAAGCGCGGAGGCCAGCCGCAGGCAGAGTGCGGCGAGCCTGAGGGAGGCGGAGCTCAAGCTCAAGCGCATGCAGGAGCTCAATCGTCTCTCCAAGGGCACCATGCCGAGCAAGACCGAGCTTGAGACGCAGGCCGCGTCCGTCGACACGGCGCGCGCGGCGGTCGCCGTGGCCGATGCGAACATCGCCGACGCCATGGCCTCGCTCCAGACGGCTGAGAACGATCTCTCCAAGGCCGACATCAAGTCTCCCATCGACGGCGTGGTGCTCGCCCGTTCGGTCGAGCCCGGCTATGCGGTGGCGGCAAGCCTGCAGGCGGTCGAGCTGCTGACGCTCGCCACCGATCTGAGTCAGCTTGAGCTCGAGGTGTCCGTCGACGAGGCCGACATCGGCGTCGTCAAGCAGGGGCAGAAGGCCTACTTTACGGTGAGCGCCTATCCGAACCGCCGCTTCCCCGCTGAACTGACCAAGGTTTCCTACGGCGCCACGACGACGGAGAACGTGGTGACCTACACGGCCTATCTTCAGGTCGACAACCAGCAGATGCAGCTGCGCCCCGGCATGACGGCTTCGGCCACGATCTCGACGGCCGACAAGCAGGACGTGCTCCTTGTCCCCAATTCCGCCTTCCGCTTCCGTCCCAAGGCCGCATCGGAGAGCGACAAGCCGAAGATGAATGCCATGATGCCGGGGCCGCCCCACGGCGCCGCCAGCAAGAAGGTCAAGGAGATTGCCCAGCACGGCCAGGCGAGCAGGACCGTTTACGTGCTGCGTGACGGCAAGCCCGTGCGCGTCGACGTCGTCACGGGTCTCACCGACGGCATGCAGACCGAAATCGTCTCGGGCGACATCGCCGAGGGCGACAAGGTCGTCGTCGACCAACAGAAGGGCGCCTGAGGAGACGCAATGGGACAGCCACTAGTTGAACTCGTCGACATCCGCAAGCGCTACGGCACGGGCGAGGCGGCCTTCGAGGCCCTGCGCGGCGTGAGCTTTTCGATTGACGAGGGCGAATTCGTCGCCATCATGGGCGCGTCGGGCTCGGGCAAGTCGACGGCCATGAACATCATCGGCGCGCTCGACAGCCCGACGGCGGGCGCGTATCTCTTCAGCGGAATGCACGTCGAGAGCCTGTCGCGCGACCAGCGTGCGCTCCTGCGGCGCAAGTACCTCGGCTTCGTCTTTCAGGGCTTCAATCTTCTCGCCAGAACGACGGCGCTTGAGAACGTGGAGCTTCCGCTCCTCTACCGCGGCATGGGCGCCTCCGAGCGCCGCAAGCTGGCGCGGGCCGCGCTCGACCGCGTAGGCCTGCTGGACTGGGAGCACCATACGCCGGCGGAGCTCTCGGGCGGACAGCAGCAGCGCGTCGCGATTGCGCGCGCCATCGTCACGCGCCCGAAGCTGCTTCTCGCAGACGAGCCGACGGGCAGTCTTGACACGGCGCGAAGCGAGGAGATCATGGCGCTTCTTTCGGCCCTCAACGCCGAGGACGGCATCACGGTCGTGCTCGTCACGCACGAGCCCGACATGGCCCGCTACGCAAAGCGCCACCTTGTCTTCAGGGACGGCCTGCTCATCAGCGACAGCAAGACGGAGGCCGCGTCATGATCGGGAATGCATTCGTGCTGGCCGTGCGCCAGATCAGTCGAAATCCGCTCAGAAGCCTGCTCACCGTGCTCGGCGTCGTGATCGGCGTCATGGCCGTGATCACGATGGTGACGGTCGGCAACGGGGCCTCGCAGGCTATTCGCACGCAGATCGAGTCCTTCGGCAACAACCAGCTGATGCTGCGTCCCGGTCTTCGCATGGGGCCGGGCCAGAGCGTGGGCGCGCCGAACTTCACGCTCGAGGACGCCGATGCGCTCAAGCGCCAGATCGCGGGCATCGTCGCCGTGGCGCCTCAGGCCTCCAAGACCATGACGGTCGTGGCCAACGGGCGCAACTGGCAGACGAGCGTGATCGGCACGGACAACAACTACTTTACGATCGACAACCGCGAAATCGTCGACGGACGCACCTTCGAGCAGGGCGAAATGCAGTCGGGTGCCGCCGTCTGCGTGATCGGCGGCACCATTCAGAAGGAGCTCTTCGGCGAAGGAGCGGAGGTCATCGGACGCACCATCCGCACGGGAAGCTTCTCGTGCAGGGTCGTGGGCCTTCTCAAGACCAAGGGTACGGCCGCCATGGGCGGCGATCAGGACGACCTGCTCGTCATGCCGATCAAGACGCTCCAACGCCGCATCCTCGGCAAGAACCGAGTCGGCGCCCTTCTGGTTTCGGTGAATCCGCAGTCGGACCGAGACCGCCTGCGCGATGCCGTCACGGAGCTCATGCGCGAGAGGCGCAGCCTCTCCGACGGCGATGACGACAACTTCCAGATTCTGGACACGGCGGAGATCGCCGCCAAGGTGGCATCCACCACGCAGATCATGACTACGCTGCTCGCCGCAGTGGCGGCCGTGAGCCTGCTCGTGGGCGGCATCGGCATCATGAACATCATGCTGGTGTCCGTGACAGAGCGAACCCGTGAAATCGGCATCCGACTCGCCATCGGCGCCCTCGAGCGCGAGGTGCTGCTCCAGTTCCTGATCGAGGCGCTGATGCTCGGCTGCATGGGTGGCGCGCTCGGCGTGCTGGCGGCTCTGGGCGTCTCGAAGGCCCTTGCGGTCTACATGGGCGTGCCCTTCATCTTCAGCCCGGGCATCAATCTGCTCGCTTTCACCGTGTCGGCCCTCACGGGCGTGGTGTTCGGCTTCTTCCCCGCCAGACGTGCGGCCAAGCTCGACCCGATCGAGGCGGTGCGTCACGAGTGACGCGGGAGCGCAGTGGAAAAGCAGAAAGGTCCGAAGCGTGAGCTTCGGACCTTTCATTTTGTTTGCTGGTGCGCTTGCCTGATTCGCATGAAGGCGAAAGCGCACGGCTTAGTATGAAAGCGGAAGCGCCGGAAACCAAAAAGAAAAAACACCCCCGGTAGGAATACTCGATTCCTATGTTG
>ENA-ORIC01003108-ORIC01003108.1-human-gut-metagenome-genome-assembly--contig:-NODE-3108-length-12124-cov-3.738358_pt1 | contig 12124 bp, 18 predicted proteins | sample MGYA00243023_ERZ508732 | MGnify/ENA primary metagenome ERZ508732 (study PRJEB26277, sample SAMN04329767) | human gut metagenome | biome: human-associated habitat | host: Homo sapiens | place: USA...
TCCGGGTCCAGGGGATGGACAAAGCATTGACGCATGTGTGCCTCCACTTCCTCGACGGATTCCGGCAATGGAACCATGGGAGAAGGTCGAGAGGGTGGGGGAAAATCAAGCAAGCCGTCAGGCGCAGCTTCCTCTTCTCTTCTCTCCTCTTCTTTCCTTTCCTTTCCTTTCCTCTCCTTTGTATTGCCGGATGTATTACAATCGGCATTGTTATCTGCATTGCATTCTGTAATGCGTTTTGCATTACCCATTGTATTACAATCGGCATTACTTGGTGCGTTGTCAGCATCTTCTCTTCTTCCCCAGCGAGCTTCCGCCGCTTTCTTGCCGCCACGGCGTTTGCTCAAGGCTTTCTCTTCAGCTTCAACATTGTAGCCTTCGACGATTAAATCATCTCCGTCCCAATGAAAAAGGCCAGGGGCATCTTCCGGACAATCTTCCAAACCGATGCGAAACACCCACTGGGTCCTGGTCCAGGATTTGCAGCCTCGAATAACACCCCCATTCACCTGTTCCGCGCAATAAAGGCAGAGCAAGTAATACTGGCCGACGAGAAACGCGCCATGTTCTGCAATGGCGGATCGTGTGTTGACAAATGAAGAATAATACTTCAATGCACCTTGTTGCATAAATTCTATGGTGTACTTAAAAGGTTCAGTTCATCACACCTCTTGCGGACGTAATCCAGCACCGCGCCGGCATCCTGGTGTTTGATGCAGATCAGAAAGCCCGGCTTGCCGAACTCTTCTACCCAAAACTCTATTTCCGGGCCTGTAAGGTCAAAATACACGCCGTAGCGCCCTGTACGCCCCAGTTCCCCCTTAATGCGGCAAAGCTCCTGAATACAGCGGCGTTCTTCCTGTTCTGGTGTTTCCATAGGAAAGCAAACTGCTTCATTTTCAACTCCAGCACGGATGCCGCGGCCTGATTGGTCAATGTAAGGGTATTTCATTCCCCCTCCTTTCTCGGCTCCCAGTTGTCACTGAATCCTTCATAAGCTTGTGCAAAGGGACAGCGAAAACACTCACTACATGGCGTAGCGTAGGGATGCGTTCCTCCGTGATCGCAGTTCTCACAAATCCGCTCTTGGCTCGGTATCGTCCACGCTCTGCATTTACGCCGCCATTTCCACGCTTCGCGCAAAACTGCCCCATAATGTGACTTCTCGTCACGGTAATGATGCAACAATTCGGGGGAGAGTTGATAGCCTTTATCTTTCAAAAGGCTACGGATGAAGGTATGGATAACAACAGTTGTTTCCCATGCGCCCCCGTACTCAAAAAAAGCTTTCTGTTCAGGCGTCATGCGGTCCTCCTTTCCGTGGCTTGTTCAAACTCGAACACGGCCTGCTTGCTCAACTCCACCATGGACCATACATCATGAGGGGAAACCAACAAAACTTCCCCACTGAAAAGATGCACCAGCAACCTGCTGGGGGTAGCTCCCTTCACACGGGCTCTCCTGCCGCATGTCACCAGAACACACTGTCCATAACAAAAACTGGTCCCGCAAACACGATTAAGGGTTTCAAGTTCGGTTTGAGCAACAAGCTCTTCAGCCGCCTTTTTCTCCTTCTCCCTCTTCTGCCTGGCGGCCTCGTCCCGCTTTCTGGCAGCTTCGGCCGCCTGATTGGCGCGCAAAATCGCCATGGACTCGCGTTCGGCCTGCTCCTGGGTCTTCGTGAGTCCCGCCTTTTTGCGGAGCCTGTAATCTCTCCAGATTCGGCGCTTCCTCTCTCTTTCTTCAGGCGTCATGCTCGGCCCCTCCTTCCTGTTTGGGAGTGTACATGTCAGCCATGCGGCGCCTGCATTCACAGCAATCCGCCCTAGTTCCATTTTCAAAGAGACAACCCGCGCATGAGTCTTCCTCGGAAGCTTGCCGGGTTTCCCCGGCAAGATCCCTGGTATAAACCATGCGTACCAATTCCTTGAAATAGTCGCTCATTTGACTGGCTGTGTCTTCATCATGAAAATCAGCGCAAATACCCCTCAATGCCAGGTATGCCAAATACTCTTCTTCAGTAGAGCAGCCGTGTTCTTCCTTGGTCAATTCCGCAACATCCCAATAATTATCACAGAGAGGAACCATCAAAGTAACAACCTTCATCACCTGTGCCCTCCTTTCATGGAAGCAAGCGTTGCGGCAAGGGCGGGGTTTGATGTTGAGTCTTCGGCAAGGTAGAAGGACTTCTTGGCGCTTTCCAATGCGCGCCCAAGGAGTTCTGTTGCCATGAGATAACGCGTCTGCTTCATGCAAACTCTTCCTTCATCCCATCGGATGCCGCCGGTATTGATGGCAGTGAACGCAGCAAGAACATCGCTGTCTTTTTCATCTATTTCCGTCAGGGCAAAAAAAGTCTTCCGCCTCTTGTCCAAAACCTTGAAAGGAATCTTCTCTTCAAACGCATTCGCCGCATTTTGCAGAAGAATGGCGGCCTCATCGAAGGCTTCCTTCACGCCATTGACAACCTCTTCCTGGTCGTCATCGGCATAGAACAAGGCATGGAACATGTCCAAAATGGCTTCTGCAGCGCCCCGGAGCATGAAAGCATTCTCTCCGAAGGCTATCAAATCCTCTTCATCGTACCGCTTCTTCCTGGGGGCGGCAGGCTTCTTGGCCGTTCTGGCAGCCTTTGCCGGTTGACAGGGCTTCCCGTCTGTCGTACTTACTGGCTTGTGAGCAATGATAGGATTAGCCGTCTTGCCATTATTCACAACATCCGCCCCTTTCCCGTTGCCGCGGGAGAGGGGTTCTGCGTTTACCAGTAGTGCTGTAGTTGTATTCATAGCGATCATAATCTTATTTATTATCAATTAACTATTATTATTTAATCAGGTTCAATCGACGCGCCCCGGACAGAGGCGTGAAGAAATAGTTAGTCTTCGTCGCACAAGGAGAAGCCTTCGTCATTCAATTCAAAGACGCCCAGCCAGGGAGCCTTGATAAAGGCGACGTAGAAATTGCTCTCGTCCTTGCGCCGCACCACGACAAATTCATCTTCCGGAGAAAAACGATAAGTCCTTCCACGGTTAGGCATGGTGATAATTAACTGGGAATTTAACATTACCCTGTCGCCCGTATCAAAAGGCTTTGCCTGAACAGGTTTAGATGCAGTATCAATATTGCTTGTAATCATTGTATTATGTATTTTCTAATGGTTATTGTTTCCTCATGCCGTGAGGGCGGGACGGTTTTTTCCAAGCCGTCAAAAGCTTTCATGGGAGTAGGAGACTCCGGACAAAATCCGGAATGCGGGCTCTTGCCGGCCTGCAACTCGGCGTTATCCAACTCCATGGCCAGCCAAAGCGATAACGCCATGAACAAGCCACTTGCAGCCGCCGACAACATTTCCAGAAATGTCTTCATTTGTTCACTCCTCCTTCTCCATATTCTCGGAGCAACGCCCGGCGGAACTGCTTGCCGTGCACCTTCATCTTCCCCTGCTTGCCCCAGTACAGGATCTCGATCACATGCCCCTTGTCCTTCAACTCATGGACGGTCCTCTTGATCACATCCCGGTCGGAATCGTACATCAGGGCCAGGGTCTTGCAGTCGTAAAACTCTGATTCAGGGTAGGTCATAATATTTTCATTGTTAAAGCTCGTGCCAGCCGAGCAGCTTCAATTCTTCGATCAGGTCTTCTTCCATGGTTCAGTCGTCGTAGTGTCCGTCGGGGTTGTCGCACTGGGGGGCGTGATCCACTTCCCACTGGTCAATCGCTAATTCCAGCTCGTCCTTGATGCCCTCCGCTTCCCGGATGGCTACGTATTCGCCATTCACCCGGATGCACCGGTCTTCGTTGTCGTATTCAATAAGCATTGTTAGGTTTGAAAGATTTAGAATTATCAGATACATTCTCCTCCATGTTCGGAGGAATTAACTGGATCAACATTATTGAAGGAATCTGCATCACAGTTGGCTCCACAGTCGCCTTGACTCTCCTCTACCGATTCAGGAAAATCATTGCCGCTTGGCTGAAAAGGAGGTTCAATCGACTGCGCCGCTTCATGAAAATAAGCCAGTGCTTCCCGCGCCACACCCTTGAGTTCCGTAACCTCATCCGCCAGAACAGAAAGCTTCTTCAGGTCAACAGAATCCTTCAAGCAGAGATCAACAAGACACAACTCCAGGCGACGCAGAAAGAAAAACAGCTCGGAGAGGCGCAGGAGAAGCTCCTCCTTTTTGCTCTGAATCATGAACCGTGGAGTAAATCGGAAGTTGCGCAAAGCCTCAACTGGAACACGGAATTCGCGGATATCGTTATTGCCAAAGCCGTAAAATCCGACTTGATCTCTGGAGGCTACAACCCTGCTGGCATCTACCGCTGTCGACGCTCCCTCTTTGATAGAGGGCTTTTGAGGGAGCGGTGAGTTCATGCTGCCGGCTTCTTGGGGTTCTTCGGGCGGGGAAGATCGCGGGCCGTGGTTATTACAAACCCAAGCCTTTGAGCTTCTCGGATAAGAAGAGACTTCATCACTTCTTTGGGCCGGATGCCTTGCTCGGCATAGGCCAGCAGGCAATTCTTGATGCCGTCCTCCATTTCGCTGAATTTGATGATTGAGTACATGGCGTGTTGCGTTTGATGAATACAATTTGCATCATCGGTTGACATTTTGCAAGATTTATTCTCACCTTTTGTTGACAATTATTTTTCATCAATCGTTGACATATCACCCAAATGATGTATTATCAACGTATGACGCCGACCAAGGAAGACATTAAAAAATGGCTCAAGGACTCCGGAAAATCCCGCGAATGGCTCGCAGAACAATGTGGAGTTGGTAAAAGGGTACTTGATAATTGGTTAAGTGCAGCGCGTCCAGTCCCTTCAAAAGCCCTTCTCATCATCCAGCGTCTCATGACGGAGAAGATTTCCCCCATTCCCCCCCAAGTAGAGATTGATTTCACGGACGAGGAATGGGAGGTGATAAGGGCAGCCATGACCGCCACCCAGCAAACGTTCATGGAGTTTATCAACAGCGCCTTTCGTAACGCGCTCAAAGACTTTGCGGATATAGCCCTTCAAAATGCCGCTAAAGAAAAAGAGGCCACCCGTAAGAAGTTTACCCCAGTAGAAACATTTCCAGCAGTCGCAGCTTCTTTGGATTACACCACTCAAGTAGCTGGCAACACGGCGGCCGGCAAACCTTCGTCTGGCGAGACTGTCCCGCAGGACATCCGTATTTATCGTCCTCTTGAATGGGGCGAATTCGTCTTACGAGTCAACGGCAAATCAATGGAACCCGAAATACCGGACGAATCCCTGGTCATCATCAAAAAATATGAAGACTACCTGTTCCCAGCACTAGGATCCCTGGTAGTCTATAACGAAGGTAATGACTACACCCTGAAAAAGCTTGCCAAGCGTAAAAACCCGGAAACCGGGAAAATGGAATATGTCCTCAAGTCGATCAACCCTGCTTATAAAGATGTGGAACCTATAGCGGAGGGTAAAATCTCCGGCATCTATGTGGAAACCCTGGACAGGTGGGAGAATGCTTAAATAGTGGAAAAATGAAAGCTAAATCTGAAATTTGGTGGATCATTGGAATCTCTTTTATAGTCTTTATACTTACATTTTTTTTCAGTCCTATTCTCTCATATCTGACAGGTAATTCTCAACCCACATGTGCTGGTGGATTTGGAGATCAATATGGTGTCTTAAACACTTTTTTTACAGGATTAGCCTTTGTTGGTCTTATTACTACTATTCTTTTACAAAGAAAGGACTTGGAGTTACAGCGTAAGGAATTAAAACGACAATCTGATGAATTTTCAATTCAAAATAGACTGTTTGATATACAGAAATTCGAAAATCTTTTTTTTAAGTATATTGAGCATGTCAACTATTTAAGAAAAGATATATTCATTAAATATGATTCAGAAAATAAGGCAATCTCAGATATTATTAAAAATTTTAGAAAGTGCGTGCAAAATATAAGAAAAGCTACGCATTTTCCTCTTGAAAATTTTATACACCATAAAGAAGAATACAATAAAAGCTGGATCGCATTTGAGAATAGCTACATTGATATGATCCCGTGGGTAATTGGTTTTTATGGAATGATGGGCTATATATTAAAATCAGATTTTTTAACTGAAGAAGAAAAGAACTCGTATATTGGAATTATTTTTTCTATTACGCCTCCACAACAATTAGAGATTCTTCAAATTATGGGAATTATTTCAAATAGTGAAGAACAAAATAAAATAGAAAAAACACTTGAAAGAAAATGTTTTTTTCGTCCTTCAAAATTTATCTTTTTCGAAGAAAAAAATATTCATCTGATAAAAAATGGAATAGGTTATGGAGAAAGTTGGTTCGATGCACATTTAAGCATTTATGTGAAGAAAAAATAATTTTTCTAAGATTTATATTTTTGATTTTTGTGTCTTAATCTATATCAAAAATAAATTCATACAATGATTATGATCAAACTACTTGCCTGTGTCTGTTCTATTGTTTTTTTGTCATTTATTTCTGCCGGTATGCCTTTGGCAGAAAGAATTCAGCCCTCTGTAAAAGTAGAAGCTGCGCAAAAGAAATACTGGATCAGTTCAACAGGGAAGACGCATAACTCTTCTTGCCGATACTACAACAACTGTAAAGGGTATTGGAGTGATACCGGTAGCGGCAACAACTGCAAAATTTGTGGCGGGGCTAATAGATAATTCCCATCCATGTTTTCACTCCTGATTTTCAGGAGAATATCCCCCACAATAAAAGGGCTACTATCTGGATGATAAAAAGCCAAACGGCAATTTTTTCGTGCTTCTTTTCAAGTTCCGTCAAAAATGCAATTTCGCCTATACCGATCCACAGGATCCATAAAAGGACAATAGGAAAGTGAAACCACGAATCCTTGGAAATAAGAAATACTCCATAACCTCCGGCTATCGCAACAATGGCCCATATTAAACAGCACTGAATGGAAGCGCTACACACGTTTTTCTTTTTTTCAAAGACCGTACTATGATGCCGCTTAATTTGTTCTCCTGATAATACCTTTTCTATATTCTCTTTCTGTCGTTTACTTCGATCTATCGAAGACTCTTTCAAAACAAACATGGCTTTTTTACTGTCAAAAAAAGAATTCTTTGCATCAGTAAAAAATGCGGATGGTAATTTATCCTCGTTTTTTGTTGCCATTTTTATTATGCTAATAATTTTATCCTCAAATCTCCGAACTGCATATAAAGAAAGTTTCCTATGACCAGTTTTGCCGGTAGGCCGCGAGGATTTGCGCTACAAGATCCGCGTGAGTATGATTCCAGGCAAGGGGGGGCTTGGAAAGGAGGCCATCCATGATGAGGATGTAGTTACGAGCCTGATTGGCGGAATGGGTTTCCGAGATATTGTTGAGGATGTCACAGAGTTTGACTAGGAGGGCATCCGGGTTCATGGCAGTGAGCTTGTCGATCATGTAACGCACTTTTCCCTGTTGCTTTTTCCGCGCATTGTCATTGGTGAGGGCATGGACAATGTTTGCGACGGCATGGCCGAAGTGCTGCGCGAGAGTTTCATAGGTGACGCCGCAGTCTTCCATTGTGTCGTGGAGATAGGCGGCGGCGATGAGTTCCGTCCTGTCCGTGCGTTCCCTGACAAGAGCGGCCACCCTTTCGACGTGGGTGTAGTAGGGGGCGCCCGTGAATTTTCGGGTCTGGCCTTCATGGGCCCGCCGGGCGAAAGCGGCGGCACGTTCGGGGAGCCAGTCCGTGTTGTCCCTGATGATGCGGTCCATGAGGAGGGATGCAGTTTTGCTGGGCGGCATGGTTCCGTTGAGCCAGCGGAAGATGGTGAGGCGCGTAACTCCAAGTATCCCCGCCGCTTTTTCAACGGCGGGGGTTTTCCTGATGTTGAGTATTTGTTTTACCCATTCAATGAATTGTTCAGGAGTGGTCATGTCTCAATGAGCGCACCAGTTTGTGATGCGACAATTTCTTTCTGGACGTAGCGTTCCGTCTTCCAGTTGATGTAGGACTGCCATGCCTTGAGGCGAGGCGACCAGCGGAATCCGTTTGCCTTGAGGCTACCCCTGACAGTTTCGTCCGGCTTGTCCGGGAAGTAGAGCCTTATTCTATTCTCTTCCGGGCATTTTTCAATGAGGATTCCGGTTTGCGTTTCTATTTTTTCCGGGGTGGTTTCTTTGGCAGTTTTGATTTTACGGAGGCGGACTTCTAGTCTTTTTATTTCTGCATTGTTGTTGGAGAGGCGGAAAGATTGGAAGCCGATTCTGCCGCAGTAGTCCGGCGTGAGGATTTTGGCGACGCTCTGTTCACTTAATCCCATTTCAATGAGTCCGGCCATAGCCTTATCCTTGTCTCCCTTGGCTTTGCGGATAACGGCGTTTGCGGCTTTCATGGTCTCCTGCGTTTTGCGGCAAGCAGAAAGCTTGGCTTCCAGCCGCTCCACGGCATCCGGGTCACTGGATTTGATGGGGCCGTTGGGGTCTTTGAAGTATCTCCTTTTGACGGATTTTTCCGCCCGTTCGATGAAGGAGCTGATTTCCCTCATTTTGTTGTCTGCCCAGCCGGAGTATTTTTGCATGCGTGCCGATGGAAATCGGGCCGGGCCGACGATGAAGGCGGACATGCAGCGGGAGTGTGACGAGCAGTAGGCAAGGTATCTTTGCTTGAGGCCGGAGCGGAAACGCTCGAATTCTTCGTCGATTTTGTCTTCGTCTTCCCCCTTCATGTATTTTTCCAAGACGGATTGGAAGGAGGCGAGGTCATTTGCGTATTCACGCCGCAGGCTTTCCCCGCGTCTGTCAGGGGAGAAGCTGGTTCCGTTGAAGGCGCGTTCCGCGGTTTGCTGGGAAATGTCGTTGATGTATTCGTTCATGGCTTTGTTTCCTTGGTTGGCGTTCGGTTCAGGCTGCATATTTTTCATTGTCCGGGATAATGATGCTGACGTATTTGTCCGCCTTGCAGAAGCGGAGTTCGTAGCCGTCGCAGAGTTTGAAGTCCATGGCGGCAATGGCGAGGTTGTGCAGGAGTTCATCTACCTTCTTTCTGGAACGAAGGGAGGAGAGATGAAAGGAGACCTGCCAGGCATTGGCGTCTTCCGTAGGCCCGAACATGTTGAAGGTGATCGAACCGGGAGCGACTTTTACGCGCTTGCACCATGGCAAGCCTCCTTTGACAAGACCGGAAGAAACGGCTACCGCATGAAGCAGAGCCATGACGTTTTCATTTTTGATTTCGGTATTCATTGTTTTTTCGTTTCAGGCGTTGAGTCCCGGAGGCCGGAACCCATCGGGAGGAGGTGTCCAATCTCCTCCCGACACGGTCAATTTAGTATCTCCACGACACTAAAACAAGCTTTTTCTTCTGTTTCTTTTTTTGTATGACACAAGGAAGTTCTTCCGAGAACATGAAAGGAGGTGATATGCTGAATGCCTTGCCTCGTTTCAGGCAAGTGTCCAAAGGTCGTCGCGGTTCTCTGGAGCCGCGGCGATACTTTTTACCGCCTTTTCTTTTTGGGGTCTTCGGTTGCCCTGACAACGACTTTGGGGATGTTGGCCGCGGCGGATAGTCCAATGAGGGCGGAGGCGGTTTCCGCAACTGGCTTGGAGCGGGAGTCCGAGAAAACGCCGCCGCCAATGGCGAGGCATTGGAGGACGGCGAGGGAGGCGTTAAAAGTGTCCTGCCAAGTAGCTTTTTTCTTCGTGGCCCTTTTGATTTTAGAGACGGCTGTTCCGGCGGGGATGATTTGGGATCCGTAGTTGCCGTAGTAGGGAGCAAGGCCGAAGGTTTGAAGGGTTGTCTGAATCGTTGCTCCCACGACAGGAACGGATCCGAGCATGGCGGAGGGGAAAGCCACAGCCTGCGTTTTCCAGAACTTTTCCTTGTCCTTGTCTTTATCCCCCGGCGGGTTCATGAGGAGCATCCAGAGTGTTACCATGGTTTGTTCCCACAGGGAGAGGCTGGCCCATGCGGCAGCGAGTTTACCCCACTGGCCTTTTTGGGCGAAGGTGACGAGATTGCCGAATTTGTTAATGGCTTCGCTGCCCATGAATGTCCAGAGGCGGACGAAGGTGCCGCCCATCGCCTGGAGCTGTGATTTCTGTGCGGTGCGCGTGGGCTGGGCTGCGAGTTCAAGGGATTGGCGGACTTCGTCGAGGGCGATTTGCTCCATGTCTGCGGTGCTCATGGGCTCTTCCCCGTTGCGAATGCGGGCGGCGTTTTCCTTTTCCAGCTTGCGGAAGACGGCGTTTGCAAGGGCGGTATGGGAAACGGCGTTGCTCCATACGTCCATTTTTTCCAGAGGGACCATTCCGGCCATGGCGATCCTTTTACCATACCCGAAGTGCTGGTCTGCGCCGTAGTTGAGGATTTCCCGGATGACGGGTTCTTTTCTGAAACGGGATTGGAAGGAGTCTGTCCGCATCATGTCCGCGAAGGTGAAGTGGCTGTTGCCGGAGAGCATGAGGGAATATTCTTTCATGAGTTCTCCGAGGCCGATTTTACCGGAGGCGAGCGGGTGGAGGATGGCGGAGGTCTGCTTGATGCAGGTGAGGAGGTTGTAGGCAAGAAGGGCGTTTGCCTTGGCTCCCTGCATGCGGCCTACGAATTTGGAATGGGCCATGAGCTGGGCGGCTTCGAGGGTGCCCGCTCCGTCGATGAGGTCAAGCCACGTGATGAGCTGGCGGTATCGCTGCGCTCCCATTTTGACCTTGAGGGCGTCCGCTGCGTAACCATGGGAGAGGACGCCGCGGAATTTGGAAGTGATGTGTTTGGTGCAGATGTAGTTGTCCGTTTCTGCCAGGGAGGCGTTGGCGACGGTGAAGACGTCCGCGGAGAGGTCAAGACCGAGGTTGTGTTTTTTGCGGGTGATGAGCATGGAATACTTATGCCCCATGATGTTGTTGCCTTCTCCGATGACGGCGGTTTTTGCATCGCCTTCATGGTGGTTGAATTTGGCGCGGAAGTATTTTTCTTCTTTGGGGAACGGGACTCCGGTAAGTTTTTCAAAGACCTCTGCGAGTTCTATGCCGCATTGGTTGATGTAGTCGCGGAGGCCGTAGGCGACAGCAAGTCCATCCTGTCCGACGTAACGGTAAAGGGCCTGCATGGTTTGCGCGGTGTAGCCGTGCCGCTCGAAGTTGGGCTTGTACCTGTCCTGTTCGTAGAGGAGGATTTGGTACATGGCCTGCGCTTTGGAGAGGCGCAGCGGGCGGCCTGTTCCCTTTTTGTCAGGGATGCGGCTGGTGATGGTGATTTTCCCGGCCCTGGGATGGGCGGCGAGTTCGTCCATGAGCGCGGGGATGTCCATTTCCGAGATGAGGCCGAGGCGTTCGGGGCGGATGCCCTGGCGGCGGGCGGTTTCCATGATGTGCTGCCGCTTGGCTTCAAAGCCTTCCCTGTCGTCGGCTTCGATGAGGTCGATGTATTCCTGTGCGGTCTGGATGTCGAGGGTGACGGCTTTTTCCCTGACAGGGGCGGTGACGGCCCCGGTGTCGCGGGTGAGCTTGGAGTCAAGGATCCAGCGTTCTATGTCGCGTTTTGTTTGCAATCCGGCAGATTCCCGGATGATTTGCGTGAAGGCGGCGGCATGGTTATTTTCCCGCGTGTTGAGGGAAACATTGGCTTTGGCTATTTCCGAGATGCCGTATTGGGAAAGTTCCTTCATGCCGTCGATGGCGGAGAGGCTTTCGAGCATCTGGGAAAAGGATTGAAGGCCGGAGACCCAGGCGCGCGCCCATTCTACGCGGGAGCTGGCCGCATTTTCGTTGGCGTCGCGGACGGCTTGTTCATCTACGGGGATATACTGCCGGATAGAGTTGGAGATGTCGTAGGCGAGTTTTTCATTCTGCCATGCTTCCTGCTGGTTTTTCTGCCCCCATGCCGTGCGGTTAGTCTGGATATAGGTCATGATGGCTTCCATGGCCGAGCGGGTTTCATCAAGGTTCATGTCCGCCAGGTTTCCGAAAGTTTGCCACTCCGCCAGTTTACTTTCAAGCTGGTCAAGGGTAAGGGTTTCTTTCCTTCCCGCATATTCGTAGGGGATGGAAATGGTTTCTCCTTCCGCCGCTTCCGTCTGGTTGAGGGAGGCGTCCCGGATAAGCGCTTCCAGTCTGGCAGTTTCCGCTTCTACTGCCGAAGCAAACCCATAGAGCATGGC
>ENA-ORIC01003110-ORIC01003110.1-human-gut-metagenome-genome-assembly--contig:-NODE-3110-length-12120-cov-9.876526_pt1 | contig 12120 bp, 9 predicted proteins | sample MGYA00243023_ERZ508732 | MGnify/ENA primary metagenome ERZ508732 (study PRJEB26277, sample SAMN04329767) | human gut metagenome | biome: human-associated habitat | host: Homo sapiens | place: USA...
TTGGTAGGCTCGTCCAATAACAGGATCTCCGCCGGGGACAACAGTACCGATACCAGTGCCAGACGCTTGCGCTGTCCACCGGACAACTGCCCGCAGGGCTGGTCAAATTCCGTAACACCCAGTTTTGTCAGCATGCTTTTGGCATCCGCCTCGATGGTTCCTGCGTTTTCCTCCACGCGGTTGCCCCGCAGCACCGCTTCCAGTACGGTCTCTTCCGGTGCGAACTCCGGATTCTGCGGCAGATAACGCACCAGACAGTGATTTGCCTTGATCACGGTACCGTCATCAGTCTCTTCCAGCCCGGCAATTATTTTTAATAGTGTAGATTTGCCGGTTCCGTTGATACCTATGATTCCGGCCTTTTCCCCTTCCTGTAGGAAAAAGGAGGCTCCGTCAAAAATCTTGCGTACTCCATAACTTTTGGTAATATTGTCAACAGTCAATATATTCATCTGTACTACCTCATATTTTCAGAATTAATTCTCTGGATGGCTTATCTAAACTTTTTTCTCAAAGAATCGTATCATTTTTCATGTGCTATGCTTCCAAATGTAGTATACTATAAATAATCTATTTTAGGAAAGAAGGTTTTCGCATGAACTTAAAAGATGCTGCTGCGAATCTGAATCAGGCACACCCGGAGGATACCCTGCATCCCCTCTATACTCCCTGGGGGGAATTGCTGATGCGATCCGGTTCTTATGATGATATCCTGTCCGAATATCCCCGGCCGCAGATGAGACGTACAGATTATCATATGCTGAACGGTCTTTGGGAATATGCCTTTGTGCCCGCAGATGGGAGCAGTTCCTCGGAGGATCCTGCACATTTTACCGCTCAGGGTATCATCCGGGTTCCTTTTTCTCCGGAAGCCCTGCTTTCCAGAGTTCACAGACGGCTGGAGTCCACGGAGTACCTGTGGTACCACCGGGAACTTTCTTTTTCCACGGAAGAGCTTTCCCAAAAAGAGGAAAACATGCACTGCATTCTGCATTTTGACGCGGTAGATCAGGAGGCAACCGTTTTCCTCGGCACAAAGCAGCTTGGCATCCACAGTGGCGGCTACCTTCCTTTTTCCTTAGACATCACGGAGTATGTAAATGAGGATCCTGTATCCCTCTACGTAAAAGTCCGGGATCTGACCGACACCGGTTACGCCACCAGGGGAAAGCAGACCCTGAACCGCGGCGGCATGTTCTACACTGCCCAAAGCGGCATCTGGCAGAGTGTCTGGTACGAATGGGTTCCGGAAAACTATGTGATCAATTATAAGATCACTCCGGAGTACAACAAGGCTTCCGTAACCTTCGTTCTGTGTTCTCCGAAGCCGTTCAACCATTTGGAATTCCGGGTGAACATTCCCTCCTGCGACGGAACCCTCGCGCAGGAAAATACCGGTTCACTCACGCGGATGCGTGTACGTAAAATTTCCGAGCAACAGGATTCCTTTGGGCTCACGCATACCACGGTAGTACTTTCTTTTCCCGCCAGCGTCACCTATTCCGCTACAGCTCCCGCGGATGTGCCGGAGCCGGTGAATTTCAAGCCCTGGAGTCCGGAACACCCCTGGCTGTATCCCTTTACTCTGACTGCCGATGGTGATACCGTGGAAGGGTATTTTGCCATGCGCTGCTACTCCGTAGAGCGAGATTCTAAGGGTATCCCCCGCTTCTGCCTGAATCACAAGCCCTATTTTCTCCATGGGATCCTGGATCAGGGCTACTGGTCCGACGGACTGATGACCGCTCCCTGCGATGAGGCCTTTGTCTATGATATTAACCTTGCAAAAGGCCTGGGATTCAACATGCTCCGGAAACATATCAAGATCGAGTCTCTGCGCTGGTATTACCACTGCGATCGTCTGGGAATGATCGTATGGCAGGATATGGTCAGCGGTGGCTCTACCTATCATATGCCCTGGGTGTGTTATATGCCAACATTGTTCCCCCACATGTCCGCCCACACGAAGGACAATCATTACGAACTGTTCTCCCGTAGCTCCGAGGAAGGCCGGAAAAGCTGGGAGCAGGAATGTTTAGACACCATAGATCATCTGTACAATGTGCCTTCCATTGCCGTGTGGGTGCCTTTCAACGAGGGTTGGGGGCAGTTCGATGCCGCCCGTATCGCGAAAATGGTGGCAAAAAAAGACCCCACCCGTCCGGTAGACCATGCCAGCGGCTGGTTTGACCAGAAAGGCGGGGATTTCCGCAGTATTCATAACTACTTCCGTCCGTTACAGGTAAAATTGGATGGAAAAAGGGCTTTCGTTATCTCGGAATATGGTGGCTACGCCTGCCATATCGCTGGGCATTCCAGTGTGAACCGCGTCTATGGATATCAAAAGTACGACACCCCGGAAGAAATGGCTGCTGCCCTGAAGCAGTTATTTTCCAGACAGTTATTTCCTCTGATCTCAAAGGGCTTGAGCGGTGCGGTATACACGCAGCTCTCCGATGTGGAGGAAGAAGTCAACGGTCTGGTGACTTACGACCGTCGTGTTGTCAAACTGCCTGTGGGACATCCGTTTGCGGCACCATCCTCTTTTGCAGCACCTTACTCACATGGAAATAAGCCGGAATAAGGAAGGCATCTGCCATCAGCCATGCAATGGGGCTGCCCAGGCATACCCCGGTGAAGCCGATGATGGGCACCAGTCCAAAGCCTGCTAATGATCTTGCTATCATTTCGAAGACACCCGCTAAAATGGCGAATTTCGGGAAACCCATGCCCTGGATCAGGAAGCGGACAATATTCACCAGTGCAAGCGGAATATAGAATGCTGTATTCCATAACAGAAAAGCACGCACATTGGCAATGATCTCTGCCTCGCCGCCGTCCACGAACAGCTGCGCCAGCGGACCGCCGAAAAATACGGCGATCAGAAAAGCAATGACGGAATATCCCACACCCAGTGTCACACAGGCTTTCAGTCCCTTGCCGAGACGATCCAGTTTACCGGCGCCCACATTCTGTCCACCGTAGGTTGCCATGGTGGAACCCATGGCATCAAAAGGACAGGCTAAAAAGTTACCGATCTTGCCGCCTGCGGTCATGGCCGCAACTGCCGCTGAGCCTAATGTATTGGCGGCGGTCTGTAAGATAACGCTGCCGATGGCGGTAATGGAATATTGTAATCCCATGGGAACGCCCATGCCGCACAGCACCATCATCATATGTCCGTCCACTTTCCATTCTTCCCTGCGGATCCGCAGGATCTCGAACTTTTTCACCATATAGACCAGACACGCCACACCGGAGACTCCCTGGGAGATCACCGTTGCCCAGGCTGCCCCCGCCACGCCCATGTGCAGGGAGATAATAAAATACAGATCCAGCACAATATTAATAATGGAAGACAACACCAGGAATACCACGGGAGTCTTACTGTCGCCGGTAGCACGGATCACGCCTGCCACGATATTATACAGATACACAGTAGGGATACCGATGAAAATAATAAAAATATAATCATAAGCCCCATCAATAATATTCGCCGGTGTCTTCATCCAGACCAGAATATTCCGGCACAGAATTGCCGTCACCACGGTCATAACCACGGAAAATACCAGTCCCAGCCAGGCACAGTTCGCCACATATTTCCGCATGCCTACATAATCTCCGGCACCAAATTTATGAGATACAGGGATGGCAAATCCGTTACAGACACCCATGCAGAAACCGATCACCAGGAAGTTGACAGAGCCGGTGGAACCCACTGCTGCCAGATCATCCACGCCTAAGAAACGTCCTACGATCATGGTATCTACCAGATTATAAAACTGCTGGAATAAAAATCCGAATAATAACGGCACAGCAAAACTGATGATAAGTTTCATGGGGTTGCCTTTTGTCAGGTCTTTTGTCATGGTAATATCCTCTCTGGGTTTGGTAGCTACGTTTTTATCAAGGTTTTCCGGTAACTTTCATAGCTCTTTATTTCTATCGTTGAGAGTATATACGCAGCGTTTCCAAATTGCAATATCTTTTTTGCTGATTTTATCATTTTTTGTTATACTATTTTTTCTATTTTGCCAAGCGTTCCGCATAATATAACGCCTCTGCCGAACAACCCGGCAGAGGCGTTTATTGCATATATCAGTGTCTATTTATTTATGTAATTGTCCCTTATGCGAAAGGATTCTCGGTCGGATACAGCATTCCCTTCGGCTGGTTGAAATTCAGATCTTCTACTGGTACGCCAATGTACTTGAATACTTCGTACAGAGCCTTGCCGAAGTGTCCGAATGCTACGGCACCGTGGTGAGGGAAGTTCTTCTCGATCAGTACGTGACGATAGAAACGTCCCATCTCGGGAATAGCGAAAATACCGATACCGCCGAAGGATCTGGTCGCAACGGGAAGGACTTCACCCTGTGCAATGTAAGCGCGCAGCTTGCTGTCTGCAGTAGACTGTAAGCGGTAGAAGGTGATGTCTCCGGGAAGAATATCTCCTTCCAGAGTACCCTGGGTAACTTCTTCGGGAAGGGTTCTTGCCATGATCATCTGGTACTTCATGTTGCAGGAGGTCAGCTTCTTGGAGTTGGTATTGCCGCAATGGAAGCCCATGAAGGTATCATTGTGAGTATAGTTAAATTTACCCTTGATGGACTCTTCGTACATATCATCGGGAACGGTATTGTTAATATCTAACAGAGTTACGGTATCTGCGCTGACACAGGTTCCGATGAACTCACTTAAGCAGCCGTAGATATCTACCTCACAGGATACGGGAATTCCCATACCGGTGAGACGGCTGTTCACATAGCAGGGTACGAAACCAAACTGGGTCTGGAATGCAGGCCAGCATTTGCCGGCAATCGCTACATACTTACGATACCCCTTGTGCGCCTCGATCCAGTCTAACAGGGTCAGCTCATACTGAGCCAGCTTAGGCAGTACTTCGGGCTTATGATTGCCTGCGCCCAGCTCTGCTTCCATCTCTTTTACCTTAGCCGGAATTCTCTCATCTCCGTCATGCTTCTTGAAAGCTTCGAACAGATCCAGCTCGGAGTTCTCCTCGATCTCCACACCCAGATTGTACAGCTGCTTGATCGGTGCGTTACAAGCTAAGAAATTCAGAGGTCTGGGTCCAAAGGAAATGATCTTCAGATCGCTTAAGCCCACGATAGCTCTTGCAATGGGAATGAACTCATGCAGCATATCTGCGCACTCTGCTGCGGTTCCCACAGGATTCTCAGGGATATAAGCCTTAATATTACGAAGCTTTAAGTTGTAGCTGGCATTCAGCATACCGCAATAAGCGTCGCCTCTGCCCCCTACCAGATCGTTCTGGGTCTCTTCTGCTGCCGCGATGAACATGGCGGGACCGTCAAAATGCTTTGCCAGTAAGGTCTCGGAGATCTCGGGGCCGAAGTTGCCCAGATATACGCACAGTGCATTACAACCTGCCTTCTTAATATCTTCCAATGCCTGCACCATATGGATCTCGCTCTCCACGATACATACGGGACACTCATAGACACTGTCGGTGCCGTACTTCTCGGTATAAGCCTTCATCAGAGCTTTTCTTCTGTTCACGGAAAGGCTCTCGGGGAAACAGTCACGGCTGACAGCCACAACGCCAATTTTTACTTCGGGTAAATTACTCATTTTGTAATCCTCCTGTTTTCGTTTTCTTTTTCTCTAGATTATTATTTATTTTACCGCAGATTCCGCCCATCCACAGAGCGAAATCCAGCGTTCAAACCCTGCTACATCATGCCCACTATTTGCTGACATCCAAATTCTCTCCAATCAGTCCGATAAAGCTTCCCTCGGAAAGTCCGCCCTCCGCATGACCGATCAACCACTTATTCGTAGCGGCAAGCAGTGCATCCTCACTGGGAGCGCGGCCATGATCCACTTTCTGATGGGTTTCCTGAAGCGGATAATTGGTGCCCTGGGGCAATACAATTGCCACCTGAAATCCCCGTCCGTCTACGCCGCAGGGAGCATAATGCAGAGAAGTAGCGAAGACTTCCACACCGGTACCCGCCGGTACTAAAAATGCTTCCATCTTAGAAGTATCATAGGTAAAATCCTCTGCCACATCTGCCAACTGTCCGAGGAGCAGAATGGCGTCTGTTGCCGCCACATTAATTTCTGAACTTCTATGATATTCCACGGCATTTAATTTGGAATTATGACCATTACAATAACCGATCTGCACGGGCATCTCCCCGTAAGTAATGGTCTCCAGTTCTTTTTTCACAGGCAATGCTTCCAAGGCGTTGATTCCGGGCTCATATACCACGCCCTCAGGAATCGGAGTCTTCTTCATCTCCTCCACCAGTTCTGTGAAATTCACGTTGGTGATCACTCTGCCGTATTTTCGAAACGCAGGATCCTTTACCGACAAAATTTTCATTCTACTCTACCAACCTTTCTCTATTATAGCACAATCTGAAAATAACGAGGTTCATTTTGTTATGTCGTTGTTTGATTTTTCTATGATGTTATTTAATAATCTCAAATAGCGGTTTGCATGCCGGATAGATCTGGCGGAATTTCTGATAACGATCTTCATACTTCGCTGTCAGCTCCGGATCCGGTTCTACGGTTCCTGTGACTTTCACAAACTTCTCTGCGATCTCTTCCACACTTGCATATTCGCCGCAGGCTACCGCTGCCAGCATGGCACCACCCATGGCCGGACCCTCTTCACTCTCAATCACATCCACCTTCAGATTCAGGATGTTGGCGATCATCTTCTTCCACAGCGGGCTCTTCGCTCCGCCGCCACAGATCTTGGTCCGTTCCAGATGGATTCCCAGAGACTTCGCCACCTCCAGAGAATCTCTCAGGGCAAATGCTACACCTTCCAATACCGCCTGGGTCATATCGGCTCTTGAGGTGTCCATGGTCATGCCGATAAAGGTACCTCTGGCATTGGGATCGTTATGTGGAGAACGCTCACCCATGAGGTACGGCAGGAAATAGACATGATTCTCTCCAAGCTTACTGATCTGTGCCTGTTCCGCTGCGTAATCCTTCGTTCCGATGATCTCATCCATCCACCACTTATTGCAGGATGCAGCACTTAGCATGCAGCCCATAAGATGATAATGACCGTCTGCATGTGCAAAAGAATGCAGAGCATTGTTCTGATCCACACCGAAATGATTGGAGGAAATAAAGATTGTTCCACTGGTACCCAGAGAAATATTACACATATTATCCCCAACGGTTCCGGTTCCCACAGCCGCTGCCGCATTGTCTCCGGCTCCCGCCGCTACCACTACATTGTGCGGAAGTCCAAGTTCGTCTGCCACCTCAGGCAATACGCAGCCCACCTTTTCATAGCTTTCATAACAGGTCGCCAGCTGCTCTTCCCTCACACCGCAGATCTCACACATTTCCTTTGACCAGCAGCGATTCTTCACATCAAACAAGAGCATACCGGAAGCATCCGATACATCCGTACAATGTACACCGGTCAGCCTATACGCAATGTAATCCTTCGGAAGCATGATCTTTTTGATCCTTGCAAAATTCTCCGGCTCATTCTTTTTCACCCAGAGGATCTTCGGTGCGGTAAAACCGGTAAAGGAGATATTCGCGGTATACTCCGACAGCTTATCCTTGCCGATCACGTTGTTCAGGTAGTCACATTCCTCGGTGGTTCTGCCGTCATTCCATAGAATCGCCGGGCGGATCACCTGATCCTTCTCGTCCAGAATGACAAGTCCATGCATCTGTCCTCCAAAGCTGATGCCTGCCACCTGATTCTTGTCTGCGTCTTTTAAAAGCTCCCGGATGCCCTCCATGGTCTGTTCATACCAGTCCTGAGGATTCTGTTCCGACCAGCCGGGATGCGGGAAATACAAGGGGTATTCCCGGGATACAATATTGCAAATATTCCCCTGACTATCCATTAACAACAGTTTTACCGCTGACGTACCAAGATCAATCCCAATATATAGCATACTCTTCCTCCCATTTTAATCTGTACGGCATTTTTTGTCCCATAAGTTTCATTTTATTTGTGTTTACTGTTTACTTCCGTTTCGCCGCCTTTATGTGCTCGTGCACGCTATGTATTAATCATAACTGCTGTGAGAAATATTTTCAAGTAGAAATTTTATTTTTCCTATGATTTTCTCTAAAAAATGAAGCTGTATGCTCCCGATGTCCGTCTATCCAAACCGTGCTCGGACAAGTGAGCAACATTCATTGACTTTATGTGGAAATTGTGATACTTTTATAACAAAATATAGGGGGCTTTTTATGGCTACAATCAAAGAAATTGCAGCTCTTGCCGGAGTATCCCGCGGCACCGTGGACCGTGTCTTGAATGATCGCGGCGCTGTAAACCCGGAGACTGCTGAGAAAATCAGAAAAATAGCAAAAGAACTGGACTATAAACCCAATCGTGCCGGTCTGGTCCTGGCTGCCCAAAAAAAGAGATTGAAGTTAGGCGTCATTCTGTTTTCCACCGGGAATCCCTTTTTCCAGGATGTATTGGCAGGAATCGATGAAAAAGCGGAAGAGCTGGCAAATTACAACTGCACTGTAATTACAAAACAGATTTCCTTCGGTGTGGAGGCACAGCTGCAGACAATCGACGAGCTACTGGCGGAAGAGGTAAACGGCATCGCCATGACTCCTTATAATGACGCCCGGATCCGCAACCGTATCAATGCGTTATATGAACAAGGCATCCCCGTAGTCACGCTGAATACAGACATTGAAAATTCCAGACGCCTCGCTTATGTGGGCAGCAACTATACCCGCAGTGGTGCCACTGCCGCCGGGCTTTTACAGCTGATGACTTCCGGTACGGTAAACATTGGAATCGTCACCGGTTCTTCCAATATCCTCTGCCATACGGAGCGCATTGCCGGATTTATGAAAACCTTAGTCCCTTACCGTGACCGGATCCACGTGATAGACACGGTGGAGATCCACGACGATGAAGTGGAAAGCTACGAGAAGACCACTGCACTGTTATCAGAACACCCCGAGATCAATGCGCTGTTTTTTGCTGCCGGCGGTGTCTATGGCGGCTGCCGCAGTGTGGAAGCTTTGGAGCGAAAAGGTTCCGTCCGGATCATTGCTTTCGATCTGGTCACTACCACGAGACAGATGTTGGAAAATGGCACGATTGCCGCTATTATCTGCCAGCAGCCAAAAATTCAGGGCAGCAAACCGCTTTCCCTGCTGTTCGCCTATCTGACCACCGGAGAGACTCCGGAGAAGGAATACAATTATACCGCGGTGGATATCCGGATCAAAGAAAATCTCTAAAACTTTCTTAAGATTCTTCCGACACCCTTGTCATTCACAATATATAGTATTATAATATAGACGTTATCTACGAAATGTTGTTTTAAGGGGTACTAAAGCGGGGGAGTCTTTCATCAATGAATTTATCTGATCTGAAACGAAATGCATATATGTTGCGCGGTTCTGATGCAAAACGTGGTTACATGCGCTGGTGGCATTCTTTCCAGGGCGTTTGTCCCACGACGCAGGAGACCCGCACTTTTTTTGTGGAATATAGTATTCTGAATCCGGCTCTCGGAACCACACAGCCGATTCTCGGACAACACCCCTATTACAAACGGCATGGCATGAAGCCTTCTTATGTCTGTATCAAAGCAGGCGTTTTCCCTAAGAACGGTGACGGTGGGCTGCAATTGCAGTCCTACTATCCCATGACCTCTCTACAGGTAGCACAGGATCCTTTTTATATGCAGATTGAGGAATGTGTCTTAAGTGAAAATCGCATCAGTGGCGCCATCGAGATCTCCGAGGATACCGCACGGCATCGCTCTCTGATGACCGATGCCGGCAGTTTTGTATGGGATCTGGAAATGCACAAGGCGGTAGCCTGCCATACCGGATATATTGCAAATGCGTTTTTTACGGTGATTCATGCGTTGGAAAGCTTCTGGCACGGTGAGGGAATCCGGACCTTTTTCCGCGGAACTGTTAATTTAAACGGTGTCACCTATGATATTACACCGGAGACTTCCTACGGCTATGCAGACAAGCATTGGGGACGCAGCTACAATCAGCCATGGCTGCAGTTTGCTTCCGGTCATCTGATCAGTGAACGCAGTGGTCGTGAGCTGAAACATTCCGCTCTCGCCATCGACGGCTGTTGTCCGAAGTTTTTATTTTTCCCCATGCGGCGAAGAATCCTGATGCAGCTGACTTATACCGGAGAAGATTTCGAATATCATTTCGGCAAACCGCTTACGTTGCCCCGTTGCAAATGGAAGGTAAAAGAAACCAACAAACGTTTTATCTGGCATTTCAAAGCGCAGAACCGTACTTCCGTCATACGCATCTCAGGAAGCTGCAGTAAGGAACAGATGATGCCCCTGCTCTATGAAAATCCGGATGGAAAAGTCTCTCCCGCTCCTCTATGGGAGGGCGGCACTGCTGTCGGAACCATTGAATTGTATCGAAGAGTCGGCGGTTCTTTGGAGCTAATTGACAGACTTCAATTTGAAAATGGATTGTGTGCTTATCAAAGATTTTAATTTTCCGCGTAAAAAACTGCTGCCGCAGATTTCTCTGACGACAGCAGTTTTTATATGTCTTTTGATGATTTAAATTGCCTCTTCCGGCTCTTCTAATGCTTTCTCGTAACTCTCCAGGATTACTTTCTGTAAATTCTCTCTGGTGGAAGAATTGATGGGATGTGCAATATCCCGATATTCTCCATCCGTTGCCTTCTTGCTGGGCATTGCAATGAATAATCCTTTTTCGCCTTCGATCACTTTAATATCATGCACTACGAATTCGTCATCCAGTGTAATGGATACAACCGCTTTCATCTTGCCTTCCTTGGTGATCTTACGAACACGTACATCTGTAATCTGCATTTGCTAACCCCCTTGGTATTGTTGCAGTGATCCCTACGCATTTTTCCGCCCTGCGGGCTCTCGAAATGCTACAGATATTCGTATTCCGGGCTATCGCCCTGCATACTCATATCTGTTGGATCCGGATCACTTAAATGACATACCTTTCATTACGTTCTACTACGATCTTGACTTCGCCTTCTCCCACAAAGTACGAATTTGCCCGGATCGTATCACGGCTCTCCACAATACAATTCTCAATATGCGTGTTATCTCCAATATATACGTCATTGAGGATAATGGAATTCTTAATCACACAATTATTGCCAATATAGCTCTTTTTGAAAATGACGGAATTCTCTACCACACCATTCACGATACATCCGCTGGATACCAGGCTGTTGCGCACCTGGGAACCGGGATTGTATTTTGCGGGAGGCAGATCGTCTACCTTGGAATATACATCCGGATACTGTTTGAAGAAGTAATTTCTCACATCTGCTTTCAGGAAATCCATGTTGGTACTGTAATAATCGTCTACCGATGCGATATTTCTCCAGTAATCCTTGATCTTATATCCGTAGATTCTCTTCAGATCCTTGTAGCGGATCAGAATATCTCTTACAAAATCGTAGCGGTCTTCCTCAGCACACTTCTCGATCATCTCAATGAGCAGTCGCCGACGTACCACATAAATACCGCAGGAGATGGTATTGGTCTTGGCCTGCAGAGGCTTTTCCTCAAATTCTTCGATACGGCTTTCCTCATTCATGCGGATCGTACCGAAACGCTCTACATTGGTACCGGCTTCCATATCGCGGCAGACTACAGTGATATCTGCCTTTTTCTCAATGTGATATTCCAGCACCTTATTGTAATCCAGCTTATATACACAGTCACCGGAAGCAATGACCACATAAGGTTCATGGCTGTTCTTTAGGAAGCTGAGATTCTGATAAATAGCATCCGCTGTTCCTCTGTACCAGTTGCTGTTCTCTGCTGTCACAGCGGGAGTGAATACATACAATCCACCCTGTTTGCGTCCGAAATCCCACCATTTGGAGGAGTTCAGATGTTCGTTCAGACTTCTTGCATTATACTGGGTAAATACTGCCACTTTCTGAATATGAGAGTTGGTCATGTTACTCAGTGTAAAGTCAATACTGCGGTAGCTGCCTGCGATAGGCATAGCGCATATTGCTCTCTTCTGGGAGAGTTCCCGCATTCTGTGATTGTTACCGCCTGCTAAAATAATTCCAATCGCTCTCACTGCTATTCACCTGCCTTAATTAATGTTTTGCCG
>ENA-ORIC01003121-ORIC01003121.1-human-gut-metagenome-genome-assembly--contig:-NODE-3121-length-12097-cov-3.748586_pt1 | contig 12097 bp, 9 predicted proteins | sample MGYA00243023_ERZ508732 | MGnify/ENA primary metagenome ERZ508732 (study PRJEB26277, sample SAMN04329767) | human gut metagenome | biome: human-associated habitat | host: Homo sapiens | place: USA...
GGATGTGGTGAAAAGGAAAATACAATGTGTGACAGTTATAAAGAGAAAAAATAAAAGAATTTTAAATCCTAATAAACTACATCGGTACTTAATCGATGTAGTTTTTTTAAAACAAAAAAAATAAGCATTTGCTTATTTCTTCAAAAATTTTACTAGGACTCTTTCTAGTTCTGTTTTATTAATTGGTTTTGACATATAATCATCGAATCCTTCTTTTAAGTAATTTTCTTTCATTCCTTCTATAGCATTTGCAGTCAACATACATACAGGAATATGAAAGTTAGGATTTTCTTTTAAATGATGAAATGTTTCTGTTCCACTCATATTAGGCATCATATCATCCATGAATATTAAGTCGTAAGTAGCACCATTATTAATTTTATCAATACAATCTTGTCCACTATTTACTGAATCAATCGTTGGTCCATATTTTTTTATTAAATTACTTGCTACTTTAATATTTAGATTATTATCGTCTACAATTAATATATTTTTACCTGTTAAATCGATGGTATTTTCTATTTTTGGTAGTTCCTGTTTTTCTTCTTCTTTTTGAACTTCAGGTTCTACTTTTATTTCTACAGGAGTTTGTTTCTTATTCAAATATATATATTGGTAAAGAGCTTTATATAATTCTTCTTTTTCAATAGGCTTAGATAAGAAGTCATCAAAGCCATCTTGTATATATTTTTCTTTCATTCCTGAAATTGCATTAGCAGTTAAAGCAATCGTTGGTATTTTAAAATTAGGATCTTGTTTTAATTCTTTTATTACTTCTGTACCACGCATTTTAGGCATCATATCATCTAGTAAAATCAGATCATAATGATTTCCTTTATGAATTAAATCTAGACATTCAAAACCACTTTCTACAGTTTCTATAGTTAGTTTATAATTGCTTAATATTTTTGAAGCAACTTTTAAATTTAATTTATTATCATCTACTACTAATACTTTATAACCTGTTAAATCTAAATTCAAATTAGTTTCTACAGATTTTGTATTCTCTGCTTTTTCTAAAGTAATTCTTTGATCTAGAGCTACTGTAAATCTGGAACCTTTTCCATAAACACTTTGAACTACTATTTTTCCATTCATTAGTTCTACTAATTGTTTTGTAATTGCTAAACCTAGTCCTGTACCTTCTATTGTAGTATTTCTATCTTCATCAAAACGATTAAATTTAGTAAATAATTTATCAATGTCTTTTGGTTTAATTCCTCTACCAGAGTCTTCTACAGCAATAATTAAACGACAAATATTATTACTTTTTACACAAGTTACTTTAAAATCTACATAGCCTGATTCAGTATATTTAACAGCATTAGTAAGTAAATTAATCATTACCTTTTTGATATTAAATTTATCGCCATATAAAACATCTGGGATGTCTTCTGCTATTTCTATTTTAAAGTTTAAAGGTTTATCTCCAATTCTTGCTTGGATCAATTTAGCAGTGCTTTCAAATAGTTCTTTTGTATTGTAATTAGAATTTGTAATTTCTATTTTTCCTGCTTCTATTTTTGAAATATCTAAAATACCATTTACAATTTCAAGTAATGTGTTGGAAGCTGTAATAATGTCGTTGGCATTTTCTTTTGCTTCTTCTAGAGTGTTTGCTTGTTCAATACATTCTGAAAAACCTACAATTGCGTTTAATGGTGTTCTGATTTCATGGGACATACTAGATAAGAAATCTGTTTTTGCACGATTTGCTTTTTCAGCATGTTCTTTGGCTATATTTAGTTCATTTATTAACTTCATGTCTGGATTTTCAATTGTAAAATACATCAAAAATGTAATAAATGTTTCCATTGCCGTCATTAACAATAGTTCTGGATGAATAGATTGTATTAATATAACAACAGCACTAATTGCCATATATGCAAAAATTGGAAGATATTTTTTATTTTTTATATTTTTTAGGTTCATTATCATACATATAATCATAATTATCATGCATAATCCTGAAATAATATATAGAAAATCAACTGCTTTCCCATACGTATAAATTATTCCATTTTCATTAAATATCTTAATCGGAAGAAATATTAAAAATATACAACAAATTATATAAATTGAAAAAATACAAACAAACAATTTAATAAAAAAATTTTTTAATGTTGCTTGTTCTTTGCCCTTTTCCAATTCATTTCTTCTTGAAATACAAAAGATATAAATTGTAAATAACATTATCCAAGTAAGCAAATATGCAAGATAAAATTTGCTAAAAATTATACTCGATAAATCTTCATCATTCATAGGAGTAACAATGCCACAAAGAATATGAATAATTAATCCTATTAGATTAGTAATTATAAGTATTGAGTATAATCTATTTTCTATAGTATTCAATCTTTTTTTAGAAAAATAAACTATAGATAATAAAATACTAAAGAATAAACTACATACTGTAAATGAAATCGCACCATCCATTTAAAAACCTCCTACTTTTACACAATTATAATATATCATAAAAAACAAAGAAGATATTTTTTATTTATTTTACTTTACGGCTAATATTTTCTGTCTTAATTTCACTACTAGCTATTTTTTCTAAAGAAACTAAATCCAATTTACCATTTTTAGTATATGGTAATTCTTTAACAATAACAAAATTGTTAAACTCTGGAACATAGTATTCAGGTAATTCTGTCAAACACATCTCATTAATTTCTTTTAAAATTTGTGTATTATAACTAATATTTTCTTTTAAAACTATAAACACAAATGGCGTTTCACCATCCTCATCATGTGGAGCTTTTACAACAGCACAAGATTCTACATTTTTATTTTTCATAATTACATTTTCTATTGCAACAGCAGATATTTTAAAGCCTCTTCTAATAATCAGTCTTTTTAATCTACCATCTATCATCAGATTGGCATCATTATCAAAATGACCTAAATCACCGGAATGAAGCCATACTCCGCCATCTGCGTGTTGTTTCATTGCTTCGACAGTAGCCTCTTTATTATTTAAATACTCTTTCATTATTGTTGGAGATTGCATACATATTTCTCCCTTTTGTCCAAGTCTTACCTCTAAACCAGTATCTGGATCAATAATAGATATATTATTTTTTACTAGTGGTATTCCAACACTTCCAACTTTACTATTATTATTGGTATTTGTAACTGCGCATGCCGAAATTTCTGTCATCCCATAACCTTTAACAATTTTACTTTTAGAGTTATGCTGTAACAAAAAATCATTTAACTTCTTTTCTAATTCAACATTAAGATTATCTCCCCCACAAGCTGCTGTTTTCAAAAAACTTAAATCCATTGTTTTGACATTTTCATTATGTAATAAATATTCCCAATGCATTGGAATTGCAATTACATGATTTGGTTTAAATTTTTTTATAATGTCAGGGAAATCAGCACCTACAACCTTAGGATATACAATATTTGTCATGCCCAGACACAATGGCATATGCAAAGAATTTACAACTCCGTAAGCGACAAAAATTGGTATTATGTTTAATAGAGACTCTCCTTTAGCATATTTAAAATCCGATACACTATACTGTAAAGCCATTGCATTAAAATTGTCATTTGTTAAAACAACTGACTTCGGAGTACTTGTAGTTCCACTAGTGTGAACAATTGCAATAGGATAATCTTTTTCATAATCTTTTTCTATAACTTGGATATTTTCTTTTTTATTAGATAAAAAGTCACTCCAACGATAAACTCTACTATCTGTTTTTAGAACATTATCTATTTTTCTTTTTTCTTTTCTTTTTAATTGTTTTTCTTTTAATGATAATTTATTGTTTTCCTTTAAACTACTACCAATTTTTCCTATTAAAGGAACTGTATCTGTAGGATTTAATAGAACGATTTTTTCAACACTTGTTTCATTCAAAATATCTTTAAATCCCAAATAACAAGTATCTAATGTAAATACCAATTTGGTATTTCCTTCATCCAAATAATGTTTCATTCCATTTGCATCTGTTCTTAAATCAGTTAAATCTGCAATCGCCCCAATTTTATTTAAAGCATAAAGTAAAAAAATTGTTTGTGGTAATGTCACTGAATTTATTACTACCACATCACCCTGCTTCACTCCGAAAGATACTAAAGCTTTTGAAACTTCATCTATTTTTTTAAATAACTCTCGATAAGACATTTTTAATCCAAAAAAATTTAAAGCAATTCCATTTAGGTTATCCTTATTATTTTCTTTCATATAGCTAAGTGCTGTCATTTGAGGTAAATCACTTTCAATTGCATCATCGCTATAATACTTTAACCATTGTTTATCAATACTGGAATATCCTGTAGATGGTCCTTCTAATGTTCCATCTGCCATTTTTTTTAAATATAAATCTCTTTTCTTTTTTTCTTCTTCTGTTAATTTACTTAATTGTTCTCTATATTCTTTTAATTCATCAATTGTTTTTTCTTTTAATGCTTCCATAACTTACTCTAAACCTTTCTATGTTTTTTAGACCAATAGGCATCTAATTTTTGAATAAATATTCCATAGAGCAAAAATGCTACATATATAGAAATATTATTAATTAATACTTTTACTAGTCCATACTTTTCAATATTCATATAATAATAAGGATATTTTGAATTACCCAAGAATGTTCCCCCAAAAGAAACATAAATGATATAAAAAATAAGATATCCAATAAGAATAAAACTCCAATAAATTGGATACTCTTTTTTTAAATTTCCCTTTTCGCCAAATACAACATAATCAAATATCACCATTAAAGGCACTATCAAATGAACAAAATTACAAGCCAACATATGTTCCTCATAAATTCCCATCGTACCACTGGTTGCTAAAACAGATTCATAAACAAACATAGTAATTGTTATTGCCATTGTAACAGTACCCTTAAAAATATAATAAATTTGATTTTTTTGAAGTTTCCCAGTCAATTTTAAAATCACAATTATTAAATAAAATAAAAAACATATCAAATTACTTTGAATTGTAAAATAAATAATATTATTTTTTATAGGCGCTATTTTAAAATTTAAGTATAAGCCTACAAAACTTGTAATCACAATTAATATTTTAAACAATAAAGATATTTTTTCTTTCATAACTCACCCACTTTATATTATACTTTTCACTTATTTATATTTAATTATATAGAAATAAAAGGGTTAGTAAAAGACTTAAAGTCTATACTAGCCCTTTAACCATAATCATTATATCATAATTCGACATTTTTTTGAAAAAAAATTTAAAAAAAAGCAATACACTTATTATAAATAAGTTATCGTTTTTTTTGATATGCTATTTCCTTTACAATGTTGTTTTTTCCTAAATAGAAATAATCGTATGGAAATACCTCTAATAAGAATTTTTTTATATTCTGTAAATATTTGATCTTATGAGAAGAATTTAAAATATCCTTACAATCTTCTTCTATAATTTCATGAATTAATCTTTGAAGCAAATTAGGGTTATTTATAAGACTTGAAAATTCTAATTCAATTAAAGAATTTGCCTCACATAATGAACGATCTAAATTAATCTTAGCCTTTAAAAATTCATAATTTTCCGATATGCTTTCGAAAATATGATTTAGCATTTCTAAATATTCTTCTTCATCATAATGAATATCGACTTTTTTGCCAGTTTGATTTAACGAATCATAAAATAATTTTGTTTCGACTGGTTTTACATAAACTGTATTTGCATATTTTTTTGCTACCTTTTTTAAACGTCTATTTATAAACTCACTAATATGAATTCCTAGAAAATCAGGAGCTCCACATAAATATACTTGAGTATTTGTATGGCTTTTTCTATTTCTATCTTGGATTAGTTTTAAAGTTGATTCCAATCCTATTTGGTCTTTTTTTATTCCATAAGTTAATTTATGCTTTCCATTTCTAGTGATATTGTCTAAAAACGATCCCGTCAATCTATTATATATTATAATATTTGAACTATTTATATTTGAATCAAAAATTGCATCCTGAATTTTAACTTCTTTATCTTCAGAATAATATTTGTCAATTTGTTCCTTTTTTATAGTTGTTGTCATACTCGTAAAACCATTATTACTATAATCACTTCTATTCATTTTATATATTTCACCAAGAGTAATATTTGAATCGACCCAATTAAAAATCTTATCATCACTATTATTTTGAGCTCTTGCGAAATGATAAGTTTCAACATGAATATCATGTACTTGCATAACCAATTTTAAACTGTCATTGCGATATAAAATTGGCTTAGTTTCCCTGTAAGCAGAATAGCCTGAAGCTATTGAATTTCCTAAACTAGTTAATTTTAAATTTTTAATACCGTTGTTTTCTAAAATTTGGGCTAACTTTTCATTTAATCGATATAAATTTATATCATCCATCATATTTTTTTCTCCTATTTCATTAAAGAATTATGTTTATTCGATTACATTATTTTATTTAATATCATTATTAATCTCTTCAATTGTCCATTATTCTATCATATTTTTTATATTTGTCAATTTTTGACATTTTAACAAATTAAAGACTATCTTGAATAGGTTTAATAAACAGTTCATAAAGTATTTCAACATCTTCCATATCAATACGTGTGTCATTTTCATTATAATATTTCAAAACAGTTTCCTTTGTTACCCATAAAGTATTATCTCTTATGGTAAACTCCATATTTCTTGTTGACTCTAATTGCTCTATATTTCTTTTTACAACTTCATTAGTTTGAAATAACTCGTAAAAATGATCAATATGAAATTGACTTAAATCATAACGATATTCCATTAGATTATTACGTTTTTCATAATAATATTGATAAGAATTATCACTGTCATAACGTTTTTTACAAACTTCTTGATAGTAATTTGTTAGTAAACAATGATACTTTTCAATTTGAAATACCATCTGATATTCATTCCTAATACTACCTAATTCAAATTCGTTGCCCTCTACCATCTGATTAGGAGGGCATTCTAATTTAAAAACACTTCCATATTTTTCCTTTAATAGACCATAAAAATTGTCCACTACTTGTTTATTTTTCTTTTTCTGAGGAATTAAAATAAAAATAATTCCATAAATTATAAACATTATAAATAATATAACTGTTTGTGTTTCATAAGTCACTTTCCATTGAGTCATTAGATAAATCAGTAAAATAGCTACAATAAAAAGAAATAACAATTTTAAAACTATAGGAAGGTAAAATTGAGTGTTTCCTTCTGCTATATCCATTTTTGATTTTTCAACTCTTAACATCTGTTTTAATTCAGGATGTTCTTGTTCTTCCATTTTATATTGTTGCTTCAATTTATGATTTCGATATAAAGAATATAATATTGCCACAACAATGATAATTCCCCACATTATATTTTTCATAAAAGCCTCCTACTGTTTCATTATACCAAAAAAACTAGTTAAATTAAACTAGTCCTTGTATAAACATCCACTTTATCTAACGTTTTAATTTTAATAACTTCATCTTTCATAACTTTAATAAATCCTAAACCAGAAATTACAATATCTTGTCCTTTTTTTACACGAATCATATTTTCTTTTAAATGATTATTTTCTTTATTGTGATAATATCTTTCAATCTTTAATTCATTAGAGAAAAAGAAAGTTAAATTATTCAGACTTGATTCCATAATTACCAAACGATCAATCACAATCCATTGATGACTTTTTACTTGATAAGTAATTGGCTTTATTTCTTTTCTAGGAATAATCTTTTTTAAGCTCTTAGAATCTAGTAAATTCATAATATTGCCATCTTCTAAAATACCTGGTGTGTCAATTAACGTTAAATTTTCATCTAAAGTTACTTCAATTTGATTTAGTGTTGTAGAAGGTAAAATACTAGTTGTAATTTGATCTGTTAGATCAGAATAATTATAAATCAAATGATTCATCATCGTAGATTTTCCAGCATTCGTATACCCTACTACATAAACATTTTTGCTTTTTTGATAATTTCTAATTTTTTCTATTAACTCATCAAAGTGATAATTCTTATTACTACTAACAATAATTTGATCAACAGGATGAAGTCCTAAAATAGAAATATACTCCAATAATTTTTCATCTTGTAATGATAAAGGAAAAATATCTCTTTTAGTAAAAACTAATAAAATATCATTTTTTAAACGTTTCAAAATTTCTAAATTTTTAGGAATGTTAAATAAATCAATCACTAATACAACTAAATCATTTGTACTAGCAATAGAATCCAATATTGGAAAAAATTCTTGATTTGTTTTTTCTACTTTCTTATATTCCCCATAGTTTCTAATTCGAAAACATCTTTCACATAAATCACTTTTTTCATAGTTCTTTTCTTGAATAAAACCTTCTAATTGAGGATTTTTGAATTGTAAATTAGATCCACATCCCTTACACTTTTTCATCATAAAATCTTCCTTTAAATAGTCCCATATCACGCATTTTGCTTTTTAATGATTTTTCTCTCATACGAGCAAACTTTGTCCATATAGGATCTTCATTACTAACAGGATTTACTAGCACTGTAATCATTCCTACTTTATTACCACCTTTAATATCCGTTAGTAATTGATCTCCAATAATTGCTGTTTCTGTAACTTTAAATTTGTATTTTTTCATTGTTTCTAGATATTTTTTAGAAAATGGTTTTCTAGCTGAACTAACATAATCAATATCTAATTTTTTTGCAAATCCTTCTACTCTTCTTTTAGGGCTGTTAGAAAATAAAACTGGTGTCATTCCATTTTTCTTTAACATACTAAATAATCGAATTGTTTGATCATCTACATCTTTATGACTATAAGGAGCGATTGTATTATCTAAGTCAAATAATAATAAACGAATCCCTGTTGTATATAATTTTTTGTAGTTCACTTTAAAAATGCTTTCTTGATAAACATCTGGTACATAATATTCCATAAATCTCACTCCTTGGCTATAAACATTTTAACACACCGAATATTGAAAAACAATGAAAAAGTAAGTATATTACTTACTTTTGTGATAAAGAACTATATCCTGCATCTAAATTAGAATAAACTATATTAGGTGATAATATGTACAATAAAAATTGGTGGTGTGGTAGAGGTAAATGGTTTATTTTTTTAATTATCTCTTCTGTTTTAATTTTTTATCAGTTGATTTTAACTTTTTTTATTGTAACGCGTTTTAATCTTTTGATTTTATTAATTCTTTGCTTATTTACCTGGTTTTGTTTTTTCCGAATATTGTGGTGATACTAAATGTTCTGTTCGATATAAATAATCAATTAAATGATTAATTTTTAAACAATTATTATAATTTGAATCCTCTAATGTAATTTTATCTGGTAAACTAATCAAAATAAAGAATAGTTTTTTTTCTTCTTCTAATAATGGATAATTTTGTTCATAAGTTTTTAGTAAGGATTCAAAATCATAATCTAAAGCGTATTTTTTATAAAGTTTATATAAATCATAAATAGGAATATCAATGGTAGAATGATCCCAACTGATAAAATAAGCACTTTTGTTACGAATAAAATGATCTAAACTTAAATTATTATGCAAAACGACATAACGTCGTTTTCTTTTTTCTTTTACTAATTCATACCATTTTTCTAATTCTATTTTAGAATAATTCAAAGCAGAAAGAATAATGGAAATATTAGAAGCTAATAGTAATTCTGGTGGACTCATATATACTTTACTCTCAATGATTGTAATTAAATCTTGATAATATCCTTGTAAGTAATGAATATCTTGAGTAATTTCTTCATAATTTTTTTTATATTCATCCACATCAACATTTTTATAATAAGTTGTTTTATTATGAAGCAATGATACCAAACGAATTAGATCCAGCATTTTTTGATCACTTGGCATTTCAATTTCATCTAGGTATTCCATAATATCATACCGATTATCTTCAATCATCATCTTTGGATAATAATTGAAACTTCTAGAATCTAAATAATCATAAATGGATTGATTTGTTTTTTCTTTTAATACTAATTTTCCTTTATTACTATCGATAATAACAACTTTTCCGTTTTTTCGATAAGAATACGTTCTTAAATCATGTTTTTTTAAAACATCATTAATTTCTATCATAATGAAGGGATAATAATTTTATCACCAATTTTTACTTCTGTTAAATCATTATAAATCTCTAATTCTTCTTTGGATACATGATAAGAATCCATAATACTTTCTATCGTATCATTTTCTCTCATAATATATACGGTATAACTTTTATAAGATTCTTTTTCCTCTACATTAGTAAAAATGTTAGGAATATCTTCTTCTTCAATACAGCGTTTTTCCTCTATTGGATTTTTTTCTTCTACAACAGATTCTTCTTCTAAAGGAAGCTCTGTTCTAACAAGTTCTTTTTCTTCCATAATATTCTCCTCTTTGATTTCTTCTTTCTTTTCTTCTAATTTATCGATTACTACATCAATATGAACAGATAATACATTATCATTTATTAATTCATAATAAAAATCATCAATATCGATATCTGCACGATCTAAAATATACTTTTCATCCATATCGACTACAAATGGAAGTTCATAAGAAAAAGGATCGGTATTCACACTTGTTTCTAACATTTTATATTCCCCACTGATTATAAATTTTCCTTTAATCATATGTTCTTCTTCTACAGACAAAGTATGTTCTAAAGAAATACTAATAATTTCAGCTAAATTCGTTTTGAAAATAATATCTTTTTTAAAAGGAACTATTTTTTTCATTCTTTCACTCCTATCTAATTAATTATATAAAAAAAAGAGAATGATATTACTTTTCTCTTAATTTTTTAAGCTTCTTAATATATTTTTGTGTTTCTTTGTCTTGATATTGACTCAATACTTCTAAAGTACGGTTATAAACAGTTAAATCTGTAAACATCATAGGACAATCTTTCATAAATTTTCTTACACTAATTGGATAATATGTTTTTGAATATTTTTCAATATTTTTTCTAAATTCTTCTTCACTTAACAAATAGCTTTCAAAATTTTGTAAATCATATTTTTTTGATGTAATCATCTGATAAAAATAAGAGGCATCTTTCTTAAAATAACAAAAATATAATGCTTTTAAATAGTCTAACACAGTACAACGCTCAAAAAATTTGGCAACATCAGATTGATTTGCTTCTGGAGTTGCGTTTAACATTACTAAATGCTCATTATACTCTTGTCTTTCTTCTGGTTTTAAAGTTTGTTTTTTTTGATCTAATAAATTAATTAAGTATTCTTTTTGCTTACCATTTATTTCAGGTTTCTCATTATTTTGTTCAATTATTGCATAAATTGAATCAATATCAGAAATGGAGAAGTCCCTCTTATAATCGAAATGAAGAATTTGTTCAATTTTTAAAAAGTCATAATAAAATTCAAAGAAGTCTTTATCAAAACATCTTAAATTCAAATGATTGACTTGATCCATTGTTGAAGCAATTTCTTTTTTTACTTCTTCAAATTCTTGTAAATGAAATTCTATTTTTTCTTGATAGTGATAATTCTTAGATAGATATTGTTTTAATATTTCTTGATCAGGATTTTCTAATAATTTTAAATCCAAATTTAAGATAGGTAAAATCTTTTCTTTATTTTGTTCTAATAATTCTGGAAAGATATAGGCAAGTTTTTTGATGCTATATATATAATTACGATTTAAAATAAAGTCAGGAAGGTATGTTTCAATATAACAACTATTTGAACTAGAAAATGACATTAAAACGATATAATCATAGCAAATAGATTCTTTTAAGTCGTTTAAAGCCCATATTGTAGCTTGATCTTCATGGTTTAAGAAATCTTGACGAACGGAAAATTCTTCTTCATATTTTTGATAAGAAAAAGTAACCATATTTTCTAATTCTGAATAACATTCGTCTAATTCTTGTTCTAAGCCTTCACTATGTTCTTCAATATAATCTAATATTAATCCAATACGTTCTCTTGCTTCCATTGGATAAATTCCAATGAGTTCTATTAAATGTATTCTTTTCTTTAAGTCAATTAAGAAATTAGAATTTATAATTTGAATTTTCGATTGTTCTAATATTTCATCAAATTGATCTGTAAATATCAAATAAACCAAAAATAATGATTTACTCAAATATTGATATTTTTCTA
>ENA-ORIC01003125-ORIC01003125.1-human-gut-metagenome-genome-assembly--contig:-NODE-3125-length-12081-cov-3.073476_pt1 | contig 12081 bp, 10 predicted proteins | sample MGYA00243023_ERZ508732 | MGnify/ENA primary metagenome ERZ508732 (study PRJEB26277, sample SAMN04329767) | human gut metagenome | biome: human-associated habitat | host: Homo sapiens | place: USA...
GGTACAAATTCTACTTCCAAACCTTTCTTAGAGGACGATTACGGAAACATTGACTTATTAAATCCCAGAGCAGCTTATCCCATAGGAAAACGGGCCTCAGAAACGCTCTGTGCCAGCTATGCAAATGAATATGATCTAAATATCGTCATTGCACGTCCTGGACATATCTATGGACCAACGATCACCGATACAGACTCGCGTGCTTCTGCCCAGTTTACAAGAAATGCTTTAAATCATCAGGATATCATTATGAAAAGTGCCGGAACACAACTTCGTTCTTATTGCTATGTCTATGACTGTGCTTCTGCATTATTAACGATATTATTAAATGGTCAGCCAACCTGTGCTTATAATATTTCAAATCGTCATTCTATCCTTTCAATCAGTGATATTGCCAAACTTTTTGCTAAAGCAGGCAATGTAGCATTAACTTTTGAAAATGCTTCTAAAAAAGAGCAAAAAAGTTATAACCTGATGAGTATGTCTGCATTAGATGCAACCAGACTGGAAAATCTCGGATGGCATGCGATCATGGATAGCAAAGACGGTGTTAAGGAAACACTACGTCTTCTAAAGGGCTAAAAAAGCAATCCTATAGATCCGGATACTGCTTTTAAAGGGCTAAAAACCATCCTACAGTTCCAGATACCGCTTCCAAAAAGCCATGTTTGTAATCTCTTTGTAATTCTTCTGATAATCCTTTACTGCCTTATCAAAGTTCTGATCAAGCAGGCGGTTTACTTTATGGCACTGCCATAGCAATTCGAATAACTTTCGCCATTTTCTTTGTGTCACAAATCCTTTTTTACTTTCCGGATCATAATATACTACCTTTCTGACACGGAACAGATCTTTCGAACAACATCCCATTGGCAGTGGAACAAGCTTTCTTTTTCCCGGCAAAAGCCAGCCGTTTAATGTCAGAAAATCCATTTTAGAATGTGCTTTTACCTGATATAAAGAAACAGGCTCTTCTTTTCCTGCTCTATCAGAAACAGTACCTTTCTGCTCTTTTTTCTTTATATCCTCTAAACAGTCACAATTTTGCAGGGTCTGACTCTGATCAGTCATTTGATAACCCATTTGCATAATTTGCTGATGGAGTTTCACCGGATCGGTTGTCTTATAAAAGTCTGTTCCCTTGCAAAAATCTTCTACCCCTTTTGTCGTAAGCTTCCAGTCTTCATAGCGGTATTTGAGCAATTGAAAGACCAGGTGACGCATCACTCTTTTCTTTGCCTGCTTTTTCGTATATTTACTGTTATGAATCGCATTTGCAGTCAAAAGATTTCTCATATCATAATATTCCACCGAAGAAGCCTTTCGATGTTCAAACGAATCATGCCACACACCAATTCCATTCATCGTCATGATCGGACAATCGAGACGGATCCCATACTCGATATCATCCATATGAATAAAAAACGGTAATGGGAGCTGTACTTCCTTGATTGTTGCAACCGGAATACAGCAATACCACCATCCGTTATAATCAGATCGGAGTACCTCTTCATTCTGGCTCAACTGTGTAACATTACACATATCTAACCCCTGATGCATCGTTTGGACACGGTCAATATCCCAGATTTCCGCATTGGTATGCTGAATGTTTGGATGATCGGTCCGCAACAACGCTCCCCCGACAACAGAATCTTTGTATTTCTCATTGGCATATGCTAATAACAGCCATGTCCGTTTGATCGTATCTGCATGGATCTTAATATCATCATCCATCAAAAGAATGTGTGTAAATTCCGTCTTGTCTTCCATTGTTTCGATCATGCAGCGTGTAAAACCTCCGGTTCCACCGGCATTTTTGTTATAAAAGACCTTTACAGCATCAGAATACGTCTGCGTCGTATCTAGTGTATTACCATTGTCCGATACATATACTTTGACATGATGATAAAGAGGACTATGCACATCACAAAGGATCTGATCCGCTAACATCTTTAGCGTTCTTTGTACATATTCTTCTCTGCGATAGGTGCAGATACCGATTGCCAGTTCAATCTGCCGGATCGGCTTTTTCGTTGTCTGATACTGTATATTGGTAAGCAGACACTCTTCTTTTGCTATGATACGTACAAAGCACAGCACAGACTCTTTCTTGTTGACAAAAGAAAGCTTTGTCTCTTCCTGCATTAAAAGAGTAAAGCTTTCTTCTGTAATCTCTGTATGGATAAAGTTCCTTTTTTATAACACAATTGTTTCGCTACCATCAAAGATGCATAATTCGATCTGCCCCTGCCCTTTCAGAAACAAATGCAGACTGATCTGCTCAACATCAGTATACATGTTCCATTTTCCGATCGAAAATGCATTAAAATAGGTCAATGTGGACGCAATGGTATCCTGCATCAGATGAAAAGCTCCATCGTCAAAAGTAACTTTTCCCTGTTGTGTCCGAAGATACATCTGCTCTACTGTACATATCTCTTTATCAGGATATACCATTTCTTGTAAGATCATTTTACCCTCTTTTCTAATGCTATTTCTTAGCAACCTTTTTTTCCATACTTTCCATATATGCATCACATACTTCGTCTACAGGTCCTACCTGCATAATATCACCTTTGTTGATCCAGACTGCATGATCACAAAGTTCTCTGACCTGATCGATACTGTGCGATACAAAGATCAAAGTCGTACCACCTGACATCATTTCATCCATTCGCTTCAAACATTTTTGCTGGAATGCATAATCACCGACTGCAAGAATCTCATCAACGATCAGAATATCCGGTCTTACGATCGTTGCGATTGCAAAGCCCAGACGTGCTCTCATACCGGAAGAAAAGTTCTTGATCGGAGAATCTAAGAAATCCTGTAATTCGGAAAATTCCACGATCTCATCAAAATGCTTGTGCATATAATCTATCGAATGGCCAAGCACGGTTCCATTCAAAAAAATATTTTCTCTTGCGGTCAGATTCTGATCAAAACCGGCACCAAGCTCCAAAAGAGGTGAGATCACACCATTGACAATAATCTCTCCTTTATATGGTTTTAAGATTCCACAGATTGCTTTTAAAAGAGTAGATTTACCGGATCCATTGCTTCCGACAAGCCCCCAGGCTTCTCCTCTTCGTATCTGAAAGGATGCATCTTTTACAGCTAAAAATTCCTGAAAAAGAAGTTCTCTTTTCAAGACTTTGATCACATATTCTTTGAGATTATCAATCTTTTCTGATGCAAGATTAAAACGGATCGTCACATTTCTTACATCGACTACCACGTCATTCATTCTTCTACCTCACTTGATTCTGTCTTCCATTCTTTTTAACATCTATCCTTCTTTTACTTCATATCCCTATCATAATATGTTCATTATCCTATATATATAAAATAAACCGATCCTGCGTCTTTAAAAATACCCATACACCAAGAATAAGAGCAAGACATGCATCAATACAGCCATATAAAACCATATGCATATCCGGTATACAGTTATATAATGTAAGACAACGTAACTGTGTCACATATGCATACATCGGATTGCAATGCGCCACTAAAAAGATCAGCTTTTCAGGAAGCTTTTCGATCGGATAAAACATCGGTGTCAGATACAGCCACGCCGTTGTGATCGCATTATAAATATACTGAATGTCGCGGAAAAATACATTCGTTGCCGCTAAAAACATTCCCAGTCCAACACAGAATACATACAGCTGAATCAGGATCAATGGGAATAAAAGTAAATGCCATGAAAAAGTTGCTCCTGTGAACAGCATTACGATCAACAATGCACCGATTGAAAAAATACAATCGATCAGACCACTTGTGATCTTAGATACCGTGAAAACGTATTTTGGCAGATAGGTCTTCTTTAACAAAGAAGCACTGCCATTGATCGAATTGATTGCTCCATGTGTTGATATGTTCATATAATTAAAAAGCACCTGGCCACTCATTAAATATACAGGATAGTTTGGAATCGTTGTACTTCGAAACATCTGTGAAAAGACGATTGCCATGATCGTCATGATAAAGAGTGGATTTAAGATACTCCATAGATATCCTAAGATACTTCTCCGATATTTTAATTTTAAATCCCTAAGAACAAGCTGTCCCATCAAATCTTTATATTTAATAAATCCCTGTATGCGGGCAAAAAACATTCTCATTTTCTTCCTCCTGTTGGATTTTGGAGTTATTTCTATAATTAAACTCACAAATCCGCTCTTACAGAGCTTTCCATTCTGCTACGCAGAATAATTTGTTCGTTAATTCGCCTGGAAAAGCAAACACCGGCTTCGCTGGCGGCTTGCTTTTCTGATGGGCTTATTATATCACAGCTTTGCTAACATTTCCAATAGCTGCTCCTGACCGATCACACGTTTTGCGGCAATTCCGACATTTACGGCACCTTCTACATTCTCTGTCCTGTCATCGAAGAAAAGACACTCTGTCGGGTTCAATTGATATTTTTCTAAAAGATATTCATATATCGCAGCATCAGGTTTTGTTTCATGAATCTGATAAGAAACTACGGCACCATCCAAATCGCGCATAAAAGAAGCATCTTTAGTGTGCTTTTGAAAGAAATCTTTCGAATAATTCGATAACAGATAGATCCGATAACCTTTTTCTTTTAATTCATGTACTCTTTTCCATACTTTCGGTCTTGGCACATGCATATATTCTCCATGACGGATAAACCAGCCGATTGCATCTGCATGCTTGGGATATTTCTTAGCATATCCGGCAATAACTTCTTCGTTTGTCATCGTTCCTTTATCTAAGATTGCCCACAGCGGATCATAAAACATCAGGTCATCTAAAGCAAGTGCTTCTTCCCGACTCAGTCCATAATCCATTAACATCTCTGTCGCACGATATTCCATTAAAACGTCTCCAAGATCAAAGATCAGATTTTTTATCATAATGTACTCCTTTCAAACCATATGCTCTCCGGCATGCGATCGAGGCGATCGTATAAATATGATAGTGACATTTTCTTAACAGCCGGACACTTTTATTTGCTACAGCATCATAAATTGCCGGGAACTCTTTTTTGAGCTTTTGATCAAGCGTTACGATCTGCTGTTTTCTTTCTTTATTTGGGCAGAAACTTAAATAAATCTTGATCTGGCTGACGAAAAACTTCGCACATCCCTTTTGCATATATGCTTTGGTAGCTGTATCCACAATCGCTTCGTAAGAACGGTAACATTTCAACAAACTGTCTAATACTTTTTCATGTTGTGCACAATTTTTTTGCATATTACAGATATCCATACTCTGTGTGGTCATGCCCAGACGATAGCGATATACGGTTTCCTTTAAAAAAGCGGCTTTCCTGATCCACGGTACCGGAAACAGACAATATTGTGCATCGACATAGAAACAATGTTCTGAAAAACTGATCGGATTTTCTTTGAGCAGACTTGTACGATATGTGATCGAATGCATCACAAAATACTGTTTCTGACAGACATCTGACCATACATAACTGTTACCGCTTATACATTCCTTAGGTGACATAACAATGCGTTCTAACGTTTGTCCTGTCCGATCATCAAAAGTTTCATAATCACTGACAACAACATCGGCATCTGTTCTTTTCAAAAGATCGATCAAATGGTATAAACCTTCCTTGGCAACAAGATCATCTCCGTCAACTGTTTTAAAAAAGCGTCCGTTTGCTTCTTTGATCCCACGATTGACTGTCGATCCATGACCTCCGTTTTTTTTGTCGATCAAATGAAATATCTTTGGATATTTTGTTACATATTCCATTGCGATCGCATTGATCGCATCGCCTGATCCGTCATTGATCACTAAAACCTCCAGTTCCTCTTCGAGATCTCTGTATGCAAACGATTCCAGACATTTTGCCAAATATTTTTCAACATGATATGCTGCGATCGATATGGTTAAGAGCTTTTCCTTTTTATCCATGTTTGCTTCACCTTTTTACAATTTACTTTTGCTGTAATGCTGTTATTCTTGTACTACTCTGTTTTCTGTCCTTCTTTTCTCCCCTTTAACGTGCTTCTAAAGATATTCCGTCTATCCTGTCTTTCTGCTTCCCTTAATACTTCTTTGTAAATTCTTTTCCGTTCTTCCTTGACTACAGTATCACTGTACTCTTTCACTTTTTCCTGATTAAATACTCCAAACCTTTTTCTCTCAGACGGATCATTTGCAAGTTCCTGAATGGCCTGTGTCAATGATTCTATGCTTTTGTCCTGCAACAAAATGCCACCTTTCTGATCCACGATCAATTCCCTGCATCCCCGTATATCATAAGCGACCACAGGACATGCTAATGCCATTGCTTCCATAACTGCAACAGGCATTCCTTCCCGTAAAGATGGAAAGACAAAGATATCTGCTTTCTTTAATAAGGAAACAACATCGGTACGATATCCAAGAAAATGCACCTGCTTTTCAAGCTTCAACTCCCGTACTCTTTGCCGTAATGCTTCCATGCACTGTCCTTCGCCACAGATATAATAACCGATGTCCGGATCAGAAAGCTTTGCAAGTGCATCAAGAACCACTTTATGATTCTTTCCGGGTGCGAGTTCTCCTACGGTCAGCAACGTTACTTTTTCTTTCCACGAAGACTGCTCTGTTTTGCTGTCTTGATCCACATTTTGCTCTGCTTTTTTTAATATTGCACCGCATTTTTTACAAACACGAATTTTTTCACCTTTTTCTTCAACATATGTTGAAGATGCTTTTTTTAATAATTGCTCACAATCAATACCAACACCATGTATTCGGTATACCTTGCCACGGACAGGAAACTTTTTTGCTCTTTGATAATCTTCTTCATTGATCGTAACAAGCCCATCCGTATATCGTGCCATAAAACGCTCGATCGGATAAAAGATCCAATGCTTTACAGAGGCACCGCTATAAAAATGAAAGCCATGTCCGGTATAGATCACTGTGGCTGTCTTTGTCTTCTTTGCTGCCATTCTCGCCAACACACCGGTCAAAGGCATATGACAATGTACAAGGTCGAACTGTTCCTTTTTCATCAATTCCTTTAGCATCCGGTATGCCTTCCGGTTTTCCTTACAAAATAACTTTCTGGCAAAAGGTATGGGATGACAGATCAGTCCAAGTTCTACTGCTCTGTTATTGTCTTTTCCATAAACAATCTGATCAAAATTAGCCGCATAATGTACTTCATATCCCATATCCTGTAAAATATGAACTGCATCTGTTTCAAATTGCGGAACAAAGCCACTGACTCTTGTTACAAGCAAAGCTTTCTTTTTCATTTTGTATGACCTCCCATACCTTTCGGTTTTGGTCTCCTGTTATAAAACCGTTTTTTACTTTTCTTCCTTCGCTAATTGATTGATCTCTTTTACGATTTCTTCTACATCTGTCGTATCCACCTGCTCTTTTAATGCATTGGTCTGTTCCTGCTCAATCCCTTCTGTAGAAGCCGGTTTAAAGATTGTTTTTACTGTCATCAGGATCAGCTTCATATCTGTCCAAAACGAATAGTTTTCGATATAAAACAGATCTAACTTCAACTTATCGTAAGGTGTCGTATTGTACTTTCCATAAACCTGTGCATATCCGGTCAAACCTGCTTTGACACGCATCCGAAATACAAATTCCGGCATTTCCTGTGAATATTCTTTGATCAGTTCCGGCCGCTCCGGTCTTGGTCCGACAAAAGACATATCCCCTTTTAGGATATTAAATAATTGCGGCAGCTCATCAATCCTTGCAGCACGTATCACTCTGCCAACCGGTGTGATACGCTTATCGTGCTCTTTTGCAAGCTGCACACCACCCTTTTTCTCTGCATCCACGATCATACTACGAAACTTATAGATAGCAAATTCCTTACCGCCTTTTGTACAACGCACCTGGCTGTAAAAAACAGGTCCGTGGTCATAAAGCTTAATTGCCAATGCCGTCAGAAGCATAAAAGGAGAAGCTGCTATCAATAACAAAACCGATAAGATAATATCCAATGTCCTCTTTCCGAATCGCTGGTCAAAACTTAGTGTATATCCTCTTGAAAGCATAAAAGGCGTATCAAATACATGAATCCGATCGGCTCCCATCAGAATAATATCCGATATTTTGGGAATGACATAAGCTCTGACTTTTTTAGCATAACAATATTTTAAAACATCATTGCGTTCTACGGCAGGAATATCTCCTATGATCACAGCCTGAAAATCCAGAATTCTTTTTTTGATCTGTTCCATTCCTTCATTGATATTTACCGCATCATAGATTGCATATTTATCTCTTCTGGCTTCTACTTTATAAACCAGATCTGCAGCAGGTCTTTCTCCATATACAAGTAATATCTTCCACGGCTGGAAGATCCGGTTATATAATTTGATCACGATCACATTCCAAATAGTGGATACTAACATTTCTGCCAGTAAAACAACAAAAAGATAGAATGGTGTGACAAACCGGAATGCTAACAGCGAAATTACAACATACATCACAACATTTGTCAGAAAAAGACTCAGATATTGTGATAATAAGACTTCGATTCTTCGAAAGCGACCGATTTTTAAACTTCCATACATATTGGAAAAGAAAAACAGCAGCACAGCATATAATGCCAGTACAACATAGTTACCTCTGCGATAAAAACGATATGTATACATCATATCTGCATAAAAATGATACCAACTATAAGAAAACAATGCCGTCATCATACAGACATTGATCATCGAGGCAAAAAAAAGTATGGTTCTCTTATAGGGATCAAAATTCTTCATAAGTAACTCCTTAAAACATCAAAAGCCTAAGAGCCGCTTATGCGACTTCTAGACTTTTCATGTAGCGTGATTCTCTTTTTCTGTTTACAGAAAGCAGTCTGTTTTCGATAAAATACAATTTCATTTTCCTAAAAAAATATATTTCATCAATTTTATGCTGCTCTTGATAATTAATTTAAAAAATAATTTTTAATTAAATTAATAAAAATAAAATAGTATTATAACTTAGGGATTTGAAAGAGAACGTAAAATATTTTGTGATTATGAAAATAACTACTCCTTTATGACAATGATAAAAATATTAAATCAATGTCAAGAAGGAGTATTTTTATGAGTAAATTAAGTAAAGAATTAATAAGACAAATAATAGCAGATGGAGAATTTAGTACACCTAATGATATAGGAGAATATCTAAAAGATATGTTTAAAGATGTAATTCAAGAAATGTTAGAAAAAGAGCTAGCGCTCGAATTAGGATACGAAAAAGGCGATAGCCTAAATAAACATACTGAAAATAGAAGAAATGGATACAGTAAAAAAACTGTTAAATCACAGTTTGGAAATATAGACTTAGATATTCCAAGGGATAGAGATAGTAATTACAATCCAAAAGTTATACCAAAACATACTAGGGATATTTCTGCTTTAGAAGAAAAAATTATCTCGCTTTATGCAAGAGGAATGTCAACAAGAGATATACATGATCAAATAAAGGACCTTTATGGAATAGAGATATCTGCTGAGTATGTAAGTCATATAACTGATGTTGTAATTGAATATGTATCATATAAAGATTCTAAAGAACTAATGAATGATTTTAAACTTGTTTATAAAGCTATAAATGAGGCGGAAGCCTTATCGGCTCTAGATGTTGTTGAAGAAAAATGGGGTAAAAAATATCCTACAGCAATAAGAATTTGGAGAGATAATTGGGATGTAATTTAACCATTCTTTAGTTTTCCACAAGAGATAAGAACTATTATGTATACGACTAATATAATAGAGGGCGTCAATAGACAATTTAGGAAAGTAACTAAAACAAAATCCACTTTTCCATCTGACGAATCTTTATTAAAAATACTATATTTAGCAAGTCAGAATATAATGAAAAAGTGGACTGTAAGATATAGAGATTGGGATAGTATTTATAACCAATTATCTATATACTTTGATAATAGAATATAGATTTTAAAAATCAATATTCAAAATTTGTTGAAGTATAAGGGATTGAAATCAATCCCTCAAACTCCACTAGATTTAGTTTTACCATTTTACAAATAAATATCCATATTATGAATAATTATTGGGTATTTAGAAATATTATTAATAAATAAGTTGCTATAGAGAAGCGAAATTGCTATAAAGCACAAATCAATTTACACTCCAAGAGGTTATCGTTTTATAGGAAACCTATTTTTGTTATAAAAACAACTCTAAATTTAATTTGAAATAATTATCTTTTTAAATTAATCCTTATACTAGACATATCTACAGGAAGATAAAATTTACTAAATTCCATGGTAAATTCATTATATGTAGAAACCTTTTCTTCGATTAAAAAAAACTGTTCATTATCAGGAAATGAGGATCTCTTAGAAGCATAATTTCCTGAAGTTGAAAACTTAACATCTAACATAATATTGTTGCAATCATTATAGATATCCTTTTCCACAAAGTTTAATAACTGTTCATGATTATTTAAATCTATATCAAATTTAGAAATATTATCGATTGGCATAATACTAAATGCATAGGCAACTACCTTTTTATCAATTTTATACCATCTATCTATAACTACTACAGCTGCTGGTTTTGAACCCAAAATCATGTGGAAATAATCTGAGCAAGGTTCTAGATGAAATTCCATTTCTATATCATCTATTTTATTAGAATTGCTTAAAAAATTATAAACTGAACTTTGAATTTTGTTATTAGGAATAGTGTTTATGTAATGACTGTCTTTTGTAATAAAATTCCCCTTACCCCTAATTATTTTTATAAGTCCGTCTTCTTGAAGTAATGTAAGCGCTTGTCTTAATGTTGTTCTGCTAACCCCTAAATCTCTTGCTAAGTCTGGTTCAGACGGGAGTCTATCGTTTTTTGAAAACTCTCCTAGTGTAATCATTTTAAATAGTATATTATATATGGTTACGTATTTTGGTTCTTTGATTTTTTTTCTTATATTTATATCGTTCATAAAAAGCTCCTTTAAAAAAATAGACAAGTTATATAATTATTATACAAGTTAAACGATTCTATAATAATTATATAAAAAATATGTAAGCTTTGACAAGCAATAGTTTAAAGGGAAAACGATTGACATTATTTGTATATGATGCTAGAATTTTAAATGCAGATAAATAGACAAGTTATTAGACAAGTTAAAAATTAAAAAACAGCAGATATATATTTTCTAGATGGCTATTTAAATATAGGGGATAATTGATTAATATATGTAAAAACTATTTATTAAATTAAAATTTATAGTTTAAAGGTTATTAATAAAATTTAAACCGAGAGAGGAAGAAAAAATGAAAATAAAAATTCCCATTAGGAAGATTAGCTATCGAGAAGGTTTCGGATGTAGTAACTCGAGTTTTAACTTACGGAATGGATGGAATTAGTTTCGTATTTGGAAGTCTTGCAAACTCATCAGCGCCTACCGGATCTATATTCGGAATACAAACATTAGGAAATATAATATTTATTTCAGCATTAGTTGGAGCATTATATTATCTAGGTATTTTAGGATTTATTGTTAAAGTTATAGGAACAGTTGTTGGAAAATTATTAGGAACAAGTAAAGTTGAAAGTTTCGTAGCAGTAGCAAATATGTTCTTGGGACAAACAGAAAGTCCAATATTAATTAGTAAATACTTAATGTCTATGACAGAAAGTGAAATCATGGTAGTATTAATATCTGGAATGGGTAGTATGTCTGCTACAATAATAGGAGGGTATGTTGCATTGGGAATACCTATGGAATATCTCTTAATAGCAAGTGCACTAGTTCCATTTGGGAGTATAGCAATATCAAAATTATTATTACCAGAATTAGAAACTGTAGAAAATATCGAAAATGTAAGTATGGATAACAAAGGTGATAACGAAAACCTTATAGGGGCTATAGCAGAAGGTGCAATGAATGGTCTTCAAAGTGCTTTAGCGATAGGTGCATCTTTAATAGCAATAATAGGTTTAGTTGCTTTAGTAAATGGAATATTGGGTATATTCGGTATAACATTACAACAAATATTCTCTTATATATTCTCACCGATAGGATTTTTAATGGGGCTTGATGGAGCAGAAATACTTAGAGCAGGTCAACTATTAGGTGAAAAGTTAGTATTAAATGAAT
>ENA-ORIC01003131-ORIC01003131.1-human-gut-metagenome-genome-assembly--contig:-NODE-3131-length-12063-cov-3.026448_pt1 | contig 12063 bp, 10 predicted proteins | sample MGYA00243023_ERZ508732 | MGnify/ENA primary metagenome ERZ508732 (study PRJEB26277, sample SAMN04329767) | human gut metagenome | biome: human-associated habitat | host: Homo sapiens | place: USA...
CAGCAGAAAAAGTAAGCCCTTGACGACGGAGCTGTTAGCGCCCGCGGGCGGGCAGGAGGCGCTTGTTGCCGCCGTGCAGAGCGGTGCGGACGCCGTGTATATGGGCTTTGGCGCGTTCAACGCGCGCCGCAGCGCGAGGAACTTCTCTGACGAGGAATTCCGCGCGGCGGTCTCTTATTGCCATTTGCGGGGCGTGAAGGTCTATCTGACGCTCAACACGCTCGTCACCGACCGCGAGTTCCCCGCGCTTGCCGCGGAGGCGCGCACCGCGTCGGAGTGCGGCGTGGACGCGATCCTGGTGCAGGATTGGGGCGTTCTGGCGACGCTGCAAAAAATCATTCCCGACGTGCCGCTGCACGCCTCGACACAGATGAGCCTGCACACGCTTTCGGGCGTCAAAGAAGCAGCCCAACTCGGCATGACGCGCGCGGTGCTCGCGCGCGAGCTTTCGCGCGGGGAGATCGCCGAAATCTGCCAAAAAAGCCCCATCGAGATCGAAACGTTCGTCCACGGCGCGCTGTGCATGTGCTACAGCGGCCAGTGCGAGATGTCCGCCGTCATCGGGCGGCGCAGCGGCAACCGCGGCGCGTGCGCCCAGCCCTGCCGCCTGCCCTACGGCTTTTCCGGCAGGGCGGACGGCCATCCGCTGAGCTTGAAGGACGCGAACCTCGCGACCTTCGTGCCGGAGATGATGGATATGGGTGTCGCCTGCCTCAAGATCGAGGGGCGCATGAAGCGGCCGGAGTATGTCGCCGCCGTGACGGAAATCTACGCGCGCCTTCTGCGCGAGCATCGCACGCCGACGAAGAACGAGCAGAAAAAGCTCGCCCTCGCTTTCTCGCGCGACGGCTTTACCGAAGGCTACTATCGCGGCGTGCGCGGACGTGAAATGTTCGGCACGCGGCCCGAAAATGCAAGATGGCCCGAGGACTGGTTCAGCGAGATTCGCGCGCGCTATGAAAAGGAAAATTTGCGGCTTGTGCCGCTCGCATTAAATTGCACCATCCGCGCCGGAGAGCCGATGCACCTGACAGTCGAGGACGCAGACGGCCATGCTGTGACCGTCACCGGCGCAGTGCCCGAGGCGGCGCGCAGCCGCGCCGTCACCGCGGAAGAGGTCGAAACGCGCCTCAGGAAAACCGGCGGCACGGCATTTTCGGCGGCGCAGTGCGCCATCACACTCGACGGTGGCCTCGCCGTCAGCGCGGGCGCGCTCAATGCCCTGCGCCGCGAAGCGCTTGCGCAGATGGAAGCGCAGCGCACCGCTGTGCCGAAACGCCGCGTATTCGACTTTGTTCCGCCAACAATCGTCAAAAACAGCGCGGACAAGCCGCTTTTGACCGTCTCCCTCCACAGGGCCGAGCAGCTAAGCGAAGAGCTTGTCGCCCTCGTCCCCGCGCGGGTGTATGTGCCCGTCGAACTACTCCCGCAGCTTGACCTTTCGCCACATCTCGGCAGAACCGAATTTTTCGCGGTGCTGCCGCGCATCTACCGCACGCAGGACGAGCCTATTTTGCGCGCGCTGCTCGAGGGCGCCGCCAAAAAAGGCGTCACGGGCGTGTCGATCGGCAACCTCGGCCACCTGCCGCTCGCGCGTGGACTTGATTGCAAGCTGCACGGCGGCTGGCCGCTGAACCTCTACAACTCCGCCGCGCTCGCTTTCTGGAAAGAACAGGGACTTTCGAGCGCGTGCGTCTCGTTCGAGCTGCGCGACGCGCAGATTCGGGACCTCAGCAAGTGTCTCCCGTGCGAGGCCATCGTCTATGGCCGCTTTCCCCTGATGCTCACGGAAAACTGCCTGAATGCAAACGCGTTCGGCTGTCGATACTTTACCGAGCGCCCCGCCTCCGTTCCCTGCGACGGCGCGTGCGCAAGCGCGCCGGAGCTGACCGACCGGCGCGGCGAGCACTTCCCCGTGCTGCGCGCATGGGGCTGCCGCAGCGAGATCGAGAACGGAAAGATTCTTTATCTCGCGGACAAGGCGAAGGACTGGCAGTCGCTCGGTCTGCGCTTTGCTCAACTCCGTTTCACGACCGAGTGCTGCGCGCGTATCAGGGTGAGACGGTCGAAGCGCCGGAGAATATCACCCGTGGTCTCTTCTACCGCGGCGCAGAATAAATTCCAAATTGTAATTTTTTATCTTGATTATACTTTTTATTATCAAATAGTGAGGCAATATCATGGCAATCGTTTTGGCATCCCAGTCCCCGCGCCGTCAGGAGCTTTTGCAGCGTATCGGCGTGGAGGACTTCAAAACGCTCTCGCTCGACATTGACGAGAGCTATCCGGAAGGTCTTTCTCCCGAGGACACGGTGCGCTACATTGCAAAGAAAAAATGCGACGCGGCCGCCGCGCTCTGCGCGCCCGACGATCTCATCATCACGGCGGACACGATGGTCTTTTTGGACAATGACCGCCTCGGCAAGCCGCGCGATGAGGACGATGCGTTCCGCATGCTGCGCGAGCTTGCCGGCCGCGGCCACACGGTCTGCACGGGCGTGAGCGTTCGCCGCGGCGCGCAGGAAGAGCGCTTCGCCGTGTCCACGCGCGTCTTTTTCCGCCCGATGACGGACGACGAGATCCGCGCCTACATCAAAACCGGCGAGCCGATGGACAAAGCCGGCGCCTACGGCGTGCAGAGCCGCGGCGCACTCTTTGTCGAGCGCATCGACGGCGACTTTTTCAACGTCATGGGACTTCCCGTCGAGCAGCTTGGCTTAGTGCTCGCGCGCTTTGGCGTCAAGCTCCTCTAACCTCTCCCCTGCCCTACGATGAAAGGAGGGTAAGCCTTGAAAGAATTTTTCCGTCAGCACGGGCTGCGCATTCTGGCCGTCGCCGCGGCGGTCGCCGTGGCACTGAGCCTTTTGACCTACTTTTCCTCGACGTCCTCGGTGCTTGAAAACATCGCGGGCGTGCTGACGTACCCGTTCCGCGCCGCCGCCACCGCCGTGAGCGACTGGGCGGCCGACAAGCGCCAGTATTACGAGGACACGACCACACTCAAGGAGGAAAATGCGGCGCTCAAAAAAGAGATCGCGGACCTTCGCGCCCAGCAGCGTCAGGCGCAGGCCGACAGCGAGGAAAATAAGCTCCTGCGCGAGCTTTTGAAGCTCCAGCAGCAGCGGCGCGACTTCACGTTCGTCTCCACCGCCGTGCTCGCCCACAGCGAGAGCAGCTGGACGTCGTCGCTGTCTCTCAACCACGGCACCGATCAGGACATCGCCGTGGGCGACTGCGTCGTCAGCGCCGAGGGGTATCTCGTCGGCGTCATTTCCGAGGTCGGCCTCAACTGGTCGACGGTGCTGACCGTCATCGACACGGACACTGAGCTCGGCGCGCGCATCTTCCGCACCGGCGAGGTCGCCGTGGCGGAGGGCGACTTCTCCCTGATGGGTCAGGGCAAACTGAAGCTCTCGTACCTCACGTCGGACGACGAGGTGCTCATCGGCGACCAGATCGTCACGTCGGGCCTTGGCGGATATTACCCGAGCGGCCTTGTCATCGGCTCGGTCGAATCGCTCCAGACCGGCGACGACGGCCTTGCCCGCTACGCGGTCCTCACGCCCATGATGGACTTTAATGCCCTGACCGAGGTGTTCGTCATCACGGACTACGACATTGTCGACTGAGGGAGGCGCGCATGAATCTCACCCAAACCACCGCGCTTAAGTGGACGTTTTACGCGCTCGCCGCCGCGGCGCTCTTTTTCCTGCGGCGGCTGCTTCTCGGGTCGATGACGTTTTTCGGCGTCATCCCCTTTCTGCCGCCCGTCATTTTGGCGGTCATGGCATCGTTCGAGCTGCCGCGCTCAGCCGTCATCGCGGGCATCGTCTTCGGCGCGCTGTGCGACCTTGTGCTCCCCGCGCCATTCGCGTGCTTGTACACGATCGCGTTCACGCTTGCGGCACTGCTCATCTCAACAGTTGTCAGTAATTTGTTGCAGCAGGGCTTCGCCCGTGCGCTGCTCTCGACCGTGCTGACATTTCTGCTCGTTGACCTCTTGCAGGCGTTCGCGCTGCTGCCGCGCAGCGGCTCGACCGCCATTTTGCCAATGCTGCACCTGTTCGCGCGCGAAACGGCGCTCTCGTGCCTGCTTCTTCTGCCGGTCTACCCGGCGCTGCGCGCCATCCGCCGCATCTTCCCCGATTGATTTTCCCCATTTTCCCCAAGCCTCAAGGAAAGGAGGCCGCTATGGATCCCAAACGCTTTACCCGCCGCCTGATCGCGCTCGGCGCAGCGATGTTTCTCTGCGCACTCGTATTCGTTATCACGCTCTTTGACGCACAGATCGTCAACGGCGACGATTACCTCGACAAGTCCATCCGCACGAACGCCAAGACCGAGACCGTCAAGGCCTCGCGCGGCATCCTCACCGACCGCAACGGCAAGGTGCTCGTGTCGAACCGCGCGGTCTACACGCTGAATTTTGATTCCTCGCTCGTCTCTTCCGACGAGCTCAACGACGCACTGCTGCGCGTCATCGAACTGATGAACGCGCAGGGCGTTGAAATTAAGGACACGCTTCCGCTCGCCAGGACCTCGCCCTACGCCTACGACACCGCGAACGCCAGCGCGAAAACGCTCGTCAAATACCTCGTCTCGCTCAAGTGGATCAATGAAACGAACGTCGGCGACGACGGCCTCCCCACTACGCTGACAGGCTCTGCGCTGTATCTGAAGCTGCGCAGCGAGTACGGGATCGACGAAACGCTCCCGAATTCCACGGTGCGCACGCTCATCGGGCTGCGCTACTCCCTCGCCTCCGCCAAGATGAACGGCTCCACGACCTTCGAATTTGCGAGCGACGTGGATGTTTCGCTCATTTCCCTCATCAAGGATGGCAACTATGCCGGCGTGCAGGTGGATACCTCGTCCGTGCGCGTTTACGAGACCGACTACGCCGCCCACGTCCTCGGCTACACCGGCAGCATTCAGGACTGGGACGATTATAAGGATAAGGACGGCTACACGCTCGCGAGCACCGTCGGCATCTCCGGCGTGGAAAATGCGTTTGAAGACTATCTTCACGGCAACGCAGGCAAGCGCCTTGTGACCTTCGACAACGACTCCGGCAAGATCACCGGCGAGCTCTACTCCGTGGAGCCCAAGCCTGGCTCCACCGTGGCGCTGACGATCGACATCGACTTTCAGGCTCAGGTGGAGGAGGCGCTTAAAAATACCGTCTCTTCCATGACAAAATCCGACGGCATCGACCGCGGCGCGGCCGTGGCCGTCGTGCAGGTCGGCACGGGCGACGTGCTGGCGCTCGCGTCGTATCCGACCTATTCCCTCTCGACGTTCCGTCAGGACCTTGCAGAGCTCTCCACCGACCCCTTGCAGCCGATGTGGAATCGTGCCACGCAGGGAAAATACGCCCCCGGCTCGACCTTGAAGCCGCTGACGGCCATCGCCGCGCTCGAATCCGGCGCGACGACCGTGCGCGAAAAGATCTACGACTCCGGCAAGTGGACGTACCCCGGCTACTCCGCGAGCTACACCTACTGCTGGAAGCGCAGCGGCCATGGCTCGCTCAACGTCCGCGGTGCGATCATGAATTCCTGCAACTATTTCTTCGCCGAAATGGGCTACCGCATGGGCATGGACACGCTGCGCGAGTATTACGCGAAATTCGGCCTCGGCTCCCCGACCGGTATTGAGATCGGCGACACCGCAGGCCGCCTTCCCTCGCAGAACGAGGGCGAGAACCTTGCCCCGTGGGCGGCGTTCGGTCAGGCGAATCAGGAATACTCCCCCCTCCAGCTCGCAAATTACATCGCGGCGCTCTGCGGCGGGGGTGACCGCTACGCCACGCACCTTTTGAAAAACGTCCGCTCCAGCGGCTCCGGTGCGCTCGAATACGTTTACGACGCCGAGCCGGTCGAGACGATCGCCATGAGCAGCGAAAATCTCTCCGCCGTCCTCGCCGGTATGCACGATCTCGCGACTGACGGCGCGGTGTCGCAGTATTTCAAGAACTGTATCTTCGACGCCGCGGCCAAGACCGGTACGATCCAGACCGGCGACACGAAGAACAACAACGGCGCGTTCGTCTGCTTCGCCCCCTACGACGATCCGCAGATCGCCGTCGCCATCGTCATCGAAAAGGGCGGCTCCGGCGCAGCGTTGGCCTCCACCGCCGTGCAGGTGCTCAACGCTTACTTCTCCAACACGTCCGCGTCCTCCGCGATCACGGGCGAAAATACACTGCTGGGTTAAGCGCGCCGTTTCGGTGCGCTTTTGCCTGTTTCAGCCGCTTTATTTGGCAGAAAGGAATGTGTTATGTCAACTAAATGGTTTGATCCGCGCGATCTTCTCTTCAAATCTCCCTTTGGCGCGGTGCCCTGCGGCGCCGATGTCTCGTTCTGCTTTCGCCCCGAGCGCGGCGCGGCGGTCACGCGCTGTGAGCTGCTTGCTCACGGCGAGTTTGCCGACCAATGGACGACGGTGGAGCTTACTCCCGCGCAGGAGGACGGCCACGTCGTCTATCGCGGCATCTTCACCGCGCCGGATGACGTGGAGCTCGTCTGGTACCACTTCCGCCTCTCGTGGGCGGACGGCGGCACGAGCTGCTACGGCAAAAACGGCCTCTGCGCGTGGGACGCGGTCGAGCCCTGGCAGCTCACGGTCTACGACGACACACACAAAACGCCCGCGTGGTTCGGCCGCGGCGTGACGTATCAGATCTTCCCCGACCGCTTCCGCCGCGCTGAATCTCGTGATGTTGCAGGCCTTGTCGGCCCGCGCACGCTGCACGAAAATTGGGACGAGCTTCCCGAATACCGCCCGAACGCCGAGGGCGAGATCACGTGCAGCGACTTTTTCGGCGGTGACTTGCAGGGGATCACGGAAAAGCTCGACTACCTCGCCTCTCTCGGTGTGACGACACTCTACCTCTGCCCGATCTTCGAGGCCTCGACCAACCACCGCTACGACACGGCCTGTTATGAGCGCATTGACCCGCTGCTCGGCGATGAAGCGGACTTCCGCACGCTCTGCGCGGAGGCGAAAAAGCGCGGCATCTACGTGATGCTCGACGGCGTCTTCAACCATACGGGGCGAAAGAGCGTCTACTTCAACGCCGACGGCTTTTACGACGACCTCGGTGCGGCGCAGGGCGAGCAGTCGCCCTACTACCGCTGGTACAACTTCCACCCCTTCCCCGACGAGTACGACGCCTGGTGGGGCATCAAGAACCTGCCCGCAGTCAACGAGCTGGAAAAGAGCTATGTTGACTACATTATTGAGGGCAACAACTCCATCATCAAGCGCTGGCTGCGCGCGGGCGCATCCGGCTGGCGGCTCGACGTCGCCGACGAGCTCCCCGACGAGTTCATTGCCAAAATTCGCGCGGCGATGAACGAGGAGAACCCCGACACTTATCTTCTCGGCGAGGTCTGGGAGGACGGCACGACGAAGATCGCCTACTCCCAGCGCCGCAAGTACCTGCTGGGCCGCGAGACGAACGGCCTGATGAACTACCCGTTCCGCACGGCGCTGATGGCCTATTTGCTCGGCGGCGGCGCGGAATACTTCCGCGACAGCATGGAGGAGCTGCGCGAAAACTATCCTGCGCCCGCGTTCTACGGCGCGATGAATTTCCTCTCGACCCACGACACGCCAAGGCTTTTGACGATTCTGGGCCTCACCTCCCCCGCGCCGCAGACGCGCGACGAGCGCGCGGTCTATCACCTCAGCGATTCCGACCTTGCGCGCGGCATGTCGCTTCTCAAGCTCGCGGCTCTGATCCTCTACACCTTCCCCGGCTCGCCGATGCTCTACTACGGCGACGAGGCCGGCATGCAGGGCTTTGAAGACCCGTTCAACCGCGGAACCTACCCGTGGGGACGCGAGAATGCCGAATTGGTGCGTTACTTCCAACAGCTCGGCGCGCTGCGCAAATCGCACGAGGCGCTGCAAAGCGGCACGATCGTCTACCATGCCGCGCAGGGCCGCGCGCTGGCGTTCTCGCGCCGCACGGAGCACGACCACTGCCTCACGGCAGTCAATGCGGGCGACGAGCCCGTCACGCTCACCCTTCCGTGGGACGGCACGCTCGCCGAGGACGCCCTGTCCCATCAGGAGTTCTTCTGCGGCAACGGCCTGCTCCGCCTGACGCTCGAACCCTACGGTACGATGCTGCTGACCCAGCCGCAGGAGTGATTTGTTTCACGTGAAACACTGATTTCAGGTCATGGTAAAGGTCATCGCCTTTACCATGACCTTTTTCTGTCCTCATCACTGCCCCAGCGGTGATACCCCATCACCGGCCCAAACAGGGGCAAATCGGGACGTAAAGGTCTGCGCCTTGTCATGTTTCACGTGAAACAAATTTGCAAAATTTGAGCTTCCCTGTTGAAATTGAGCCGTTTTGTGCTATACTGAACAAGAATGAAAATGGATCAATGCTTCTATGACTAAGGTGGGTGTTTTTTTGGCTAAAATCGTTGCAATCGTCAATCAAAAGGGCGGCGTCGGCAAAACGACGACCTGTGTCAACCTGACCTCCTCCCTCAAGGAGAAAGGCAATCGCGTCCTGCTGTGTGACTTTGACCCGCAGGCCAACTCCACCTCCGGCATGGGTGTGGACAAGGCGGCCTCGCGCGGCGTTTATGACGTGCTCATCAACGGTGCGGACGTCACGGCCAGCGTGGCGCACACGCGCTACGGTGATGTGCTCCCCTCCTCGAAAGCCTTGGCGGGCGCGGGTATTGAGATGATCGACCGCGAAAACCGCGAATTCCTGCTCAAGCAGGCGCTCGACGTTCTCTCGCCCAATTACGACTTTATCCTCATCGACTGCCCGCCGTCGCTCGAACTCTTAACGGTCAACGCCCTCTGCGCCGCGAATTCCCTGATCGTTCCCGTGCAGGGCGAATATTTCGCGCTCGAAGGCCTGTCGGACCTGATGCACACGGTCCGCATGGTGCGCCGCAGCCTGAATCCCGGCCTGGAGCTCGAAGGCGTGCTGCTCACGATGTTCGACGGGCGCACGAATCTCGCCCTTCAAGTTGCGGAAGAGGTCAAGCGCTACTTCCCCGGCAAGGTGTATTCGACCGTCATCCCCCGCAATGTGCGCCTTTCCGAGGCACCGAGCCACGGCAAGCCGATCAACTACTACGACCGCACCTCCCGCGGCGCGGAGGCTTACAGCGACCTCGCCAACGAGTTTTTGAAGCAGAACCGCTGATACATTAAATATAAGGGCGCATTCCGCCCGCTTCATCCCACAGAAAGGAGAAGTTTCCATGGCAAATGCAAACCGCGGGCTCGGCAAGGGGCTCGGCGCGCTGCTGGGCGACGCCGCCCTGCGCACCGACACGTCCGACAACCTCTACCTCCCCATCTCGCAGATCGAACCCTACGCCAATCAGCCGCGCCGCCACTTCGATGAAGAGGCTCTGCAGGATCTGGCCGATTCCATCCGCGAGCACGGCATTATCCAGCCGTTGACGGTCCGCCGCCTTTCTTCCGGCTACTATCAGATCATCGCGGGCGAGCGCCGCTGGCGCGCCGCGCGCATCGCCGGTCTTGCCGAAGTGCCCGCCATCGTCATCGAGGCGGACGACCGCAAGATGACCGAGCTCTCGCTCATCGAAAACCTCCAGCGCGAAGACCTTGACCCCATCGAAGAAGCCGAGGGCTACAAAACGCTGATGGACAACTACCATCTCACGCAGGAGGAGGCCGCCGAGCGTGTCGGCAAGTCCCGCTCCGCCGTGGCAAACAGCCTGAGATTGTTAGGGCTTTGCCCCGAAGTGCGGCAAATGCTGCAAAACGGTGAACTCTCCGGCGGTCATGCCCGCGCGCTGCTGCCGCTCAAGGCCGATTTGCAGCTCGACGCGGCAAACCTGATCGTCAAGCAGGGTCTCAGCGTCCGCCAGACCGAGGCGCTCGCCAAGCGCCTGAGTAATCCTAAGGAAGAGCGCAAGCCCACGAACGACGAGCTCATCGCCGAGAGCTACGGCCGTCTGGCCGCGCAGGAGCTCAGCGATAAGATCGGCCGCACCTGCCGCATCGTGTCCGGCAAGAAAAAAGGCCGCATTGAGCTCGACTATTACGGCATCGACGACTTAAACGATCTGCTCGAAGCGCTCGCCGCCATCAAACGCAGAAAGAACGGAGGCGAATAACCATGTCCGATTTGATTCACGAGGGCCCCAAGGACCCGAATAAGCCGCCCGTGCCCGGCGAAGAAAAGCCCACCACCGAGCGCGAGCGCATGAAAAAAGTATATACTTACGTTGCGATCCTCTTCACCGTGGCGTTTTTGCTGATTTTGTGGACATTTCTCATGAATCAGCGCAGCATCAACGAGATCAAGGACGGCAACACCGCCCTGCAAAGCACCTTACAGCAGAACGACTCGCTCGAAGCGCACATCGCTGAGCTTGAAGAGCAGCTTGCGACCGCGGAAGAGGACAAAAAGGCGCTCGACGAGACCGTCGGCCTTCAGTCCAACCAGCTGCGCGCGCTCGACTGGCTGCTTGAGATCGAAAACGCCTACAACACCGGCGATCTCGACGCCGCGAAAGACAACATCCGCTCATTCGAGGAGACCGGCACGGTGGAATTCCTGCCCAAGGAGCCGTTGCGTACCGGTATCACCGGCGACGACGCCCCCTCCCCCGCCGCGCGCTACCAGTCCATTGTGGACAAGCTGTTTCCGGACGGCGTAAAATAAGAAGTCAAATGGTCATTTACTTTACAACGATAACGAGGTAAATCATTATGCTGGATATGAAATTCCTGCGGGAAAATCCCGATCAGGTCAAGGAAAACATCAAGAAGAAGTTCCAGGACGAAAAGCTCCCCCTCGTCGACGAGGTCATCGAGCTCGACGCCAAGAACCGCGCCGCCATCACCGAGGCGAGCGAGCTGCGCGCCAGCCGCAACGCCCTCTCGAAGCAGATCGGCATGCTGATGGGTCAGGCAAAGAAGGACCCGAGCAAGCTCGAAGAGGCCGAAAAGATCAAGGCGAACGTCAAGGCGAACGCCGACCGCCTGGCCGAGCTTGAAAAGCTTGAAGAGGAGTATGAGCAGAAGATCCACAAGATCATGCTGCTGATTCCGAACATCATCGACCCCAGCGTCCCCATCGGCCCGGACGACAGCTGCAATGTCGAGGTCGAGCGCTTCGGCGAGCCGAAGGTCCCCGATTTTGAAATTCCCTACCACACGCAGATCATGGAGAGCTTTGACGGCGTCGACATGGACGCCGCGGGCCGCGTCTCCGGCGCGGGCTTCTACTACCTGCTCGGCGACATCGCGCGCCTGCACGAGGGCGTGCTCGCCTACGCGCGCGACTTTATGATCGACAAGGGCTTCACATTCTGCATCCCGCCGTTCATGATCCACGGCAACGTGGTCGAGGGCGTCATGAGCCAGAACGACATGGACGCCATGATGTACAAGATCGAGGGCGAGGACCTCTACCTCATCGGCACGAGCGAGCACTCGATGGTCGGCCGCTTCATCGGCGAAATTCTGCCCGAGAGCAGCCTTCCCCAGACGCTCACGTCCTACTCCCCCTGCTTCCGCAAGGAGAAGGGCTCGCACGGCATCGAGGAGCGCGGCGTTTACCGCATCCACCAGTTTGAAAAGCAGGAGATGATCGTCGTCTGCAAGCCCGAGGACAGCATGGACTGGTACAACAGAATGTGGAAGTGGAGCGTCGAGCTGTCCGCCAGCTTGAATGCTGCTCCGGCGACCTCGCCGACCTGAAGGTCAAGAGCTGCGACATCGAGGCCTGGTCCCCCCGCCAGCAGAAGTATTTCGAGGTCTGCTCCTGCTCGAACCTCGGTGACGCGCAGGCCCGCCGCCTGAAAATTCGCGTCAAGGGCGAGGACGGCAAGATGTACCTGCCGCACACGCTGAACAACACCGTCGTCGCACCCCCGCGCATGCTGATTGCATTCCTCGAAAACAACCTCCAGGCCGACGGCAGCGTGCTGATCCCCAAGGTCCTCCAACCCTACATGGGCGGCAAGACCGTTCTCATTCCCAAAAAGTAAATCCAATCCGCAATATTATTCCGTTTTTATACGATAAGTTTTCGTTTTTCGC
>ENA-ORIC01003134-ORIC01003134.1-human-gut-metagenome-genome-assembly--contig:-NODE-3134-length-12045-cov-3.784509_pt1 | contig 12045 bp, 14 predicted proteins | sample MGYA00243023_ERZ508732 | MGnify/ENA primary metagenome ERZ508732 (study PRJEB26277, sample SAMN04329767) | human gut metagenome | biome: human-associated habitat | host: Homo sapiens | place: USA...
CCCCCATGTGGTGGAGCTGCGGTTCGTGCTCAACCAGGGCATGGCGTTCAGCCTGCTCAGCGGCAAGCAGCTGTTCCTCATCATCGCTACCAGCATAGCGCTGATCCTTGTGGCCTACGGGCTGTTCTTCCGTAGCCGCGGCAGATACCTGCAGCAGGCCGCACTGCTGCTGATCCTTGCCGGCGGTATCGGCAACCTGATCGACCGTGTGCTCAACGGCGTGGTGGTGGACTACATCAATCTGCTGTTCATGCAGTTTGCGGTGTTCAATTTTGCGGATATCTGCGTGTGTGTGGGCGTGGGCCTCTGGGTGCTGGTAATTTTTCTGGAAGAGCTGCACGCTGAGAACGGGCAGTCCCCGAAGGAGCAGTGAGCCATGGAGCAGCGTGAATTTGTGGTGGAGCAGGAGACGGCAGGCCAGCGCATCGACCGCTTTCTGAGCGGCGAGGACACCGGCCTTTCCCGGTCTGCTCTGCAGGCGCTGGTGGCCGACGGTCATGTGTTGTGCAACGGCAAGCTGGTCGCCAAAAGCCTGAAGCTCAAGGCGGGCGACACCATCCTTTTGGAAATTCCGGACGCAAAGCCCATTGAGGCCGTGCCGCAGGACATCCCGCTGGAAATCGTCTATGAGGACGAGCATCTGCTGGTGGTCAACAAGCCCAAAGGCATGGTGGTGCACCCGGCTCCCGGCAACCCGGACGGCACGCTGGTGAACGCGCTGCTGTGGCACTGCAAGGGAAGCCTGTCCGGTATCGGCGGCGAGATCCGCCCCGGCATCGTGCACCGCATCGATAAGGACACCAGCGGCCTGCTGGTGGTGGCAAAGGACGATGCAACGCACATCGGCCTTTCCCAGCAGATGGCGGTGCACAGTGTGGAGCGCGCGTATCGCACCATCGTGTACGGCGGCTTTGCACAGGATGAGGGCTTTGTGGAGTCCAATCTGGGCCGCAGCAAGACCGACCGCAAAAAAATGGCGGTCTACCCCGCCGGGGAACCCAACACCAAATACGCCTATACGGGCTATAAGGTACTGGAACGGCTGGGGGAGTTCACCATGCTGGAGTGCCGCCTGAAAACCGGCCGCACCCATCAGATCCGTGTGCATATGGCATCCATCCATCACCCGGTGGCGGGCGACCCCGTATACGGCCCCCACAACTGCATCACCAGCCTGCACGGTCAGTGTCTGCACGCCAAAACGCTGGGCTTTGTCCACCCCATCACCGGGGAATACCTGCGCTTCGACTCAGACCTGCCGGACTATTTTACCCATTTTCTTGCAACGCTCAGGAGGAAGAATCCATGAACCAATCCCTTGCCAACAAGCTGGTCCTCTGTGATCTGGACAACCTCCTGCTTGGCCCGGATGGCAACCTGACCCAGGTCGTGCGGGATGTGCTGCAGCTGTTTTCCAGCCGCGGCGGCCGGTTCACCGTCTTTTCCCAGCGCACGCCCAAGGCAGTGCGGGCCATTCTGGGCAGCGTGCGTCTCTCGGCCCCGGCACTGGTGTGCGGCGGCACACTGGCCTATCATTTTGCGGACGGATCCCGTCAGCCGCTGTGCAGCTTTGCCGGGCAGGATGCCGGTCTGTTCGCCAGCCTGCCCAGTGCGGCCGGTGTGGGCATTGCCCTGCAGATGCAGGATGGCTCCACCCGCGTGCTGCGCATGAGCCATGCGCTGGAGCAACACCTGCAGCAGGAGTGGACCCCCTATCTGCTGGCCAACGCGGCGGATATCCGCCCGGATGAGGTGCTGCGAGCCCTGGTGTACCAGGACAACCGCAGCATCCCTCTGACGTCCCTGCTGGAAAAGGCACTGGGCGACAGCACCGCCGCCCTGCTGGGTGAGCGTGCCGCCCCGGATCTGCTGCGCCTGACCCCGCGGACGGTTTCGGGTGCGGAGATGCTGCAGGCCGTGTGCACGCCGGTGGGCATTGCCCCGGAAAATGTGCTGGTGCTGGCGGGCAGTATGCCCATGCTGGAGCTGGTGCGGGCCGCAAGCCGGAGCGCTGCGGCGGCCGATGCCCCGGCGGAGCTGCGCCTTGCCGCAAAGCAGGTCACCCTGACCGATGCTGCCGGCGGCGCTGCCGTGGAGGTTTTGTACCGCATGGTGCGGGATGCTGAAAAATTGGCGTAAAATTTGTGTAAGTTCCCTTGCAATTTTCCTGCAAGGGACTTTCTTTTTGGAAGGATTTCGGGTAGAATGAGAGAAACGCATCTGTGCACCGCCCTCCGGCGGGAGATCCTTTTTATAGCAGCCTGTGCAGCCGCTGCGGTGCTGTGCGTGGGGCTGGCGTTCTGGTTTGCGGTGCCGCAGCAGCCTTCACAGAAGCAGCTGCCGCCGGACAGCACATCGCTGTCGGAGTACTGGTATGTGGACCTGAACACGGCGGATGCTGCAGCCCTGTGCACCTTGCCGGGGGTCGGGCCCAGCCACGCCCGGGCATTGATCGAGTACCGGCAGCAGCACGGCCCCTTTGCCCGCGTTGCCGACGCTGCGGCCGTGCCGGGCCTGACGGAGGACCTTGTGGCCTCCTGGGAAGGGCAGGCAACGGTAAACACACCTGCACAAACGATGCCGTAAGGCACAAAGGGGAATGAATATGAGCGACGAGACCATTTTTATCAACCGGGAACTGAGCTGGCTGGACTTCAACCGCCGGGTCCTGGCCCTTGGCAAGGACAAGAACGTGCCCCTTGCCGAGCAGGTCAAATTCCTGGCCATCTACGGCTCCAATCTGGACGAATTCTTTATGGTGCGCGTCGGCTCTCTGCAGGAGCGCGCCAACCTAGAACAGAGCAAGAGCAAAAAGGAAAAGCGCGAGAACAAGACCAACATGACCGCAGCCGAACAGTTGGCAGCCATCATGCCCAAGACGGCCCAGCTGCAGGCGGACTGCGACAAATACTATGCCAAAGCGTTGGAAGAGCTGGCCGGGTGCGGCTACCGCAAGGTGGATTTTGACCACCTGAGCAAGGAGGATGAGCGCTTCTGGAAAAAATACTTCCAGACGGAGCTGTTCCCCATTCTCAGCCCGCAGATCGTGGACAGCCGCCACCCGTTCCCGTTCCTGCGCAACAAGGAGATCTACCTGGGTGTCCTTTTGCGGGAGAAGCACCCCAATGCCCAGAGCCTGGGCATCATCCCCATCTCCAGCCAGATGGAGCGGCTGCACTTTGTCAAAAAGGACGGCGAAACGCAGTTTGCACTGGTGGAAGAGCTGGTGCTGCACTATGCGTCCAGCATCTTTGGCAAGGAGAGCATCCTGGAAAGCTGCCTGTTCCGGGTCACCCGCAATGCGGACATCGACGTCAAGGAAGGCATGATGGATCACGACATCGACTATCGTGAGATCATGACCGAACTGCTCAAGCGCCGCCGCAAGCTGGCGGCTGTGCGCCTGCAGGTCACGCCGGAGGCCGCCCCGGAGGTGCAGCGTTTGCTGTGCAGTCGTCTGGAGCTGTCGGGCAAGCGAGTCTTTGTGCAGAAGAGCCCGCTGGACCTGAGCTTTTTCTACAAGCTCACCGGGCGCATTGAAGCAGAGGACCACCCCGGCCTGTTTTACCCGGCTGCCCGGCCCATGCTGCCGCCGCCAGACTATGATCTGACCGAGGAAGTGCAGAAGCACGATGTGCTGCTGAGCTACCCGTACCAGTCCATCCGGCCCTTCATCGACATGCTCAAAAAGGCCGCCCGTGACCCGGATGTCATCTCCATCAAGATGACCCTGTACCGCATGGCGCGGGAATCGCAGATCGTGCAGGCCCTGATGGAAGCCGCCGAAAACGGCAAGGAAGTGGTGGCGCTGGTGGAGCTGCGCGCCCGCTTTGACGAGCAGAACAACATCGACTGGTCGAAGCAGTTGGAAAATGCGGGCTGCACCGTGATCTACGGCTTCGATGACTACAAGGTGCACTCCAAGCTCACCCTCATCACCCGTAAGCAGGCCGACGGCTACTCCTACATCACCCAGATCGGTACCGGCAACTACAACGAAAAGACCAGTGAGCTCTACACCGACTATTCCTTCATCACGGCAGATGAGGGCATCGGCGAGGAAGCCTCCAAGGTGTTCCGCAATCTGGCCGTGCAGCAGCTCACCGAGGAGAGCGACCGGATGCTGGTGGCTCCGCTGCGGTTCAAGAGCGTATTGCTGGACGAGATGGATCATGTCATCGCCGCTGCCCGCATGGGCCGCCAGGCGTCCATGATCCTCAAGAACAACTCCATCAGCGACCGCGATATCATCCTCAAGCTGCAGGAAGCCAGCTGCGCCGGGGTGCGCATCGACATGATCGTGCGCGGTATCTGCTGTGTGCGTGCCGGGGTGCCCGGCAAGACCGAGAACCTGCATATCCGCAGTCTGGTGGGCCGCTATCTGGAGCATGGCCGCATTTACAGCTTCTTTGACGGGGTGCATACCCGCATCTACATTGCCTCCGGCGACTTCCTCACCCGCAACACCGAGTGCCGCGTGGAAGTGGGCGTGCGGGTGGAGGACCCTGTACTGGTGAAAAAGCTCACCGACATCCTGCAGCTGCAGCTGCGCGATAACGTCAACGCGCGGGAAATGTGCGCTGATGGCAGCTACCAGAAGGTGAAACCCGCCGAGGGCGAACCCATCGTCAACAGCCAGATGGGCATGTACGACCTGCTCCGGAACGATTGGACGAGAGAAGAGCCCTGGAAGCCTACCACGCCCAAGGCAGCGCCTGCCGAAGCCCCGGCAGCGGAAAAGCAGACGGCGGCGGAGGGACCGAAGGCGAAAACGCCGGAAGTTCCTGTACAGGAACCGCCCAAGGCGAAAGGGCCTGATTTCGTGGAAGCTGCACCTGCCACGCCTGCGCCCATCCATCTGGAGCCGACGGAGCACCCGAAAGGCGGCGACCACTTTGACGAGCTGGAGCAGATGCTGGACAAAAAGCATCTGCCGGACCAGCCCCAAAAGCCCACCGTGGTGGTGACCGCCCCGAAGAAGCGGGGACTGTTCAGCCAGGTGCTGGGCTTGTTCAAAAAGCGAAAATGATCTAATATCTTTCCCAAGACCCGGCGGAGCCTGTCTGAGACGGTCCGCCGGGTCTTTTTGCGTGTGTGCCCGCATACGGTGAACCAGAACCGGGGAGGAACGTGCCATGCGAAAAAGAACGAAAAACCGGAAAAGACCCACAGCCCGGTGGGGTGCTGCGGGCGCGGCCCTTCTGGCAGGCGTGTGTCTTGCGGTACAAACGCAGGCAGCCCGCCGCCCGGCAGGAGCCGTCTGTTTCCCGCTGCAGACCCGGCAGGACCCCTTTACCGGGGAAGAGCGCTTCCACCAAGGAGTGGACCTTGCCTGTGCGGAAGGCACGGCGGTGCTGGCTGTCCGGGAAGGAGTTGCCACGGCTGCCCGACGCAGTGACAGCTATGGCGTCTGCCTGCAGCTGCTGCACCCGGACGGCACCGAGACCCTTTATGCGCACCTGCAATACCTGTATGTGCGTACCGGTGAAACGGTACAGGCCGGGCAGATACTGGGCACGGCAGGGCAGACCGGCCGTGCCACCGGGGCACACCTGCACTTTGAGCTGCACCGGCAGGGGACCGCCTGCGACCCGTCGGCCCTGCTGGGACTGTCGGATGCATAGGCGCACCCCGCTGCGGATGGGCCCGCTGCGCTTCCGGGACCCGGTGCTGCTGTGCGGGGTGCTGTATGGGCTGCTGCTGTTTGACGCCAGCGGCTTTCTGCGCACCGGCCTGCTGGCAGCCTTCTTCCATGAATGGGGGCATATCCTCGTGTACTGTGCACAGCAGCGCCGCTTTCCGGTCGTCGAGGTCACGCTGACCGGTTTCTGCATGCGGCTGGGCAGGGCAGAACTGTCCCCGGCGCAGCGGTTCCGGCTGGCGGCGGCCGGTCCGGCGGTAAACTTTGCACTGGCCGGGGTGTGGGCCGTGCTGCTGTCCCGGCAGGCCACCGTGCGGGGCAGCGCCTTCTGGGCGGCAAACCTGCTCACCGGGGCGTTCAACCTCCTGCCGGTGCCGCCGTTGGACGGGGCCCAGATGCTGACCAGCGCGGCGCAGCTGCGGGCACAGAAGAAATCTGCCCGAAACGATTGCAAAAATCTGCACTTTCGGGTAAAATGAAAAGAACGCATGAAAAAAGAACCCATGATGGAGGAACGAATGTTTGACCCGAAACTGAAAGAAGCGCTGGGCCGGGTGCAGAAACCCGGCCGCTACACCGGCGGTGAGCCGGGCAGCGTCTATAAGGATAAAGAAAAAGTGGACGTGCGTTTCGCGTTCTGCTTCCCGGATACCTACGAGGTGGGCATGTCCTTCCTCGGCGAAAAGATCCTGTACGAGCTGCTCAACAGCCACGAAAACTGGTGGTGTGAGCGCGCCTTTATGCCCTGGCTGGACATGAAAGCCGAGATGGAGCGTCTGGGCCTGCCCCTGTACACCATGGAGAGCAAGGACCCGCTCACTGCGTTTGACGCGGTGGGCTTTACGCTGCAGTACGAGCTTTCCTATACCAACATCCTGGCCATGCTGGATCTGGCGGGCATCCCGTTCTATTCCAGGGACCGCGACGAGCGCTGGCCGCTGATCGTGGCGGGCGGCCCCTGCGCCTGTAATGCGGAGCCCATTGCGGACTTCTTTGATGTGGTCCAGCTGGGCGAGGGCGAAAACCAGCTGCCCTCCATCTGCGCCGAGATCGAAAAGGCCAAAAAGGAGGGCGGCGTCTCCAAAAAGGAACTGCTGCTGCGCATTGCAAAGATCCCCGGCGTCTACATCCCGGCGTTCTACGACGTGACCTACTGCGAGGACGGCAGGGTCAAGGCCATCACCCCCAACGAGCCGGGCATCCCGGCACGCATCACCAAGGCCATCATCAAGGACCTGAACGAGTTTGTCCCGCCCACCAACTTTGTGGTGCCTATGGTGGGTGCCATCCAGGACCGTGCCAGCATCGAGGTGCTGCGCGGCTGCGTGCGCGGCTGCCGGTTCTGTCAGGCAGGCTTCCTCTACCGCCCCATGCGTCAGCGCGACGCCAGCCTGCTGAACAAGGCCGCACAGGACCTGTGCGCCAACACCGGCTATGAAGAGCTCAGCCTGTCCAGCCTGTCCACCTCTGACCACGGCCAGCTGGAAGAGCTGCTGGACGACCTGAACGAATGGGCGCCCAAGGAGCACGTCGCTGCCGAGCCTGCGTGTGGACAATTTCTCCGAGAGCCTCATCGAAAAAACCACCAAGGTGCGCAAGAGCGGCCTGACCTTTGCGGCCGAGGCCGGTACTCAGCGCCTGCGCAATGTCATCAACAAGAACGTGACCTGGGACGAGATCGAAAAGACCTGCACCATCGCGTTCAATGCGGGCTATACGGCGGTCAAGCTCTACTTCATGATGGGTCTGCCCACCGAGACCATGGAGGACATCGAGGGCATTGCCGAGACCGCCCAGAAGGTGGTGGACCTGTACTATTCACTGCCCAAGCGCGGCAAGGGCAAGGGCGTGCAGGTGACCATCAGCTGCGCCTGCTTTGTGCCCAAGCCCCACACACCCTTTGAGTTCGTGCCCATGGACACCGAGGAGATGCTGCGCGCCAAGCAGAAGCACCTGCTGGAAAGCGTGCACAGCCGTAAGATCAAGGTGAACTACCACGACAGCACCACCAGCTTCCTCGAAGGCGTATTCGCCAAGGGCGACCGCCGCCTGGCTCCGGTCATCGTGGAGGCCTACAAGCGCGGCTGCTATTTCGACGGCTGGGAAGAGTGCTTCAAGTATGACACCTGGATGCAGACCTTTGCGGATATGGGCATCGACCCGGCGTTCTACTGCCAGCGTGCCATCAGCCTGGACGAGGTGACCCCCTGGTCCCACATGGACTACGGCGTCACCCACGAATATCTGGTGCGGGAGTACAACAAGGCTCTTGCCGCCCAGACCACCCAGCCCTGCAACCGTGCCTGCCACGGCTGCGGTGCCAACCATCTGTTAGGAGGTCCCTGCTTTGATTACAGTCAGAATCTCGTTTGAAAAAAAGAATGAGGCCTCCTACATCTCCCTGCTGGATCTGCAGCGGGTGATGCAGCGGGTACTCAAGCGCAGCGGCCTGCCGGTGTGGCATACGCTGGGCTTCAACCCCCACATCTATATGACCTTTGCCTGCCCGCTCTCGCTGGGGCAGGAGAGTGAGTGCGAGTGCGTGGATGTCAAGACCGAGGCGGAAGCCCCGGACTTTGCACAGTGGAAAACGGCACTCAACGCCATCATGCCGGCCGGCATCGTCATCACCCGGGTGGCCCCCGTGCAGATGAAGGCCGACCGCATTGCCTGGGCCTGCTACCAGATCACCTACCCGGCTGAGGCTGCCGCAGTGCTGGACCAGTACAACGCACTGGAAAGCGCCCCGGTGGAAAAGCACGGCAAAAAGGGAAACAAGATCATTGAGCTCAAACAGCATATCCCGCAGGTGGCCTACACGGCGGAGGACGATGCCGTCCGCATCGAGCTGTGCCTGCCGGCGTCGCAGGAGCTCAACCTGAACCCCTCGCTGCTCACCGGTTTTCTGGAAGAAAAGTTCGGCCTGCCGGCCGCCAGTGCAGGCATCCTGCGTACAAAGTTCCTCACCGAGGACAAGCAGCTGTTTGCCTGAGCCGGGGCGAATGACATTCACTTGAAAGCCCCAGTGGGGCTTTCAGTGCTGCGCTGCGCTCGCAAACGCGGCCCCTTGGACAAAACAGAAAATTTTTGCATTTATTTTGGGCAAAACGCTTGCATTCAAGCACGTTTTGTGCTATCCTATTTAGGCGTTAGTGTCCGCTGAGACCACAGCGGGGTTAATGACAAGTATTTATCATTAAACGGGCGGTCCTCTGACGGCGTCGTGCCGTGTATGAACGTCTAAAAACAAATGGAGGATTCAAAATGGACGCACTGAAGATTATCTCTGAAGGCAGCATCAAGGCTGAAAAGCCCCAGTTCAACGTTGGCGACACCGTCCGCGTTGATGTTCGTATCAAGGAAGGCGACCGTGAGCGCATCCAGGCCTTTGAGGGCACTGTGATCGCAAAGAAGCACGGCGGCGTTGCTGAGACCTTCACCGTTCGCCGCGTGGCTTACGGTGTCGGCATCGAGCGTGTCTTCCCCATCAACAGCCCCTTCGTTGAGAAGGTCACCGTTGTCCGCAAGGGCAAGGTCCGCCGCGCAAAGCTGTTCTACCTGCGTGGCCGTACGGGCAAGGCTGCCAAGGTCAAGAGCGATATTTGATCATCCCCGATTTGAAACCGGGAGAAAAGGGACAACTTGTTGTCCCTTTTTTCTTTATCAAAAATTCGCAGAAATGCATTGCAAACGCTGCATTTTTGCGCTATCATCGGGGTAGTAATGCAAAACCGGAAGGTGAGGTGCATCGGATATGGAAACCCAAAATACGACCACTGCACAGGAACCAAAGCCTGTGCGCGGGCAGGGCGTGCTGGAATGGTACGAAGCACTCATTTCGGCCGCGCTGGTGCTGGTGCTGGTCTTCTCGTTCTTTTTCCGCATCATTCAGGTGGACGGCAGCTCCATGGTGCCCACGCTGGTCAATGGGGACAAGCTGATCGTCTGGGGCGCGGGCTACACGCCCCAGCGCGGGGACGTGGTGATCGTGGATAGCTATACTTCCTACGGCAAACCGCTGGTCAAGCGGGTCATCGCCAAAGGCGGCGACACCATCTCCATCGACTACGATGCCGGAACTGTGGAAGTAAACGGGGAGCTGCTGCAGGAGGACTACATTGCAGCCCCCACCCATCTGGGTTATGACGTGGAGTTCCCGTATACGGTGCCGGAGGGCACGGTGTTCGTGATGGGCGACAACCGCAACGAGTCGCTGGACAGCCGCTCTTCCTACGTCGGCTGCATTGACGAACGCGATATTCTGGGCAAGGTGCTGCTGTGCTTTTTGCCCGTTTCGGATTTTGGAGTGGTAAAGTAACATGAACGAAATGGATACTCGGTTTGCAAACCAATTCAATATTCAGTGGTTCCCGGGCCACATGACCAAGACCCTGCGCATGATGGAGCAGGAGATCCAGCATGTGGACGCCAGCCTTGTGCTGCTGGACGCGCGCATCCCGCTTTCCAGCCTGAACCCGGAGATCGAGCGCATCACGGCCCGCAAGCCCAAGCTCTATGCGCTGAACAAGGCAGATCTGGCCGACCCGGCTGTTACCGAAGAGTGGATCCGCTACTTCCGCGCGGCAGACGCCGGCTGTGTGGCCATCAGTGCCAAGCAGAAGGGCGGCACAACCGCCGTGAAGAACGCCATCGAAAAGGAACTGTCCGGCCTGCTGGAACGCCGTCAGAACCGCGGCATGAGCGGTGCCAAGACTCAGGTGATGCTCTGCGGCATCCCCAACGTGGGCAAGTCCACCTTCATCAACACCTTCGCCGGTTCGGCCCGCGCCAAGGCTGCCGACCGCCCCGGCGTGACCAAGGGCAAGCAGTGGGTCAGCACCGAAAAGTTTGACCTGCTGGATATGCCCGGCGTGCTCTGGAAAAAGTTTGATTCCAAGACCATTGCTTCTAATCTGGCCTTCATCGGCTCCATCAAGGATGATATTCTGGATGTGGAAGAGCTGGCCATGAACCTGCTGGACGAGGTGCGCCGCAACTACCCCGACCTTGTGGCCCAGCGCTACAAGCTGGATGCCGAAACGCTGGCCCTGCCGCCCTACGAGCTGATGGAAGCCATCGGCCGCAAGCGCGGTCTGCTGGTGCGCGGCGGCGAGGTGAACACCGAGCGCTGTGCCATCATGCTGGTGGACGAGTTCCGCGCCTGCAAGTGGGGCCGCATCTCTCTGGAGCGTCCGCCCCAGCGGGATGATCTGGCAGACTTTGCCGAGGAGGACGACGAATGAAACGGCGTTCTGACGAGGAGATCTCTGCCCCTCTGTACGAGTATGATGCCGCCATCCGTGCGCAGTACGGCTTTTTTGCCGGTGTGGACGAAGCGGGCCGCGGCCCGTTGTGCGGCCCGGTCGTTGTGGCGGCCTGTATCCTCGACCCGGAGAAGCCGGTGTACGGCATCAACGACTCCAAGAAGCTGACCGAGAAAAAACGGGAAGCCCTCTTTGATGAGATCCTTGACAAGGCGCTGGCCTATAAGATCGTCTTTGTAGGCCCGGAGATCATCGACCGGGATAATATCCTGAACGCCACCATGAGCGGCATGAAGCAGGCTGCGGAAGGGCTGGACATTGTGCCGAACCTCGTGCTGGTGGACGGCAACCGTGTCCCGGCTGCGCTGGAGATTCCCGCCCAGCCGGTGGTCAAGGGCGATGCCACCAGCGCCAGCATCGGCGCAGCATCGATCCTGGCAAAGGTCAGCCGTGACCGCTATATGATGGAGCTGGACAAGCAGTACCCGCAGTATCAGCTGGCAAAACACAAAGGTTACCCGACCAAGCTCCATTATGAACTGATCGAGCAGTACGGGATCCAGCCCTTCTACCGCCGCAGCTTCCTGAAAAAGCAGGGCTATTGGCCGGAGGGCAAGTGATGGATCGGGCCGAGACCGGCCGCACCGGCGAGGCTGTGGCCGCGCGGTATTACCAGAAGCATGGATGTGAGCTGGTAGCCCACAACTACCGCACCCGGATGGGGGAAATCGACCTCATCCTGCGGGAGCCGGACGGCACACTGGTGCTCTGTGAGGTCAAGACCCGCAGCCCCGACCCGCTGGCCGCGCCTGCTGCGGCCGTGACCCCTGCCAAGCAGCGCAGGCTCATCCGCACCGCGGAATATTATCTCCAGCACACCGGACAGAGTGATGAACCGGTTCGTTTTGACGTTGCCGAAGTGACCCCTCTTGACAGCGGGCGCTGGATGGTACATATTATAAAGGGTGCATTTACCGCGTAATGCGGGGTGCATTGGTGGGAAAAGGCAGAAAACGGCTTTTGCCGCTGCCACAAACATGGGGTCAATGCGGGCCCCGCTGGCAAAAAGGAGCGACGACAATGCAGTTTTTCAGCACGAGAGATCATAACCGCGTGGTAAGTGCCTCTCAGGCCATTGCA
>ENA-ORIC01003135-ORIC01003135.1-human-gut-metagenome-genome-assembly--contig:-NODE-3135-length-12044-cov-2.269324_pt1 | contig 12044 bp, 6 predicted proteins | sample MGYA00243023_ERZ508732 | MGnify/ENA primary metagenome ERZ508732 (study PRJEB26277, sample SAMN04329767) | human gut metagenome | biome: human-associated habitat | host: Homo sapiens | place: USA...
GATGTACAGGTCCCAGATCTGCTTGTAGTTGTCGAGGAACTCACCCTTGATCTCGTCGTCCTCCTGGTTGTGCTCCTTCTCAAACTCGTAGTAGAGCGGCATGTTGGCAAGGTGGGTGGTGTAGCGCCAGCTGGAGGAGTCGTCCATGCCGGCGGAAGTGAAGGCACCCTCGACACCAAGCTCGTCCTTGCGGGCCTGGATGTCGTCGGCACAAGCCTTCAGCTTGTCGAAGGAGTTGATGTCCTCGGCCTTGTAGCCAGCCTTCTCGAGCAGCTGCTTGTTGTAAATAATGCCGAAGCTCTCCTGAACCCAGTCGATGCACACATCCTTGCCGTCGGACTGCAGAGCCAGGGAGTCGTCAATGAGCTCACCGCGGAGCTTGGTATCGGACAGGTCGGCGCAGTAATCCTTCCAGTTCTTAAGACCGGTGGGGCCGTTGACCTGGAACAGGGTCGGAGCGGAGCTCTTGGACATCTCGGACTTGAGCTTCTCCTCGTAGGTGTTGGAGGCGGCGGTCACGATCTTGACCTCGACGCCCTTCTCCTCCTTGTACGCCTTGGCGATCTCCTTCCACTCCTTGTCGACCTCGGGCTTGAATTGGAGGAAGTAGACCTCGGCAGCGTCACCAGAAGCAGAGGAGCCGGAGCCGGCAGAACCACCGCAGCCCACGAGACCCAGACCAAGAACCGCAGCCGCGGAACCAGCAAAGCCCAGGAACTGCCTTCTGCTCATTTCGTTCTTCATTACAATCCACCCTTTCACACCGTGGCGGCACCCTTTGCCGCCGCCTTCGGAGATTGGCTCGGGGACTTTGCCCCTTTTGCTGATTTGTACAATACGCTATTTGGCTAGTTGTTTGAACAAGTATTACTAGAGCGGTAGAAAAACTTCGGTGAACGGTAATTTCAACTTGATACTTGACAAGTTTTGTATAAACAATTATTTGTTATCGAATGCAGAGAAAACGCCCGGTCAAGCCGATGTATCGTCGGTTTGACCGGGCGTTTTCGCTTTGATGGCATGAGTCTCGTCAGGCTGCGAGCTAGCCGGCTATCGCTTGGAGTTGACGCGGTTATGGAAGATCTCGGGGTGTGTGCGAGTGTGCGTCACCTCAAACAAGATGCCATCCGAGGTGTACGACTGACTCTCCATGACGGCAACGCAGTTGTATTTGCCGAGGTCAAGATAACTGCAGTCCTCATCGTTGGCAAGCTCGACGCTCACCGTACGACGGCTCGCCATCACCTTGACGCCGCGTTTGTGCTCCAGATAGTCGTAAATTGATTTTGCGGCAATCTCGGGCGTCAGGCCCTTGGCGATCGACTCCAAAAAGTAACCATGGTCTACTTGGCGTGCATTGCCGTTAAGGCTTCGGACACGCACCACGCGAATCAACTCCTCGCCCACCTTAAAGCCCAGGCGACGAGAGAGTTGCTCAGTGCAAATCAAATGTTCAAAAGACTTGACCTCGGTCGATGCGACGGCATTGTTGCGCTTTGCAAATTCGCCAAACGACTCGACTTCCTCGAGTGCGCCCAGCATGTCGGTTTCGCCCTTGAGCCAAATAACGCGCACGCCCTTGCCGTGTATGGGCTGCACAAACATCTCGTCTGCCAGCATGCTCAAAGCGCGGCGGACGGTATTGCGCGTGCAACCAAATTCCGCGGTCAGCTCGGCTTCGGTTGGCAGCATCTCCTGAAACGCATAGGTCCCGTTAATGATGCGCGAACGGATCTCGCGGTAGATTCCTTCGTATATCGCTTTTGGCATTGTTTCACCTCTACATTATTTATTTCCGGCTAGGCACGATAGCATTTCTTAAAGTTGTTTAAACCGAATATCGGTAAAGCGACAGGATTCAACCGTTGACGGTTTCTGTCGTGCCCAAATCGGTTTCGCTCAAAACTGCCGGCACAACAATCGTCTGGTCCTCTACAATGAATCCATTGTTTAAACGTTTCCCCACGCGCAACGCGCCTCGATATTCGGAAGGCAGAACATGCTGCAAAAAATCCAACGCTTTGGCGGGGCAATGTTCGCTCCCGCCATGCTGTTTTCTATATCGGGCCTCATGGTCGGCGTCTCCGCTCTCGCAACGACTGCGGACATCGTCGGCGACCTCGCCGTATACGGAACCCCTTGGTACGTTTTTTGGGCCATCATCCAGCGCGGCTCATGGACGGTCTTTAAGCGCCTCCCGCTCCTTTTTGCCGTAGCGCTGCCTATCGGTCTTGCCCAAAAGCAACCGGCACGCTGCTGCCTCGAGGCACTCGTGGCCTATTTTGCCTATTGCTTCTTTTTGAGCGAGATCATTAAGCTGAGCGGAGACAACCTTGGGCTTAAGTACCCGTCATCTTTGACCCCCGCCAACGGTATCACCGTCATCAACGGCATCAAGACGCTCGACACCGGCATTATCGGCCCGCTGGTGGTATCGGCAACCGTCGTCGCCATCCATGACCGCTTCTACGATGCCAAGGTTCCCGATTGGCTCGGCACCTTCTCGGGCTCCTCGCTGGTCTACCTCATCAGCTTTTTTGCCGTGTTTGCCCTTGCCGCTATCTCGGCCGCCATCGTGCCCTCCGTATACGCAATGACCGAAACGCTGCGCCATGCACTTACGAGCGTCGGCCCCTTTGGCGTGGGCATCTTTGTGTTTTTGGAGCGAGCGCTCGAGCCCATGGGGCTGCACCACCTGCTCTACATGCCGATCTACTACGACAACCTGGTCATTAACGACGGCATCTACGCCACGTGGAGCAGCTTGCTCCCCATCCTCTCCCATAGCACGCGCCCCCTTAATGAACTTGCGCCGTGGGCCGGTTTTACCGCCACCGGCTGGGTCAAGCTCTTTGGCCTTCCCGCCATCGCAGCCGCGTTCTACTCCACCGCAAAACCAGAACGCCGCGCCGGCCTCAGGGTCATCCTTGTTCCCGCCATCATCGCCTCGGTGGTTTGCGGCGTTACCGAGCCACTCGAGTTTCTCTTTATGTTCACCCACCCCGGGCTCTTTTTTCTCTACGCCGTCTTATCGTCTTGCCTTGCCACAACCATGAATCTCTTTGGCATCGTCGGCATCTTCTCGGGCGGCCTCATGGAGATGGCAGCCTTCAACTTTATTCCGCTCATGCGCACGCATGCCGGTGCCTATCTTTTGGCGCTCGGTATCGGCCTTGCCTTTAGCCTCATCTTTTTTGTTAGTTTTCGAGCACTCATCTTGATCTATGACCTTAAGACGCCGGGCCGCGAGGATCATGTCGTCAATCGCGCGGCAATCGATTGTTTAACGGGAAGCGACTTTGCCAAAGAGCAATCTCCCAATGACGAGGTCAATAGTCGATCCGATCAAGATCACATCCTCGCTGAGCGGGTAATTCAGCTTTTAGGTGGTGTTGGCAATATTGTGGGCGCAACCAACTGTGCCACGCGCCTGCGCGTCGAGGTCGCAGACCCTTCCATCGTTGCAGATAACGCGTCGTTTGTCGCGGTGGGCGCCAAGGGCCTCATCATTACGGGCAAGACCGCCCAGGTAATCATCGGCATCTCCGTTCCCCGCGTTAAAGAGCATTTTGACCAGATCATGGGCCTCGAGCCGGAATTTGTGCCCACCACCTCGGCCTCCTCTGCCGCCGGCCCAACCCACAAGCACGGTGATATCTGCTTCTTCGATATCGACGGCACACTCGCCTGGCAAGATCCCAGACTTGCCCAGGAGCTTCCCGAAGACGAGCGCGATCTGTCCCCTTATCCCAACGAGGCGGTTTCGCAGGCAATCCGCGAGTTTGTCGCCAACGGCAACATGGCCTTTATCTGCACGGGACGTACCCTGAGCTGCATCCACCCCAAACTTCTTGAGCTGCCCTGGACCGGCATCGTCTGTCTTGCGGGCGGTTACGCCGAGATCAACGGACACACAATTCGCGATCTGTCGATGACGCCCAGTATGCTGCAGCGTCTTGCCCCCTACCTTGAGCAATCGGGCGAGGTCATCCGCTTTGAGGGCCTCAACGGCGTCGTGCGCATGAGTGCCGATGCCCCCGATGCCCCCGGATACGCGCGCACCCTGGGCGACGCAGTCACGCAGCTGCAGCATTACAGTGCCTACAAGATCTTGATGTCTACATCGCTCGCCAACCACATCGCTCAAGATAAGGCACTTGAGCCGCTGCTGTGCTTTAACGAGCTCGAACTCGAGGTAACCGAAATCTCGCCCCGCGAATGCACGAAGCGCGGGGGCATCCAGTCTGTACTCGACGCCCTCGATCCCCACCACGGAACCGTGTACGGCATTGGCGACGCGAGCAACGACATCGCCCTCATGGAGGCAGTCGATGTTGGCATCGCCATGGGCAACGCACCAGACTTCCTTAAGGAGAAGGCAGACTACGTAACCGATTCTATCGACCACGACGGCGTCGTCACCGCGCTCGAACACTTTGGGCTTATCTAGCCGAGCCCCTTGCCGCGTTTGCGGCCGCAAGACTCAATCGTCTTCAACCGCCGCGCTCGACGCCCTAATGTGGCAATATGTTGTCTGCATATTGCATCAATGCAACCTCAGAAAGAATGCGAGAACCCGTGTCCAGTCCGTTTACCAGCTTTTTAGCCCAGCACTTTGACCAGATCAACGACTATCTGGCCACATTCTTTGACGGACAGGCGACCTCTGCCGATATCGAGCGCTACCTGTATACCCCGCTTTCGGCATTTACCGCCAACGCCGGCAAGCGCCACCGCCCGCTTATCTGCATGCTCGCCGCAACCGCAGTGGGCGGCAGCTTTGAGAGCGCCCGCAGCGCCGCGGCAGCTATCGAGCATTTCCAGTCGGGCGCGCTGATCCACGACGACATCGCCGACAACGGCCAGCTGCGCCGCGGCAAGCCCTGCATGCACCTCACCGAGGGCACGGGGCTTGCTATCAACTGCGGCGCCCTGGCACTTACCATGGTCACCAAGACGGTTCTCGACGATCCCCAGCTGGAGTCCGACGTAAAGCTGCGCGTACTCCACGAGCTCACCGAGATGATCGTCCGCACCATCGAGGGTCAGGCGCTCGACTTGGGCTGGGTCCGTGACGGGCGTTTTGACATCTCGGTCGACGATTACCTGGACATGGCAACGCACAAGACCGCGTATTACAGCGGAGCCACGCCGCTTGCCACCGGAGCCATCATCGGCGGAGGCAGCGAGGAGCAAATTGAGGCGCTGCGCGCCTTTGGCCTGCACACGGGCCTTGCCTTCCAGATTCAAGATGATCTGCTCAACTTGATCGGTACCAAGGAGGCCGCCAACAAGGACTTCCGCACCGACATCACCGAGGGCAAGCGCACGCTTGTCGCCGTACACGCTCTGTCAGACGAGCGCTATCACGACGAGATCGAAGCGATCCTCTCCTCGGGCACCGAGGACCCCGCGCAGCTCGCGCGCGCCGTGGAAATCTTCCAGGAGACCGGCTCTATCGATTACGCCCACACTTACGCGCTCGACCTGACCGCTAAGGCCAAAGCGGCCATCGAGAACGTTGAGCTTGATCCGCACGCACGCGAGCTGTTCCTCTCCATGGCAGATTTCTTTGTGGAGCGCCTTAACTAACGGGGGTTATAAAATCTGTCAGCAGCGTATTTAGGCACAACTTGCTACACTGTTGAGTGCATGTTTATGCATCCCTTTGCGTTGTCTATCCGACACACGCTCAAATAGTACGAATGGTACGCCGAAAGGGGTTCGTTCATGGAACCTATTACAACGGGCATGCAGGGAGCAGCCGTCGAGGACGTCCAGTCCCGCCTTCTGCAGCTCGGCTATACAATCGATGACACCGAGGTTGCCGACAAGCGCTTTGGCACCACCACCGAACAGGCTGTTGGCACCTTTAGGCTCGATAGCGGCCTTGCCGCTGGCTGTGCCGTCGATATCCCCTGTTGGAGCGCCCTGGTAGACGCCTCGTATAAGCTAGGCGACCGCACGCTCTATCTGCGCATGCCCAATTTCCATGGCGCCGATGTTCAGGCCCTGCAGCGCGCGCTCAACGTTTTGGGCTTTGCCTGCGGTGAGGACGACGGCTACTTTGGCCCGCACACCGAGGCCGCTCTGCAGCAGTTCCAGGAAAATGTCGGCCTGTTTGCCGACGGCATGGCGTTCCAGGATACCTACGCCTATATCAACCGCCTGCACCACGTGTGGGAGGGTAAACCTTCGGTGACCGAGGCCGAATCGCGCATCGGCTTTGCCCGCGCGGCCAACGTACTCGAGCGTTTCCAGATTGCCGTCATTGGCGAGGACCCCATCGCGCGTAGCGTTGCATCGCGCATGTGGAACATCGCCACGGCGACGACCGACAGCAGCGGCATGATGCTTTGCGATTCCGAGGTTCCGACCGACGTGGATCTGGTGCTCGAGATCGCAAGCGACGAGCTACCCGCCGACGCCGCTCCGCGCGCCACGATTGCCCTCGCCGAGTGCCACAACCTGGCCCAGCGCATCCGCACCGCCAATGTCGCCGCGCAGCAAAAGCCGGCACGCATCCGCATTGAGCTCACCGGCATGACGCGCTACAACGGCACCTTCACTGCCAGCGACGCCCAGACACTCGCCGTACGTCTGCTCGATGGCGTTTGCGATGCCCTCGCAGATTAGGTAAACTAGACGAGTTGCTTTTGTGCAACACCCATACTGGGACGTAGTTCAACGGTAGAACTCCGGTTTTTGGTGCCGGCTGTTGGGGGTTCGAATCCCTCCGTCCCAGCCAAGGTAACTGAGCGCCCCGGGCTTTCATCAGCCCGGGGCGCTTTCTTGTGGGCAAGCGGAGGGATTCGAACCCGCAAGGGTGCGGAGCTGAGGAAACGCGAAGCGTTTTCCAGCGCAGCACGCAAGGAGCGAAGCGACTCAGCGGCACGCGGCCGCCGACCAGGCGGACGCGGAATCCCTCCGTCCCATAGCCGGCACTTAGGGACGTTCCTAAAGTGCCGGCACTAAAGGAACGTCCCTAAGTGCCGGCCCCCCCGGCTTATACCTCCAAAAGAGCGGCGCTCCAGGCCCATAGCGACCGAGAGCGCCTTACATCTAGAAAATATCAGCCCATTTCCGAAAAGCGAGCCGCCATCTACAAAATGGCGCGTGGCCCCGACGGGCCGGGCATTAAGTTTGTCGCGAGTTCCGCACGAACAGGAGGCCACTTAACCTCGATGTTTTGGACGTGACAGCGAGAGGGGCCCTGGTATGGCAAGGTGACGTGAAACAAGGCGGCGCTGACCTTCTGGTCGCGCCGCCGAAGTTGAACGTCAGATTGCCGTGCCAGGGCCCCTCGCAGCGTCAAGAAGACCGCCGTTCGGTAGAACGGCGGAGCTAATTGTTCAGCATACGGTCGAAGCTTCCCGAGTCGCCATCCCGATAGTCGGCGGTCATCAGAATCTCCTGCGGAATTCGTCCGCCCTCACGCAGCACGTTGCGGAACTGCACGCGCGTAACCATGGGCAGATCCTTGATCGTCGCCGCCAGGTTCTGCGGCACGCCCTGGTTGGCAGCCGCGGGCTCGCACGCGCCGCCGGCCTTCACGCGGCGCTTATGCTCGGCAAGCATGGCGCGATACATTCCGGCATGCAGGCGAATCTCAACGACGTTGGCGTTGCGGGCCTGCTCGACGATGCGCGCACCCTCGCGATCGATGTCGCCCACGTAGTAGATATAGGTAAAGCGATAGCCGATTTCGGCCAGGTAATCATCCAGTGCGTGCGAGACGCTCGCCTTGCAGCCGCCGCCAAAGATTACGCCGCCCACCTTGGTACCAAAGAGCTTGGCATGTTTACGTCCGCGCAGGAGCTTGACGATCTCGTCATAGGTATCCAGGTTCTCGACCATAATGAACGGCTTGTCGGCGCCCAGCGTAAAGAAGCCCGTAAAGTGCACCGGACGGTTGGGGGCGACCTTGATCGCCTGCATGCTGATGCCCTTTTCGGTCATGCGCCTGATCAGGCGCTCACCATGCTTGCCGTCAAAAGCTTTTTCGTCATTGAAGATCTGGTAGGCGCGCTGGCGGCGCGAGGCAACCGGAGTATCGGCACCGCGGTTTTGCTCGACCCAAGCCTGGATGATTGCGATTTCCTCGGCAATCTTGCGATTGGACATCTCGTTGTGCTGGGCGCGCTGTGGAGCTTTCTTGCTGTCCTTGCCCTCGACCTTAATGATCTGGGTCTGCTGTTCCTTAATTTTGGAGAGCGCCGTGGGCGTGGGGACGACCTTGAGCAGCTGCCTGCCCAGAACACGGGCTAGGGCAAACGCCGAAACCTCGCCATGGGTAGTCGTCTCAGTCTGCTGGGCGGCCGTATCTGCCGCGGCAGACTCGGGCTTCTTCTGAGACTTGCGCTTAGAATCGCCTTGGACATTGCGCTCACGTTTCGAAGTAGACGTCTGCTTCTGCGATCGCTCGGGCTTGCCCTCCTTCGCCGGCTGACGCTTGGGCTGCTCCATCGGAGCATCCACCTTCGCATCTTCGTCGCGCGGCGCTGCATTCTCGGCGGCATCCTGAGCGTTAGAGCCGCGACCGCCACGATGACGACGACGGCGAGGCTTGCTCGAAGTCCCCTCCCCCGTCTGTTCAACCGCAGGTTGCTGGCCCTGAGTCTCCGTATCGGACGCAGTCTGCTCATCAACAGGCTTCTGTTCACGAACTTCCGACTCGGCAGGCTTCACGGCCTTCTCGGCCCGCGCCTCCGGAACCTGATTAACCTTTTCCTGACGCTTTACGGGGTACGCGCGACCTGCAAAGCCGCGACCGGGACGGCACGAGTCTGAGGCCTTCTTGGCCGGCTTCTCGGAATCGTCCGCAACCTCGGCAGCCTCTTCGGCATCGCGCACAACATCCTGCTGCTCGGCCTTAAAATGCGCACCGCGACGACGCTTGGGCTCCTGAGGCTCAGCGGACTTTTGCTCTTTCACAGGCTCCTGCGGCTCGGCGACAGGCCCGTTCTCAACAACCTCGGTAACGGCCCCATCCTTTTGAGCCACAGCACGACGGAAGCGTTCTTGTTGGGCGCGGCGCTGAGCATCACGCTTTCCGCCTCCGCCAAAACCGCCTCGACCCGCCTTGGCGGTAAAGGCACGCACGACATGCTCATCGAGCAACTCGTCAGTATCGATATGCTCACGCGGGGCATCTGCTTCCGCAGCAGGAACCTCAACGGAATCCTCGACAGGCTGCTCCTGGGCATCATGAATCTCGGCATTGATGGTATAGAACGCCGGGCGGCCGTTAATGCCGCTGCCCTCGATCTTGGTCACAATCTTTGCCGCGATAAGCTCGTCGCGCATCGCCTTGGTGTCGCACTCCTTATCCACGGAGCGGAAGATTTGCGCCAGCGCGCTCGACTTGATCTTGAGTGCCTTGCGGCAGAGCAGGTCGTAGGCAACCAGCTTTGCACGCTCAGCAGAAAGCGACGTCTGGCTGCTCAGGCGCTCAGCCAGAGCATCGACATTTTGTTGGTTATCGGAATATACCGTCTTGGCCACGGGGCCCCTTTCATATGCACACATATACGTCCATATGGTACAACGCGCGCCGCCATCCACGCAAAACATCTGCGAGAACACCCCGGCATCACCCTTCTTTACAAAAAAGGCCGGGCCCGCGTTCTGCGGACCCGGCCTTTCCGAGTCATAGAGATGGAGGATTCAATCCGTCCGATCGGCTAAGCCTTGGCGGCCTCAGCGTCGGCAGGAGCCTCGGCGGCAGCAGCGCGACCATACTCGGCCTTGCCCATCTCGGACCACTCGGGCTCCTCGTCGGGCATGGAGCCGGCCTCCTTGCCGAAGAACTCCTTGAGGCAGTTGACGGCAACGATGAGGCCCAGGACCATCAGCAGGACGGCGAAGACGAGCTGCAGACCCTTGGTGGCGGCGACGGAGACGGCAGCCGTGGTAGCGGTGGCCGGGATGGTACCGAAGAAGCCGTAAGCCTGGACAGCGGTCATGCAGCCCATGGCGCTCTGGACCAGCGAGGTGAAGGTGCAGCAGAGCAGGAAGGCGACGGGCACGTAGAGCATCCAGCCCTTGCGGCCGGTGCACTTGCAGAACACGGCGAGGGTGATCATGGTCATACCGCCGAGCAGCTGGTTGGAAGCACCAAAGAGCGGCCAGATGTTGGCATAGCCACCAAAAGCAAGGGCGAGACCAGGAAGCAGGGTGACAACCGTGGCGAACCAGGGGTTGCCGAGGACCTTCATGTAGCCGGCCTTGGACTCGATGGCCAGGGCGTCGTTGGTCTGGGCAAAGAACTCGGAGAACGAGGTGCGGGCGATGCGGGCGACGGCATCGAGCGAGGTCAGGGCCAGAGCGGAGACGTTCATGGTCATGAAGACGGTAGCAAGCGTGCCGTCAACACCGAAGGCCTGCATACCGCGGGAGATGCCAGCGGCGAAGATCTGGAACGGGGTGGAAGCGACACCGGCGTTGAGGGCGCCGGTACCGGCGGTGTTCATGTCGGAGAACATGATGCCGGCAACGATGATGGCAAGGATGCCAACGAAGGACTCGACGACCATAGCGCCGTAACCGACCTTGACGGCGTCCTGCTCCTTCTCGACCTGCTTAGAGGAAGTACCGGAAGAAACGAGGCTGTGGAAACCGGAGAGAGCGCCGCAAGCAACGGAAACGAACAGGACCGGGAACATCATGCCGGAGGCACCAGAGAAGCCGGTGAAGACCGGAGCGGTGATAGTGGCCTGACCGTTGACGCCCAGGACGACGATGCCGAGGACAGCGCAGGCGATCATGACGATCATCATGATGGAAGTGAGGTAGTCACGCGGGGTCTTGAGCATCTGGATGGGCATAGCGCCAGCGAAGACCAGGTAGACCATGACGACGGCGAACCACTGGAACTTATCCAGGTAGACCGGGAACTGCATACCGACGGCGAACATGAGAACCATGAGGACCACGCCGGTGACGAACTCGGCAGCGCCGGTGAGGTTGAACTTCTTCTGGGCCCAACCAAAGGCGATAGCGACGAAAGTGAACAGGATGGAGATGGTACCAGCGCAGCCGGCGGCATAGGACTTGGTGAAGTCGACGGCACCGGTAGCAGCGCCAGAAGCGTCAACGGCCGGGGTAAACATGAACGTCTTGCAGACCATGTCGGTGAAGGCGGCGATGACGATGATGCAGAACAGCCAGCAGAACAGCAGGAACAGGCGACGGCCGGTCTTGCCGATGTACTTCTCGATGAGCTGAGCGAGCGACTTGCCGTTGTTCTTCATCGAGGCGTACAGGGCACCAAAGTCGTGGACGGCGCCAAAGAAGATGCCGCCGACGAGGACCCAGAGCACGACGGGCAGCCAGCCAAAGGCCATGGCGACGATCGTACCCGTGACAGGACCGGCACCGCAGATCGAGCTGAACTGGTGCGAGAACGCGGTGAAGGCGGAGACGGGCGAGAAGCTGTTGCCGTCCTTCATGCGCTTGGCCGGCGTGAGGGCCTCTTTGTCAACGCCCCACTTGTTGGCCAGCCATCGGCCATAGCCCAGATAGCCGCAGGCGAGCACCGCCGCGGCCACAACCATGAGCAAAACTCCGTTCATTACATTTCCTCCTCTAAAAAGAACTACTCAGACATAAAAAATGAGGGCCGTCGGTTGCGCTCGACGGCCCTCATCTTCATCAGCCGCCCGTTATCGTACGGGCTAGCTGTATGTGCTAACCCGCATCAGATAATTACTACGCTGATAATGTTTAGCTGATGCGTGAACATGTCTGAGAAATCCTCTTCAATCATGATGTGAACGATCCGTGCGTGTTCACATCCCCCAGTGGTTGAAAAGGAGTATGAAACTTTAGTTACCTAAAGTCAACGCAAATATGTAATGAATTTTCAACTTTTTTTGAATTTCTCGGTATAAAACGCCACTGACCTCGGACTTTACCCAACGACAGTTTTTGCTTGAGAGATGCCCCCGAGAGCGGCGGGAGCCGGGCGGCGCATATGAACTTTCCTGCTCTACAGTCCTGCGCAAGACGGAAAGCACATTAAGTGCTTTCCTTTGCGTGCGGAA
>ENA-ORIC01003140-ORIC01003140.1-human-gut-metagenome-genome-assembly--contig:-NODE-3140-length-12030-cov-2.799214_pt1 | contig 12030 bp, 10 predicted proteins | sample MGYA00243023_ERZ508732 | MGnify/ENA primary metagenome ERZ508732 (study PRJEB26277, sample SAMN04329767) | human gut metagenome | biome: human-associated habitat | host: Homo sapiens | place: USA...
TTGCCGCCGTACTCGTCGGCAAGCTCCCGCATGACCGTTGCCCGGCTCTGGAACATGGCCGCCGCCTGCGCGATAAGCTCCCCTGCGTCATCAGCGGATATATGCCCGGTGTCCCATTCCCATGAGTTGTATTTATATAGCGCGTCATGCCCCGGATGCATCGGCGTGCCGAGCTTTCTGATTTGCGTCGGTTCGACACCCAGCCGCCGTGTCACAGCGTCCGTGTCAAAATCATGCTTCGCTTCGAGCGAAACGCTCAGATATATATCCGTCATTCGGTTCCCGCTTTCATTTCAGCTTTTCATCAGAACAGCTTGCGGCAGCTTATGCTCAGGCTGTTTTCCTGTACCTTGAGCGTATAGTCTATCCCTGTTGCACCGAAGCTCAAGGAGAATGACCGACGGTAAGAACCGTCGTCCTTGTGCTGGACTTCGCCGGCTGTGAAACCGGGCTGCTCTGCGTATTCTTCTTCGATAAGTGACGCGGCTTGAGTGAACAGCTCGTCCGCCTGCGCCGCGCTTTCCGCCGTGATATAAATATCCGCTTCGGTAAGATACCGGCCATACAGAAAATAACACGTTATTTCTGCGTCGCTGCCCAGCGTGGCGGCGTTATAGCTGATGTAAGTTTCGGGTGCATACGGCAGCCTTTCTTTTGCCGCTGCCTTAGTGCCGAGCTTTCCTGAGACCTCCGCCGGGGTATCGCCGTAGAATATGCCGTGATCCGAAAGCACGGGAATTTCATACTGCGACCTCTGGACAATGTATCTCTCGAATACCATCACCGCCAGCGTCGCCGCAATAATTGCTGCCAAAATTATTATTCCGAATATTTTTGCAATTTTCTTTGTTGACATGCTGTTGCTCCTATTAAGCATTAAGCAAAAAGACCTGTTCATTGACGCTGTTTGAAACGAGCCGCCGCTGTTCATCCATTGCTCCCCTGGAAGAAATCAAAGGGAAACCGCGCACGGTTTCTCTTTGCCGGTTCAAGGGTGGAGGTTTTTAGGAGGCGGGGAAAGCGGAATCCCCGCCTCTTAAACGATTCTTTGGTAACTTTCTGTTCGTACAGAAAGTTACCCCGCGGAGCGACCGGCAGCCGGTCACCGCAGGAGAGCCGCATATAAACCGGCATGGAGCGCCGGGGCTTGCTGCAAAGTAAAATTCCGCACCTGCGCCAACACCTCATCCGGTTCGCTGCGCGAACCATCTTCTCCTCAAGGGAAGGCTTTTAAGCCTGCCCTTATCCCGCGGTTATCAATCGTAAACCGGCTCAAAGCTTATGAGTATTTTTGACAAATTATAGTATGTAACTTTCAGTTTCTGATCCCGTCTCTGATTTTTCATTTCTTCAAGAAGTCCGCTGTTTTTGATATCGGGTACACAGAGCCTGAGTATGCCGCTGCCGCCATAGTAAAATTGCCATTCGCTATAATGGCCGCGGCTAAAGAAATCGTATCCCCGATAGATAATTCTGCCGGAAAGATATACTTCTTTAGTTACACTACCTTTGCATACATCAATCAGCAAAGCGAAAAGCTGTCGACATTGGTCTGCAAGACACCATATTAGGACGGCTTCAAGAATACATGTTAATACGATATATCTTTCAAATACATAAATCCCTATTCCGGTGGCGATCCCATATAACAAATATAGAACTTTATCAATAACGAACTTTCTCATTTGACTCTCTATATTTTCCTCAGCTTGCTTTTTGCGACATAGTACATCGGGTCAAGTCCGTCGGGTCTCGGCTCCAGTGACTTATACGCATACATGAAGCCATCCTCGTTATGGAAGAGCCTGTACGCATAGTCCTGCGTGTAGCCTGCGGGCTTGAACTTGCCAGATCTGGTTTTTGCTTTGTACGAGAGCTTTTCGCCCAATATGGCTTCACACATCAGCCCAGACTCATCATACTCATAATCTTCTGCCTTGAATAAACATGAGTCCTTGTCGGCATAGCAACTCCCGTCATCTCTGCAATATGCGGCCATGCACAGCCGCCTGTATGCGCGGAGCTTTTCTGCCTCATAATCGCACAGCGATGCGGAGTACATATGGATGTAGCCTAAAAAATAATCCAGTTTATACTCCACGGATGTTTCAACATTCTCCCCGTGGAAAATAAACTCCCTTGTGTACAGAGTTTTCCTGCCGTCCTCCCATGTGGCGAAAGCATCAACCATAATGATCTGACGCGCTTCGTTCAGATAATAGATATAGTCATAGTTGACCGCCGGGCGCCGCTTCAGGAGTCTGCCGCGGTTCACATTGCCTACGAGCAGATCATATACGGGACTGGGGCAGTAGTAGCCTCTGTGCATACCCTCCCCGCCTTTGGAGTATTCCCTATAGCAGGTCTCCGCCAGCGCCTTTTTCCGGAGCTCATCATAGCTGTAAAGATATTTGTCATACAGGTCGAATAATCTTTGTTCCATATAGTCCATGTTCACGCGAAGCTCCTTTCTGTTTGTTCTGATATCCATTATAATATATTTCCGAAACTCTTTCAAATCATTTATTCTGTCTGCGGCTTTCTTCTTGTACTCGCGGCGCAGTTGTGGTATCTTATTAGAGATATCTATTTCTCTTTGAAAGGAAGAATCATCCTTGAAGATCGTTGTTTTAGGCGGCGGGATAAGCACTGAGCGCGAGGTCGCGCTCGTCACGAGCACCTCCGTGTGCAAGGCTCTGCGCAGCCTCGGCCATAAGGCTATATTCGTCGATATGTTCATGGGGCTTGAGAATTATGACGGCGCGCTTGAGGACGCCTTCGACGTCCCCGATGGCTTCTGCGGCAGCGTCGCGGTCGAAAGAAAAGCGCCCGACCTCGAAGCGGTCAAGGCATCGCGCAAGCTCAGGAGCCCGAGCCGTCTCGGCAGGAACGTGCTTGAGATATGCGCGCTTGCGGACTGTGTCTTTCTCGGGCTGCACGGCGCTGACGGCGAGGACGGCAAAATTCAGGCCGCGCTGGAGCTGCTGGGCGTGCCCTATACCGGCTCCGGCCCGCTGGGCAGCGCCATGGCCATGGACAAGGCCGTGGCCAAGCGCATCATGGAGAGCGCCGGCATCCTGACCCCCAAGTGGCGTGAGATCACCTATACCGCCGCCGATGTACCCGCCCTTGTGCAGGAGCTGCCTGTGCCCTGCGTGGTGAAGGCGGTGGACGGCGGCTCGTCCATCGGCGTGTCCCTGCCGGACACCCGGGAGCAGCTGGAGCAGGCGCTGTACGATGTCCTGCGCTACGGCCACCGCATCGTGGTGGAGGAGAAGATCGTGGGCCGCGAGTTCACCCAGCCGGTGCTGGGCGACGACTACCTCAGCACCATCCAGATTGTGCCGCCGGAGGGCAGCACCTTCGACTACGTGGCCAAGTACCAGAGCGGCGCCGCTGCGGCCCGGGAGCTCTGCCCCGCCCCCTGCACGGAGGAGGAGCACCGCCTGCTGGGAGAGACGGCTCTGAAACTTCATCATGCACTGGGCCTGTCCGTCTACTCCCGCGCCGACTTCATTTTGGACGCGGAGGGCCGCCCCTGGTGTCTGGAGGTCAACACCCTCCCCGGCATGACCCCCAACAGCCTGATCCCCAAGGCCGCCAAGGTGGCCGGCATGACGTATCAGGAGCTTTGCGAGAAGATCGTGTCCCTGTCTCTGGCAAAATAAGGAAAGCACAGCCCGCATCGGCTGAAGAAAAAAAGAGACGCCCTCTCGGGCGTCTCTTTTTTACGTTTCCTCCGGTGTATCCGGCGTTTCTTCCGGTGTATCCGGCGTTTCTTCCGTGTCCGGCAGCTCCTCGGCGGCATTCTCCGATTCTGTGATGGTGGGAATGAACGCCCGGGCCAGCCTGCCCTTGCCGCGGTGCTTGATGTAGAAGTACCCGATGGTGCTGAACACCACTGCGCCGATAAAATTGACGAACAGGTCCGCCATGGTGTCGTACAGCCCGATGTCCAGATACCCGTCAAACCCCAGGTCCTGTCCGTTGACGGCTACGGAGTGGATGCCGTCGATGGTGACGGGAGTGTTGCTGTTGGTGGGGTCCAGCATCACGGAGGTGATGGACTGCACCACGGTGTCCTTCTGCATGTCCATGTGGAACAGCCGGTCCATGCCGAACTCAAAAAACTCCCACAGCACGCCCACCGTCATGGAAAAGCAGAACGCCGCCAGCGCCACGTAGATGGGGGACAGCTCAAATTTGATGCGGCTGTTGCGGTTGAGGATGTCGATGAGGGCGAAGCCTGTGGCGGCGCACAGGAAGCCGGTGGTGGTGTGGAGCATGGAGTCCCAGTAGGGATAGGTGATGAAATAGCACTCCAGCTCGCCCAGGATCTCCGCCGCGAAGATGAACAGCAGGATGATGATCTCCAGCGTGGACGGCAGCTCGATGCCGAAGTTCTGCTGGATAAAGAACGGCAGCATAAACAGCGCCAACACCAGCAGGCAGATGAACGCGCTCTCGTACTCGCCGCGGATGATGGAGGACACCAGCGTGCCCAGCACGATGAGCCGCAGCACCAGATACACCGCGAATACCACGGGCTGCCGCCGGATGGTGCCCTTCAGGTCACGAGGGCTGGGAATGGGCTTATGGGGTTTCTTCATAGTGTCTCCTCCTTGCAGGCCGACCGGCAGGATGAGCAGGACCGGTCGTGTTTCCCGCGGCCGCTGCATCCCTTGCAGCCGCCGCAGCAGTTTTTCCGGTTTCCGACGGCGGTGCGGAACGCAAGAAACAGCGCTGCCGTCACCGCTGCGAGAATGAGAATGTCCCAGATGTTCATAGCAGCACACTCCCGATACCGTGGGCCACGAAAGCCACCACCCACGCGATGAGACACTGCCATACGGCCAGCCCGACCGCCCATTTGCCGCCCAGCTCACGCCGGACGGAGGTCACCGCCGCGATACAAGGGGTATACAGCAGGCTGAACACCAGCAGCGTCGCCGCAGCCAGCGGAGAAAGAATGCTGCCGATGCTGTTTCCGAATAGTACCTCCAGCGTAGACGCCACGCTCTCCTTGGCCATAAAGCCGCTGATGAGGGCGGTGCAGATGCGCCAGTCACCCAGCCCAAGCGGCGCGAACAGCGGAGCAAGTACGCCGGCGGCCATGGCCAGCATGCTGTCCGCGGAGTCGGACACCATGTTCAGGCGCAGGTCAAAGCTCTGGAGGAACCACACCACCACCGTGGCGATCAGAATGACGGAGAAGGCCCGCTGCAAAAAGTCCTTGGCCTTTTCCCACAGCAGCTGCGCCACGTTCTTAGCGCTGGGCAGCCGGTAGTTGGGCAGCTCCATCACGAAGGGAATGGGCTCGCCGCTGAACAGTGTGCCCCTATAGAGCAGTGCCGCCAGGATCCCCACCAGGATCCCCAGCAGGTACAGCCCCGCCATGATAAGGCCGCCCCGGCCGGGAAAGAACACGCTGACAAAGAACGAGTAGATGGGCAGCTTGGCCGTGCAGCTCATGAACGGCGTCAGCAGAATGGTCATTTTCCGATCCCGCTCGCTGGTCAGAGTGCGGGTGGCCATCACTGCGGGGACGGTGCAGCCGAAGCCGATGAGCATGGGAACGATGCTCTTGCCGGACAGGCCGATCTTCCGCAGCGGCTTGTCCATGACAAAGGCCACTCTGGCGATGTAGCCGCTGTCCTCCATCAGGGACAGGAAGAAGAACAGCGTCACGATGATGGGCAGGAAGCTCAGCACGCTGCCCACACCGGTGAAAATGCCGTCAATGACCAGACTGTGGACGGCGGGGTTCACATCCAGCCCTGTCAGGGCGCTGTCCGTCAGGGCGGACAGCTTGTCGATCCCGGCTGCCAGCAGGGACTGGAGCCACGCCCCGATGACGTTGAAGGTCAGATAGAACATCAGCAGCATGATGCCGATAAAGCAGGGGATCGCGGTGTAGCGGCCGGTCAGGATGCGGTCGATCTTCTCACTGCGCACGCGCTCCCGGCTCTCGTGGGGCTTGATGACCGTCTGCTCGCAGAGGCGTTCAATAAAATCGAACCGCATGTCCGCGATGGCGGCACTGCGATCCAGACCGCGCTCCGCCTCCATCTGCAGCACGATGTGCTCCAGCATTTCCCGCTCGTTTTCATCCAGCGCCAGCTGCGCCAGAATGAGGCTGTCGCCCTCGATGGCCTTGGTGGCGGCAAAGCGTACCGGCAGACCGGCCTGCACGGCGTGATCCTCGATGAGATGTACCACCGCGTGGATGCAGCGGTGTACCGCGCCGCCGTGGTCGTCCTTGCCGCAGAAGTCCTGCTGCAGCGGCGGCTCCTGATATTTTGCCACATGGACAGCGTGCTGCACCAGCTCATCCACACCCTCGTCCTTGGCGGCGGAGATGGGGACGACCGGAACGCCCAGCATGGCCTCCATGGCGTTGACGTCGATGGAGCCCTGATTGCCCACCAGTTCATCCATCATGTTCAGCGCCACCACCATGGGAGTGCCCATTTCCAGCAGCTGCATGGTCAGATACAGGTTTCGCTCGATGTTGGTGGCGTCCACGATGTTGATGATGGCTTTGGGCTTGTCCTGCAGCACGAAGTTCCGCGACACGATCTCCTCGCTGCTGAACGGGGACATGGAGTAGATGCCCGGCAGGTCAGTGACCTCCGTGTTGGGATAGCCGCGGATCACACCTGTTTTGCGGTCCACCGTGACGCCGGGGAAGTTGCCCACGTGCTGTCTCGCTCCGGTGAGCTGGTTGAACAGTGTGGTTTTCCCGCAGTTCTGGTTGCCCACCAGCGCGTAGGTCAGGACGGTGTCCTCCGGCAGCGGATGCTCGCCCTCCTTGCTGTGGTACTTGCCGCTCTCGCCAAGACCGGGATGGTCGGGGTCCCGGGCGCGATCCACACCGACATGGCTGCGGCTGCGCTGCCGGATCGGCTCGATGTCGATCTGATCGGCCTCCGCCAGACGCAGCGTCAGCTCGTAGCCATGGACCTGCACCTCCATGGGGTCTCCCATGGGGGCCAGCTTTACCACCGTTACCTCTGCGCCGGGGATCATGCCCATATCCAGAAAGTGCTGCCGCAGCGCACCCTCGCCGCCCACCCGGCGAATCACGGCGCTTTTGCCTGCCTCTAATTCTCTCAGCGTCATATGTAAGCGATCCTCTTTTCGAGAATAGTTTATCCCCTAACTGTACAGGATGGCATGGCGCTCTGTCAAGCCCCGTTCCCTTGCCGAAGCGGGTTTTGCCCGCCTGTAATCGAAAAAATATGTGCCAAAAGCGGAGCGAGGAGCTTTCCGGCGGTTTCCCGAAACTCCTCCTTGTAAAATCTGCCGCGGCAGTGTATAATATATTGCCAAAGCATATTATGGCACAGCGTGTGTCCCGAAATATCAACAGAAAAGGTGAAAGACTATGGAACGAATGAAAATCGCAGCGATCTTCGCCGATCAGGAGTCTCTGGGCGGCAAAGAGGTCACGGTCTGCGGCTGGGCGCGTACCATCCGCGACATGAAGACCTTCGGCTTCATCGAGCTGAACGACGGCTCCTGCTTCAAGAATCTGCAGGTGGTCATGTCCGCCGAGGAGGTCTCTAATTATAAGGAGATCGCCGCGCAGAACGTGGGCGCGTCCCTGATCGTCCACGGCGCCGTAGTGCTGACGCCGGATGCCAAGCAGCCGCTGGAGGTCAGAGCCTGCACCATCGAGGTGGAGGGCAAGTCCACCCCCGACTATCCCCTGCAGAAGAAGCGCCACAGCGTGGAGTTCCTGCGTACTATCCAGCATCTGCGTCCCCGCACCAATCTGTTTTCCGCCACGTTCCGCGTCCGCTCTGCGGCGGCCTACGCCGTCCATGAGTTCTTCCAGAGCCGCGGCTTCGTGTATGTCCAGACTCCCATCATCACCGGCTCCGACTGTGAGGGCGCCGGCGAGATGTTCCAGGTCACCACGCTGGATCTGAACAACGTCCCTAAGACCGAGGACGGTCAGGTGGACTACTCTCAGGACTTCTTCGGCAAAAAGACCAGCCTCACCGTGTCCGGCCAGCTGAACGCCGAGAACTTTGCCATGGCCTTCGGCGATGTGTACACCTTCGGTCCCACCTTCCGCGCCGAGAACTCCAACACCCAGCGCCACGCCGCCGAGTTCTGGATGATCGAGCCGGAGATGGCTTTCTGCGATCTGGCCGGCGACATGGACGTGGCCGAGGCCATGATCAAGCACATTATCCGCAGGGTGCTGGAGCGCTGCCCGGACGAGATCGACTTCTTCAACAGCTTCGTGGACAAGGGCCTGAAGGAGCGGCTGGAGCATGTGGCTTCCTCCGACTTCGGCCGCGTCAGCTACACCGACGCCGTGGAGATTTTGAAAAAGAACAACGATAAGTTTGACTACAAAGTGGAGTGGGGCACCGATCTCCAGACCGAGCACGAGCGGTATCTGACAGAGCAGGTGTTCAAAAAGCCGGTATTCGTCACCGACTATCCCAAGGAGATCAAGGCGTTCTATATGCGCCTCAACGACGACGGCAGGACTGTGGCCGCGGCGGACTGCCTGGTGCCGGGCATCGGCGAGATCATCGGCGGCAGCCAGCGCGAGGAGCGTCTGGACCTGCTGGAGAGCCGTATCCGCGAGCTGGGCATGAAGCCGGAGGACTACTGGTGGTACTGCGACCTGCGGCGCTACGGCTCCTGCCGCCACGCCGGCTTTGGCCTGGGCTTCGAGCGCATGGTGATGTACCTCACCGGTGTCAGCAATATTCGTGATGTGGAGCTGCACCCCCGCACTGTGGGCAGCGCCGATTTCTAAAAAACCGTGCAGGCAAAGGGACTGCGGCCATGTGCCGCAGTCCCTTTTGATACTTCTTCATCATGAACTGCAAAAAAACGAAAAAAAGGGTAGTAATTTGGGGGGCGGCCTGCTATAATGAAAAACTGCAGGTTAGTCATGTTATTGATACTATCTGATATAGATTATTAGGTGTGCTTGTAAATAGTTGACATTTTTATTAGGTAAACTTACAGGAGAAAAATATGGAAACACAGAAAAAACGCCGTGGTGACCGGAAGGACGGACGGCTCCTGCGGGAGTTGGATTCCCTCCACTACATCACGGGCATCATCTACCCCAACCGCTGCGACAACGAGGCCTATGTCTCCCTGCGCATCGACCTGACGGCCATGAACGCCTATCTGGCCGAGAAGAACAAGGAGGAGGCGGAATTTCCCTACACCATGTTCCATCTGGTGGTGGCGGCACTGCTGAAGACGATCATGCTGCGCCCCAAGCTGAACCGCTTCATTGCCAACAGCAATTTCTATCAGAGAAACGATATCTCCGCCTCTTTTGTGGTGAAAAAGCAGTTCTCCGACAAGGGCGCCGAGGCGCTGGCCGTCATGCGCGGCAAGGAGGACAACACCCTGGCCGATGTACACGAGTATATCCGCCAGCAGGTGACGGAGTGCCGCAGCGAGAAGGTGGACCCTACCACCGGCGTCATGGACTATCTCAACAAGATCCCCCGCTTCGTCAGCAAGGCCGCTATCCGCATCCTGATGTGGCTGGATAAGCACGGCTGGGTGCCCAAGGATATCATCGCCACGGACCCCTATTATAATTCGGTGGTCATCTCCAATCTGGGCTCCATCAAGCTCAAATGCGGCTATCACCACCTGACCAACTGGGGCACCTGCTCCCTGTTCTGCATCATCGGCGAGAAGAAGCTGTTTCCCTTCTATGATGCGGACGGGAACGTGACAATGAGGGAGACGCTGGATCTTGGCCTGACCATCGACGAGCGGCTGGCAGACGGCTATTACTATTCCAAGTCCGTGCGGCTGCTGAAATATCTGTTGGAGCACCCCGAGGAACTGGAAAAACCGCTGAGCGAGGAGGTACAGTATGAGTGAAGTAAAGACCCCGTGGGAGAACTATATGGGCGACGTGCCCATGCATCTGGACTATTTTCAGGGCAGCATGTTCGACGCTGTGGAGCGTATGGCGGACATGTATCCCAATTATATCGCGTTTGACTTTATGGGCCGCTCCGTCACCTACCGCCGGATGGTACAGGAGATCGAGAAGTGCGCCAAGAGCCTGAAGACCCTTGGCGTGCGGCCCGGCGACCGCATCACCATCGCCATGCCCAACTGCCCCCAGGCCATTTACATGTTCTATGCCGTCAACCTGGTGGGCGGCATTGCCAACATGATCCACCCTCTGTCGGCGGAGAAGGAGATCGAATTCTATCTCAACGCCTCCGAGTCCACCACGGCCATCACGCTGGACCAGTTTTACAACAAGTTCGAGCATATCCGCCAGAACACCCATATCATCAACATCATCATCGCATCGGTGAAGGATGAGCTGAGCCGCACCATCCGCGCCGGCTACATGCTCACAGAGGGCCGCAAGATCCAGAAGACCCCCGAGGATGCGCCTGTCATCCGCTGGCGGGAGTTTATGGAGATGTCCCGGTACTGCTTCTACAAGAACTACCGGGTGGAGCGGGGCTTCAACGATCCCGCCGTCATCCTGTACTCCGGCGGAACCACCGGCACCACCAAGGGCATCGTGCTGACCAACGGCAACTTCAACGCGCTGGGTCAGCAGATCATCGCCACCAACCCCATGTTCCGGCCCGGCGACAAGATGCTGGCGGCCATGCCCCTGTTCCACGGCTTCGGTCTGGGCGTGTGCGTCCACTCCATGCTGTCCAACGGCGGCCGCTGCATCCTCATCCCCCGCTTCACCGCCAAGAGCTACGCCAAGCAGATCGTCAAGTACCGCTGCAACTTCATCGCCGGCGTCCCCACACTGTACGAGGCGCTGCTGCGCCTGCCCAGCATGGACAACGCCGACCTCAGCAGTCTGAAGGGCGTGTTCTCCGGCGGCGACAGCCTGTCCATCGAGCTGAAGAAGAAGTTCGACAAGTTCCTGTACGACCATAAGGCCGTTATCCAGGTGCGGGAGGGCTACGGCACCACCGAGACGGTGACGGCCTGCTGCCTGACGCCCACCAACATCTATAAGGAGGGCTCCATCGGCCTGCCGTTCCCCGACACGTACATCAAGATCGTGAAGCCCGACACCGACGAGGAGGTACCCTACGGCGAGGAGGGCGAGATCCTGCTGGCCGGGCCCACCGTGATGAAGGAGTACATGAACAACCCCGAGGAGACGGCCAGAACCCTGCGCAAGCACGCGGACGGCCTGACCTGGGTGTACACCGGAGACCTGGGCACCATGGACGATCAGGGCTTCATCTACTTCAAGGGCCGCGCCAAGCGGATGATCATCTCCTCCGGCTACAACGTGTACCCCGGCCAGCTGGAGAACATTCTGGACGCCCACGAGAAGGTGCAGATGAGCTGCATCATCGGCGTGCCCGATGCCTATAAGATGCAGAAGGTCAAGGCATTCGTGATGCTCAAGCCCGGCGTTCCCGCCGACGATGCCACCAAGCAGGAGCTGCTGGCCTACTGCCGCAAGCACATCGCCAAGTACGCCATGCCCTACGACATCGAGTTCCGCGAGGAACTGCCCAAGACGCTGGTGGGCAAGGTGGCCTACCGCGTGCTGGAGGACGAGGAGAAGGCCAAGCTGGCCGCCCGGCAGCCGGAAGAGGCGTAATATAACAAACAAAGGAGGCTGACTCCCATGGACAAAGAATTGAAGCGGCACTATACGCTGCTCGTGGACTTTCTGGGCCACGTCATGGGCCCCGACTACGAGATCGCGCTGCACGAACTGAAGGATGATTCCAACGAGATCATCGCCATCGCCAACGGCGAGTTGACGGGACGTCATCTGGGGTCGCCTCTGAGCAACAAGATGCTGGAGTATCTGGATCAGGGAGATTGCTTTGGCGACTGGTCATATGCGATAACAAATCGTCCTCTGGACATGAAAGCCGCACTGAAAGATTTTCAGAAAGCAATCCGGATAGTAAGAGATGAATATCACAAAAGAGGATATGAGCTCTTCTGGTTCCGGAATATTGAAAGAGGCACCAAGGGAGCATGGCATATCCACTTTGTAGTAAATGAGATCGGAGA
>ENA-ORIC01003149-ORIC01003149.1-human-gut-metagenome-genome-assembly--contig:-NODE-3149-length-11987-cov-3.598741_pt1 | contig 11987 bp, 7 predicted proteins | sample MGYA00243023_ERZ508732 | MGnify/ENA primary metagenome ERZ508732 (study PRJEB26277, sample SAMN04329767) | human gut metagenome | biome: human-associated habitat | host: Homo sapiens | place: USA...
ACGCTTTTTCGCGGCAGTAGGACAGGCGGATTTTGTGATGTGAGCTACAGCACAAACGCAGGATTTTTGAGAAGCAAAATCCGACTGGCCAGAAAAGGAAGCAAAGGTATATAAAAGCCTTCGTCCCACCACAGCGCTGCCTTTGTTTCAGCGTTTCTTCCGCTTTCCCTTGCCGCGGGTCATGGTCGTTTTCCCGCGCTGGCTGATGGGGCTTTTCAGGTACTTGGACTTTTTAAGTCCGCTGATGATTGAGACAAATTCTTCCTTTGTAAGTGTGTCGTAATCAAGCCCAATCGTTGCCATGAACGCACGGATTTGTTTTTCCTCGGAGCTTCCCTCAAAGTTCATTGCCTCCCGTAACTGGTTCTGCATATTTTCTGCAAAGGAGATTTCATCCGCAGTCATGGAGTCGGGATGATGCTGCTCACGAATATCGCGGAGGATATGAGTTTGAGTTTGAACAATGATGCACATATCGAGACGGTCGCGCGGCTGGAACGCTGTGTATAACAAAAGAAAACCCGCCCGTGGGGTCTTCCCACGGGCGAGTTTTTCGTTATAATACAAAGATCCACCGGAAAAACCGGTGGAAAACCTATTGACAATATGGAAAAAAATTGGTATAATGACTTGCTTTATATTGGGAAAGTGGCGGCATAGCCCCACTTTCATCTATGTGCAGTATACCATCTCCGCCGGCAAAGCACAAGGGGTTGTGGTCAAAATGAACCAACAGGCCCGTGCGTATCGTGGCGGAGCGCCCCCGCGGCCGCACAGGTCAGCGGCTGCGGGAGGGAAATAAGAACAGAAAGGCGTGATCGTAGAGATGGCGAAAGACAAGTACTACGGCAAGACCCTGCGAAAGAACTTTGCCCGCCACGAGGAAGTTATGGCAATGCCCAACCTGCTGGAGATCCAGAAGAAGTCCTATCAGTGGTTCCTGGATACCGGCCTGCGCGAGGTGTTTGCCGATGTGGCCTCCATCGTGGACTATGCCGGTAATCTGGAACTGAGCTTCATTGATTACAGCATGGACGAAAAGCCCAAGTACGACGTGGAGGAGTGCAAGGCGCGCGACGCCACGTATGCCGCCCCCATGAAGGTGCTGGTGCGCCTGCACAACAAGGAGACCGGCGAGATCAAGGAGAACGAGATCTTCATGGGCGACTTCCCCCTGATGACCCACGGCGGCACCTTTGTCATCAACGGCGCCGAGCGCGTGGTGGTCAGCCAGATCGTCCGTTCCCCCGGCATCTATTACGGCAAGGAGATCGATCTGAAGACCGATCTGCCGCTGCTGACCAGCACCGTCATCCCCTACCGCGGCGCGTGGCTGGAGTACGAGACCGACACCAGCGAGGTGTTCTGGGTCCGTATCGACAAGAACCGCAAGCTGCCCATCACCTGCCTGATCCGCGCCCTGGGCCTGAAGACCGACGCGGAGATCCTGGAGCGCTTCGGCGATGACCGCCGCATCGTGGCTACCCTGGAAAAGGATACCTGCAAGACCTATGAAGAGGCCATGCTGGAGATCTACCGCAAGCTCCGCCCCGGTGAGCCCCCCACGCTGGACTCTGCCGAGACGCTGCTGCAAAACCTGTTCTTTGACCCGCGCCGCTATGACCTGAGCACCGTGGGCCGGTACAAATTCAACAAGAAGCTGACCTTCTGGACCCGCGCTAAGGGCCAGAAGCTGGCCATGCCCGTGGCCGATCCCGCCACCGGCGAGATCCTGTTCGAGGACGGCCATGTGCTCACCGCCGACGACTGCACCCTGCTGGACACCGTGGGCGTGCCTGAGGTCAGCGTCACGCTGGACAGCGGCGATACCATCCGCATCTTTACCAACAAGATGTGCGATATGCGCCACTATGTGGACTTTGATCCCCGTGAGCTCTGCGGCATCAAGGAGCGCGTGCGCTTTGATGTGCTGCAGGAGCTGCTGGGCAAGTACAGCGGCGATGAGCTGGTGAAGCAGTGCCGCCTCCACGCCGACGATCTGGTGCCCAAGCACATCATCGTGGACGACATCTTCGCGTCCATCAACTACATGAACGCCCTGGCCCACGGTCTGGTGACCAAGGACGATATCGACCACCTGGGCAACCGCCGCCTGCGCTGCGTGGGTGAACTGCTGCAAAACCAGTTCCGCATCGGCTTCAGCCGCATGGAGCGCGTCATCCGTGAGCGCATGACCATCCAGGATCTGGATATCGTTACTCCCCAGAGCCTGATCAACATCCGGCCTGTCACCGCGGCCATCAAGGAGTTCTTCGGCTCCAGCCCCCTGAGCCAGTTCATGGACCAGACCAACCCCCTGGCCGAGCTGACCCACAAGCGCCGTCTTTCCGCCCTGGGCCCCGGCGGCCTCAGTCGCGACCGTGCTGGATTTGAGGTCCGCGATGTGCATTACAGCCACTACGGCCGCATGTGCCCCATCGAGACCCCTGAAGGTCCCAACATTGGTCTGATCTCGTACCTTGCCACCTTTGCCCGCATCAATGAGTACGGCTTTGTGGAGGCCCCCTACCGCCCGGTAGATAAGGCTACCGGCAAGGTGCTGGATACCGTCCAGTATATGACCGCCGATGTGGAAGATGAATACATCGTGGCGCAGGCCAATGAGCCGCTGGATGAAAACGGCCATTTTGTCAACGAAAAGGTTTCCGTCCGGTACCGCGACAGCGTCCAGGAGGTCCCCCGCGACAAGGTGGACTACATGGATGTTTCCCCCAAGATGGTGGTTTCCGTTGCCACCGCTATGATCCCCTTCCTGGAGAACGACGATGCCAACCGTGCGCTGATGGGCGCCAACATGCAGCGTCAGGCCGTCCCGCTCATCAAGACCGAGTCCCCCTATGTCGGCACCGGTATGGAGTACAAGGCGGCCCACGACTGCGGCGTAGTAGTGGTTGCCAAGGAAGACGGCCATGTAAGCTATGTCGATGCTGATCGCATCATTGTGACCGATGCGGAAGGCGTGGAGCATGAATATGAGCTGGTAAAGATGCTGCGTTCCAACCAGGGCACCTGCATCAACCAGCGGCCCATTGTGGTAAAGGGCGAGGAAGTGAAGAAGGGCGATGTGCTGGCCGACGGCCCTGCCACCGCCAACGGCGAGGTTTCGCTGGGCAGGAATATGCTCATCGGCTTTATGACCTGGGAGGGCTACAACTACGAGGACGCCGTTCTCATCAACGAAAAGCTGGTGCGGGACGACCTGTTCACCTCCATCCACATCGAGGAATATGAGACCGAAGCCCGTGATACCAAGCTGGGCCCGGAGGAGATCACCCGTGAGATCCCCAATGTCGGCGATGATATGCTGGGCGCTCTGGATGAGCGAGGCATCATCCATGTCGGCGCCGAGGTACACTCCGGCGATATCCTTGTCGGTAAGGTGACCCCCAAGGGCGAGACCGAGCTGAACGCCGAGGAACGCCTGCTGCGCGCCATCTTTGGCGAGAAGGCGAGAGAGGTGCGCGATACCTCGCTGAAGGTGCCGCACGGCGAGTATGGCATCGTGGTGGACATCAAGGTGTTCACCCCAGAAAACAGCGACGAGCTTTCCCCCGGCGTCAATGAGGTGGTAAGAGTTTACATCGCCCAGAAGAGAAAGATCTCCGTCGGCGATAAGATGGCTGGCCGCCACGGCAATAAGGGCGTAGTTTCCCGCATTCTGCCGCCGGAGGATATGCCCTTCCTGGAGGACGGCACCCCGCTGGATATCGTGCTGAACCCCCTGGGCGTTCCTTCCCGTATGAACATCGGCCAGGTGCTGGAGGTGCACCTGGGCATGGCCGCCAGCCGCCTGGGCTGGCATGTGATGACCCCAGTCTTCGACGGCGCCCACGAAGAGGATATCCGGGAGTGCTTCCGGATGGCCGGGCTGCCTGAGGACGGCAAGAGCGTCGTCTATGATGGCCGTACCGGTGAGAAATTTGATAACCGTGTTACCGTCGGCTATATGTACTACCTCAAGCTGCATCACCTGGTTGATGATAAGATCCATGCCCGTTCCGTTGGCCCGTACAGCTTAGTCACCCAGCAGCCCCTGGGTGGTAAGGCACAGTTCGGCGGCCAGCGCTTTGGTGAGATGGAGGTTTGGGCGCTGGAGGCTTACGGCGCTGCCTACACCCTGCAGGAGATCCTAACCGTGAAATCCGATGATGTGGTGGGCCGTGTGAAGGCGTTTGAGTCCATTGTGAAGGGCCAGAACATTCCGGCGCCCGGCATCCCCGAGGCGTTCCGCGTAATGGTGAAGGAGCTGCAGTCCCTGGGCCTGGATGTCAAGATCCTGGATAAGGACAACGAGGAGATCGACATCAAGCAGACCTACGATGAGGACGAGAACATGCCCATGGCCAGCGACTACTACGATGAAAGCGATGTAGCCGTGGATTCCGAGATCGAGGACAACTACACCATGGAAAACCCCGATGAGGACAGCGATTCCTATGACGATGCCGACTTTGACGGCAGCGAAGATGAGGACGACGACGGATTTGATTTTTAATGATGGAGGGGAAGAACTTTGGATAATAAATCTTTTGAATCGATCAAGATCGGGCTGGCTTCCCCCGATGCCATTCGCTCCTGGAGCTACGGCGAAGTAAAAAAGCCTGAGACCATCAATTACCGCACCCTAAAGCCGGAGCGCGACGGCCTGTTCTGCGAGCGCATTTTTGGACCCACTAAGGACTGGGAATGCTACTGCGGCAAGTATAAGCGTATCCGCTTTAAGGGCAAGATCTGCGAGCGCTGCGGCGTGGAAGTGACCCGCGCCAAGGTGCGCCGCGAACGGATGGGCCACATTGAGCTGGCTGCGCCCGTTTCCCACATCTGGTACTTTAAGGGCACCAGCAGCCGCATGGGCCTGCTGCTGAACTTGAGCCCCCGTGTGCTGGAAAAGGTGCTGTATTTCGCATCCTATATCGTCATCGATCCCGGCAACACCAAGCTGAAGAAGTACGCCTTGCTGAGTGAGCGGGAGTATAACGAGTACCGGGAAGCCTATGAGGATGAATTTGATGCCGGTATGGGCGCCGAGGCGGTAAAGAAGCTGCTGCAGCAGCTGGATATTGAGGCGCTCTCGGTTGAGATTAAGGAAGAGCTGGAGAAGGCCACCGGCCAGAAGAAGGCGAAGCTGCTCAAGCGCCTGGATGTGGTGGAAGCGTTCCGCACCAGCGGCAACAAGCCCGAGTGGATGATCCTGGATGTATTGCCTGTCATCCCTCCCGATATCCGCCCCATGGTACAGCTGGATGGCGGCCGCTTTGCCACCAGCGACCTCAATGACCTGTATCGCCGGGTCATCAACCGCAACAACCGCTTGAAGAAGCTGCTGGAGCTGGACGCCCCCGATATCATCGTCCGTAACGAGAAGCGGATGCTGCAGGAGGCGGTGGACGCCCTCATCGACAACGGCCGCCGCGGCCGCCCGGTCACCGGCCCCAACAACCGTGCTCTGAAATCCCTAAGCGATATGCTGAAGGGTAAGCAGGGACGCTTCCGCCAGAACCTGCTGGGTAAGCGTGTAGACTATTCCGGCCGTTCCGTTATCGTGGTGGGCCCCGAGCTGAAGATGTACCAGTGCGGCCTGCCCAAGGAGATGGCGCTGGAGCTCTTTAAGCCCTTTGTAATGAAGCGTCTGGTAGATTTGAAGGTCGCTGAGAATATCCGCAAGGCCCGCAAAATGGTGGACCGTGGTTCCCCCAAGGAGGTTTGGGACGCGCTGGAGGTGGTCATCAAGGGCCACCCCGTGCTGATGAACCGAGCGCCTACCCTGCACCGTCTGGGTATCCAGGCATTCGAGCCCATTCTGGTGGAGGGCCGCGCCCTGAAGCTGCATCCGCTGGTTTGTACCGCATTCAATGCCGACTTCGACGGCGACCAGATGGCGGTCCATGTGCCGCTTTCCGCCGAGGCGCAGGCCGAGGCCCGCTTCCTGATGCTGGCGGCCAATAACCTGCTGAAGCTCTCTGACGGCCGGCCCGTGGCTGTGCCTTCTCAGGACATGGTGCTGGGTTCCTATTACCTGACCACCATCATCGATAAGGTGTACGCCACCGATGAGATCCGCAACCCCGGCGTGTTTACCTCCATTGCCGATTGGGAGAAGGCCTACGAGGCCAACCCACACGATGTGAAGATCTACCGCAGCCCCGATGAGGCGCTGATGGCCTATCAGACCGGGGTGCTGGATCTGCACGAGCCGATTCTGGTGCGTACCACCAAGACGCTGAACGGCAAGACCTTTACCGGCAGCATCTATACCACCATCGGTATCAATATCTTCAATAATCCCATCCCGCAGGATCTGGGCTTTGTGGACCGCAGCATCCCCGGCAATGAGCTGATCCCTGAGGTCGGCTTCCAGGTGGGTAAGAAGCAGCTCTCCAAGATCATTGACAAGAGCATAAAGAAGCATGGCACCACCGATACCAGCGAGGTATTGGACGCCATCAAGAGCCAGGGCTATAAGTATTCCACCCGGGCGGCCCTTACCGTTGCCGTCTGCGATGCCACCATTCCCCCCAACAAGAAGGAGGTGCTGGCCGCTGCCGAAGAAAAGGTAGCCAAGGTCCGCAAGAAGTACGACCGCGGTTATATTTCCGAGGACGACCGTTACCAGCAGACCATTGCTATCTGGCGTGACGCCACCAACGAGGTAAAGGCCTCGCTGAAGGAGAACTTCGGTAAGCTGAACCCCATCTACATGATGGCGGATTCCGGCGCCCGTGGTTCGATGGACCAGATCAACCAGCTGGCCGGTATGCGCGGCAACATCGCCAATACCTCCGGTCAGACCATCGAGATCCCGATCCGTGCCAACTACCGTGAAGGCCTGAACATCTTGGAGTACTTCCAGTCCAGCCGCGGCGCCCGTAAGGGTCTGGCCGATACCGCTCTGCGTACCGCGGACTCCGGTTATCTGACCCGCCGACTGGTCGATGTATCCCAGGAAGTGATCATCCGTGAGGAGGACTGCGGCACCCATGAGGGTATTGATGTGGAGGCCATCACCGACGGCAACCGCGTCATCGAGGAGCTGGCCGAGCGTCTGACCGGCCGGTACCCCTGCGAGGATGTGGTGAACCCCAAGACCGGCGAGCTGCTGGCCAGCCGGGAGGAGATGATCACCTACAAGACCGCAGAGGAGATCGTAGGCGCGGGCATTACCAGCCTGAAGATCCGCAGTGTCATCAACTGCCGTGCCAAGAACGGCGCCTGCAGCCGCTGCTACGGCGCTAACCTTTCCAATAACGCCCCTGTTGCCATCGGCGAGGCAGTGGGCATCATCGCCGCACAGTCCATCGGTGAGCCGGGTACCCAGCTGACCATGAGAACCTTCCACACCGGCGGTATCGCCTCCGCCAGCGATATTACACAGGGTCTGCCCCGTGTAGAGGAGCTGTTTGAGGCCCGCAAGCCCAAGAGCGTGGCTGTTATCGCCCATAACGGCGGTTTGGTCAGCTTTGATAAGGACAACAAGGGCGTGGATGTGGTGAAGGTGGATGACCCGCAGACCGGCGACCACTTTGAGCATCAGATCGTATTCGGCAGCAAGGTGCGCGTCCATGAGGGCGACTTGATTGAAAAGGGCACTATGATCACGGAAGGCTCCGCCGACCCCAGCGAGGTACTGCTGGTGAACGGCGAGCTGTCGGTTCAGGAATACCTGATCCGCGAGGTTCAGATGGTTTACCGGACCCAGGGCGTAGATATCAATGATAAGCACATTGAAGTCATTGTCCGTCAGATGATGAAGAAGGTGCGCATTGAGGAGCCGGGCGATACCGACTATATCCGCGGCATGATGGCCGACCGCGCTGAGGTACTGCACCTCAACGAGCAGATCGACCGCGAGAACGCCGAGGACGGCGGTAGCCGCCAGAAAGCGACCTATACAGCCATTCTGCAGGGTATCACGAAGGCCTCCCTTGCCACCGATAGCTTTATGTCCGCAGCGTCCTTCCAGGAGACCACTCGTGTACTGACCGAGGCGGCCATCAAGGGCAAGGTAGACCCGCTGCAGGGCCTGAAGGAGAATGTCATCATTGGTAAGCTGATCCCCGCCGGTACGGGCCTGGTGACCTACACCGAGGAGGAAAAGGCCGAGGAAGAAGCCGATGAGGCCAACCTGGAGGCGCTGATGGCAAGTACCAACGCCATAGTGATGTAAGCAAAAAGAAAAAGTCAAATTCCCCAAAACGGGACTGTAAAGTTGGTGAAAAATATCCAAATCACCGCTTGACAATCCCGGGGGGAATTTGGTAAAATATTTAACTGGGCGGGCATTGTTCCGCAAGCTGAATCCGTCATGCAAGCACAACCCGGAAACCCTCCGGGTTTGTGTCCATGAATAAATACTTTTTGATGAAAGGAGGACAACCATGCCAACCTTTAACCAACTGGTTCGCAAGGGCAGAGAAACCGTAGAGAAGAAGGCGACCGCGCCTGCACTGCTGAAGGGCTGGAATGCCAAGAAGCGTGTAATGACCGATCAAAATTCTCCCCAAAAGCGTGGTGTTTGCACCGCGATCCGTACCTCTACCCCCAAGAAGCCCAACTCCGCGCTGCGTAAAGTAGCAAGAGTACGGCTTTCCAACGGCATCGAGGCTACCGCTTACATTCCTGGTATCGGCCATAACCTGCAGGAGCACAGCGTAGTGCTGATCCGTGGCGGTCGTGTAAAGGACCTTCCCGGTGTTCGCTACCACATTATCCGTGGTACTTTGGATACCCAGGGCGTCCAGAACCGCAACCAGGCCCGTAGTAAGTACGGTGCCAAGCGGCCTAAGAAGGCTGGTGCCGCGAAGAAGTAATCACACCCGTAATAAGTGCCAAGAAAGATGGCTTTTTAACATAGCCTCTGGACTGGCCGACGGGAGTGGGGACTTACTTTCGAGTACCGAAGATCTCATTTTATTATGAAGGAGGGAAGCGAAGTGCCAAGAAGAGGTAATATCGCAAGACGCGACGTTCTGCCGGATCCGCTTTATAATTCCAAGCTGGTCACCCGTCTGATCAATAACATCATGCTGGATGGCAAAAAGGGCGTTGCACAGAAGATCGTCTACGGTGCATTTGACATCGTAAAGGAAAAGACCGGCAAGGACCCGCTGGAGGCTTTTGAGCAGGCGATGGAGAACATCATGCCCGTTCTGGAGATCAAGGCTCGCCGTGTCGGCGGCGCCACTTATCAGGTACCCATGGAGGTACGCCCTGAGCGCCGTCAGACCCTGGGTCTGCGTTGGCTGACCACCTATAGCCGCAACCGCAGCGAAAAGCTGATGGCTCAGAGACTGGCTGGCGAGATCATGGACGCTATGAACGGCCAGGGCGGCGCCTGCAAGAAGCGCGAGGATACCCACAAGATGGCCGAGGCCAACAAGGCTTTTGCCCATTTCAGATGGTAATTCCGGCGACTACTGCATTTTTACTGTTCTTTGCCCCTGTGGGCATGGAATTCGCAAACTTATTAGGAGGGCATTATGCCAAGAGATGTATCCTTAGAGAAAACGCGTAATATAGGCATCATGGCGCACATCGACGCCGGCAAAACCACCACCACCGAGCGTATCCTGTACTACACAGGCGTAAACTACAAGCTGGGTGAGACCCATGACGGCAGCGCCACCATGGACTGGATGGAGCAGGAGCAGGAGCGTGGTATCACCATCACCTCCGCCGCCACGACCGCCTATTGGAAGGGCCACCGCATCAATATCATCGACACCCCTGGACATGTTGATTTCACGGTAGAGGTAGAGCGTTCCCTGCGCGTGCTGGACGGTTCCGTAACCGTTTTTTGCGCCAAGGGCGGCGTAGAGCCGCAGTCTGAGACCGTTTGGCGCCAGGCTGACAAGTACCATGTGCCGAGAATGGCATTTGTAAACAAGATGGACATTATGGGCGCTGACTTCTACAATGTAGTGCGCATGATGCGCGACCGTCTGAAGTGCAACGCTGTTCCGATCCAGCTGCCCATCGGCGTCGAGGATACCTTTAAGGGTATTATCGACCTGGTAGAGATGAAGGCCTATGTGTACTACGATGACCTTGGAAAAGATATCCGCGTGGAGGACATCCCCGCCGATATGCAGGCCAAGGCCGATGAGTACCACCACGAGCTGCTGGAGCATGTGGCCGAGCAGGACGAGGAGCTGCTGATGAAATATCTCGACGGTGAGGAGCTTACCATCGAGGAGATCAAGAGCTGCATCCGCAAGTCCACCATCGCCAACCACATGGTTCCCGTATGCTGCGGCAGTTCCTACCGCAACAAGGGCGTACAGAAGCTGCTGGACGCCGTGGTAGACTATATGCCGGCCCCCACCGATGTCCCTGACATCAAGGGTGTAAACCCTGACACCGAGGAAGAGGAGACCAGACCTTCCAGCGATGACGCGCCTTTTGCCGCTCTCGCTTTCAAGATCATGACCGACCCCTATGTAGGCAAGCTGTGCTTCTTCCGTGTGTACTCCGGTACTGTGGATGCCGGCACCAGCGTCTATAACTCGGTGAAGAAAAACAATGAGCGCATGGGCAGAATTCTGCAAATGCATGCGAACCACCGCAAAGACATTGAGACCTGCTATGCCGGTGATATTGCCGGTGCCGTGGGCCTGAAGAACACCACCACCGGTGATACCCTGTGCGACGCCAAGCATCCGATCATCCTGGAATCTATGGAATTCCCAGAGCCGGTTATCCGCGTTGCCATTGAGCCGAAGACCAAAGTCGGTCAAGAGAAGATGGGCCTGGGCCTTGCCAAGCTGGCTGAGGAGGATCCCACCTTCCGCACCTACACCGATGAGGAGACCGGCCAGACCATCATCGCCGGCATGGGCGAGCTGCACCTGGAGATCATCGTAGACCGTCTGCTGCGTGAGTTTAAGGTAGAAGCGAATGTGGGTAAGCCCCAGGTTGCCTACAAAGAGACGGTGCGCAAGATGGCCGATGTGGACCACAAGTACGCACGCCAGAGCGGCGGTAAGGGCCAGTACGGTCATGTAAAGATCCGTCTGGAGCCGAACGAGAGCGGCAAGGGATATGAGTTCCGCAACGAAGTAGTGGGCGGCGCTATCCCCAAGGAGTATATCCCCGCTGTCGATGCCGGTATCAGGGGCGCGATGGCCAGCGGTGTACTGGCGGGTTATCCCGTAGTGGACTGCATCGTGACGCTGTACGATGGTTCCTACCATGAGGTAGACTCCTCTGAAATGGCGTTTAAGATCGCCGGTTCCATGGCCTTCAAAGAGGCAATGAGAAAGGCTGACCCCGTTATTCTGGAGCCGATTATGAAGGTTTGCGTGATCGTTCCCGAAGAGTATATGGGCGATGTTATCGGTGACCTGAACTCCCGCCGCGGTCAGATCCGTGGCTTTGAGGACCGCCCCGGTGCCAAGCAGATTGATGCCTTTGTACCGCTTTCTGAGATGTTTGGTTACGCCACCGACCTGCGTAGCAAAACGCAGGGCCGCGGCCAGTACACCATGGAGCCCAGCCACTACATTGAGCTGCCCAAGAACATCGCGGAGAAGCTGGTCACCAGCCGCACCAAGGCTGAGTGATGAACCCCAAGCATGATCCCGAACCCGGAAAACAAAAAGGGTAGGGAAAAATAATATTAAAAAAACAAAGTATAACAAAGGGAGGATTTTACGATGGCTAAACAGAAATTTGAGCGCAACAAACCCCACGTAAACATCGGTACCATTGGTCACGTTGACCATGGTAAGACCACTCTGACCGCTGCTATCACCAAGGTTCTTGGTCTGAAGGGCGATGCCGAGTTCATGGCTTACGACATGATCGATAAGGCTCCCGAAGAGCGTGCCCGTGGTATCACAATCAACACTGCCCATGTAGAGTATGAGACCGACAAGCGTCACTATGCCCATGTTGACTGCCCCGGCCATGCCGACTATGTTAAGAACATGATCACCGGTGCTGCCCAGATGGATGGCGCTATCCTGGTT
>ENA-ORIC01003151-ORIC01003151.1-human-gut-metagenome-genome-assembly--contig:-NODE-3151-length-11970-cov-4.119650_pt1 | contig 11970 bp, 10 predicted proteins | sample MGYA00243023_ERZ508732 | MGnify/ENA primary metagenome ERZ508732 (study PRJEB26277, sample SAMN04329767) | human gut metagenome | biome: human-associated habitat | host: Homo sapiens | place: USA...
TGCTTGACGTTGTTGATCATCAGGGGGATCAGCTTCTCCGGGAACTGGTAGGGGCCGTAGTTGTTGGAGCAGCGGGTGATGTTGATGGGCATCCCGTAGGTGTCATGGAAGGCCATGACGAACATATCGGCGCTGGCCTTGGAGGAGGAGTAGGGGCTGTGGGGGCACAGCGGGGTGGTCTCCATGAAGAAGCCCTCGGCACCCAGAGCGCCGTAGACCTCGTCGGTGGAGACTTGCAGGTACTTCTTGCCTTCCTTCCAAGTCTTTGCCTCGGCGTCGTACCAAGCTTCCTTGGCGCGCTGCAGCAGGTTCACGGTGCCCATGACGTTGCTCTGGACGAAGATCTCCGGGTTCTTGATGGAGCGGTCCACGTGGCTCTCGGCGGCAAAGTTGATGACGTAATCGAAATCGTACTTTGCGAACAGGCTTTCGACCAGCTCCTTGTCGCAGATGTCGCCCTGCACGAAGATGTGGCGGGGGTCGCCCTCGACGTCCTTCAGGTTCTCCAGATTGCCCGCGTAGGTCAGCTTATCGAGGTTGACCAGCAGGATCTCGGGGTACTTCTTGAGCATATAGTGAACAAAGTTCGAACCAATAAAGCCGGCACAGCCGGTGATCAGATATTTTTTCATAATTTGATTTTTCCTCAAAGTTGAATGTTGTTGTTTTTCGCGAGCTCGACCTCGCACCACTGCGAGATGCTGCTAAACTAGGAAACTGCTGCCGTGCCAGCGGCCTTGCCCTTTGTTCAGCACTGCGTCCGATAAGGCCGAGAGGCAGTCCTTCCCGTTTACTTCATCCCATTTTCCCCATCCCAGTGCTCGAAGAAGCAGGCGAGGGCGGCTTTCCAGTCCCGCACTTCATTGCCGACGGTGCAGCGGAGCATCCGGTTATCGAGGGCGCTCCACTTGGGGCGGTCGGCGCTTTCGGGGTGCTTGGCCTTATACTCCTCGCTGGTGCAGGGGGCCACGGCGGCGTCCACGCCGGACAGACGGATGATCTCGGAGGCGAAATCATACCAAGAGCAGATGCCCTCGCCGGTGCAGTGGTAGAGGCCGTATTCGTGGGTCACGCAGAGCTGCAGAATTTCGTGGGCCAGATCGACGGCGTTGGTCGGGTTGCCGCACTGGTCGTTGACCACCTCCAGCTTGCCGAACTTCTTGCCCGCGTTCACGATGGTCTTGACGAAATTCTTGCCGTAGTAGCTGTAGAGCCACGCGGTGCGCACGATGAAGTGGCGGTGGCAGAACTGCTCGACGTACTTCTCGCCCATGAGCTTGGTGGAGCCGTAGGCGCTGATGGGGCCGGGGATGGTGGCCTCGTCCTGCGCGATGCCGCCGTTCTCGCGGCCGGAGAAAACGTAGTCGGTGGAGACATGGACCAGACGGGCCCCGGTCTTGGTGGCAGCCTGCGCGAGGTTGCGGGGGCCGAGGGCGTTGGCCTTGAAGGCAGCGTCGTGGTTCACCTCGCAGCCGTCCACATTGGTGTAGGCGGCACAGTTGATGATGACATCCGGGCGCTGGCGGCGGATAAAGTCGTCCACCATCTTGTAGTTGGAGATGTCCAGTTCAGGCAGGTCCACCGGGATGACGGTGGCGCTTTGCAGCTTTTCGGGGATGGGGCCGATCTCACTGCGGCCCTCGCGGAGCTGCTTGATGATCTCGGTGCCCAGCTGGCCCTTGCAGCCGGTAACGATGATTTTCATGTGCATTTCCTCTTAGTATCTCAGTTTGCCGTCGGCCACATTCTTCAGGTGCTGGCCGTAGGGGCTCTTGCCGTAGCGCTTGGCGCTCTCCAGCAGGGTGTCGCGGTCGATCCAGCCATACTTGAAGGCAATCTCTTCCGGGGCGCTGATCTTGATGCCCTGACGCTTCTCGATCATGCGGACGAAGTCGGCGGCCTCCACGAGGCTGTCCATGGTGCCGGTATCCAGCCATGCAAAGCCGCGGCCCAGCAGCTGAACATCCAGCTCGTCCTTCTTCAGGTACATGTCGTTCAGGGTGGTGATCTCCAGCTCGCCGCGGGCGGAAGGCTTCACTTCCTTGGCCATCTTGACGACTTCCTTGTTGTAGAAGTACAGGCCGGTGATGGCGTAGTTGCTCTTCGGGTGCTCCGGCTTCTCTTCCACGCTGAGCACCTTGCCGTTCTGGTCGAACTCGACGATGCCGAAGCGCTCCGGGTCCGAGACATAGTAACCGAAGACGGTGCAGCGGCCCTTGTTCTCGGCGTTGGCGGCGGCGTTCTTCAGGATCTTGGAGAAGCCGTTGCCATAGAAAATGTTATCGCCAAGGATCATCGCACAGCAGTCGTCGCCGATGAACTCCTCGCCGAGGATGAATGCCTGTGCCAGACCGTCCGGAGAGGGCTGGACCTTATATTGCAGATGGATGCCGTACTGGCTGCCATCGCCCAGCAGCGCCTCGAAACGGGGCGTGTCGGTGGGGGTCGAAATAATCAGGATGTCCTGAATGCCCGCCAGCATGAGGGTGGACAGAGGATAGTAGATCATCGGCTTGTCGTAGACCGGCAGCAGCTGTTTGCTGGTGACCATGGTCAGCGGGTAAAGCCGGGTGCCGGCGCCGCCGGCGAGAATAATGCCTTTCATAATTTGCGCACTCCTTTAATTGAAATGAAAAAAGTTGTGCAGCTATACGAAGCCCTCGCTGCCGAGAGCCGCGTAATATTCAAAGCGGAGCTGCGTCCGCTGTCAACAAAGTGGCGTGTAAAACTGCCCGCCGCTGAATGCCGCAGATAGTTTTACACCTTATTCTACTATCAAATCACAAAAAAAGCAAGAAAGAACGGAGGATTCCGGAAAAAATTCTGGAACGGGTTCTTTCTTGCTGGAAATAATTTTGATTGGGGGTGTTAGGCTTATTTTCTCGGTGAAGCTTCTGCTTTGTACAACCTTTACCACCTGAATCCCCACTTCTTGAAATACCGCATCAGGTTCCCGGCCTGCCAGAGGGCGGGCTTCAGGCTGCGATGGGCGGCGCGGTGCCATGCGTGGATGGCAGTATACTGGGGCACGAGGTAGGCTTTGCCCTGCGTGAGCATCTTCTGGGTGAGGTCGGCATCCTCGACGTACATGAAATAGTTCTCGTCGAAGCCGCCGACGGTCCGGAATGCGCTGGTGCGCACGCCGGAGAAGCTGCCGGTGCAGAACTCGATGGAGGTGGGTTTGGACAGGTCGGCGTCCTTCATGAGGTAGGCGTCGTTGTACTTCGCCCAGAACTTGAGGCAGGGAAGCTGCCGGTAGATCATGGGGCGCAGGGCGCACCGGCGGAGCGGCAGCTGCTGGGGGCTGCCATCCGGGAAGACGAGGGACGGGCGGGCCATCACGGCGTCGGGGTGCTGCGCCATCCAGTCGGCAAGGTCGCTGAGGGTGTCCGCCGTGAGCTGGATGTCCGGGTTCAGGATGAAGTGGAAGTCACTGTCCAGCTCCGGCAGGACCATGTTGTGCCCGGTGCCGAAGCCGCCGTTTTCGGTGCGGCAGTGGAGGACGACCTGTTGGCCCGTCCCTGCCGCCAGCGCACCGGACGCTGCCGCTGCGCGCAGCTTTTCCCCGCTGCCGTCGGGGCTGGCATTGTCCACCAGATAGAGGGTGAGCGGGTAGCGGCGGGTATACTGTAAAATGGTCTGCGCAGCCTTGAGGGCCTCGTCGAAGCCGTTGTAGATGACGATACAAGCTGAGAGTTTCAATGAATGCTCCTTCCGATGGGATAGACTTTCAGAAGCCTTGATCTAAACGGACGCGGTGCGTTCCTGTCAGCGGGCTTGCCCTCTCAGTCTGCTTCGCAGCCAGCTCCCCCAAAGTGGGAGCTTTTTCGAGAAGGAAAGCTTCCCGATACATCCAAAACCTCTCACTTTGGGAGAGGTGGCATCGCGAAGCGATGACGGAGAGGGCAAGGACGCTTCCGGCGGGACTTCGCCTCGGTTTAGATTGCGCTTACGTCAGGGAGAGGGCAAGCTCGCTGCCGGCGAGACTTCGCCTCAGTTTAGATCACGCTTGCAATGGGACTGACCATCTCATTCCAGCGGCAAGATCTTCAGGCTGAAATCCTCCCGCCGGATATCGAAGTTGGGGTTGGTGCAGGGGTCGCCTTTGGCGAGCAGGTCGCCCCAGCGGGCTTGGAAGCGGAGCACTTCGCCTTGGAAGCGCTTCTGCTTTTCGGGGTTGTCCTCCATGCCGCGGCTCTTGCTCTCGTAGTGGTAGAGCTGGGCGAAGGGGGTGAAGACGTTGGTGTAGCCCGCCTCCCGGACGCGGACGCAGAAGTCCACATCGTTGAAGGCGACGGCATAGCTCTCGTCGAGGCCGTGGACCTCGTTGTAGACCGCACGGCGGATGAGCAGACAGGCGGCGGTGTCGCCGTAGACGTCCTGCACGTAGTTCAGGCGGCCCATGTAGCCATCCGAGGTGGCGGGGAAATACTTGTGCAGGTGGCCCGCCACGCCGCCGATGCCGAAGCCGACACCGGCGTGCTGGACGGTATCGTCCGGGTAGAGGAGCTTGGCACCCACGCAGCCCACCCGCTTCTGTTGGGCGTACATGACCATCTCTTCCAGCCAGTTCGGGGTGATGACTTCGGTATCGTTGTTGAGCAGCAGCAGATACTCGCCGGTGGCGAAGGTCTCGCCGAAGTTGTTCAGGGCGCTGTAGTTGAAGCCCTTGCCCTGCCACGTGACGACATGGAGGTTGTCCGGGTGCTCCTTCTCCATCCGCTCGTAGGCGCGGAAGGTCTCCGGCTGCTTGCTGTTGTTCTCGATGAGGATCAGCTCGAAATCCGGGTAGGTGGTGCGGTCATAGATGGACTCGACGCAGAGTTCGAGGTCCTTGATGTGGTCGCAGGTGGGGATCAGGATGCTGACCCGGCCCGGATGGGCGATGGTGTAATCGGTCTTGTAATAGCCGGGCGTGCCGGGGATGAGGCTGACCTCGTCCACCGCGACGCCGCAGCGGGCATAATGGGCCTTGAGGGCCGCGATGCCCGCGTTGATGCAGTAGGTCTTGGCGGAGATGTCCGCCGCCGTGCTGCCGGGGCTGGAGCGCCAGTAATAGAGGGCGTGGGGGATGTGGACGATCTTCGCGGCCTGTTCGGTCAGGCGGAGGAAGAGGTCGTAATCCTGACTGCCGTTGTACTCCATCCGCTCGCCGCCGCCGCTGCGCTCCATCAGGGCGCGGCTGAAGGTGGTCAGGTGGCAGATGTAGTTGTTGGAGCGGAGGTTGTCCAGCATGAAGTCCGGTTTGAAGTGGTAGAGCACCACGTTGTCCACGCTGCCCTCGAAGGTGGCTTCGTCGGTGTAGATGAAGTCTGCCCCCTGCTCGGCGATGGCCTTGGCCGTGTACCAGAGCGCACAGGGGTGGAGGATATCGTCATGGTCCAGCAGGGCGATGTAATCGCCGGTGGCCATCTCGATGCCGTGGTTGGTGTTGCCGGGGATGAGCTCGTTCTTTTCGAGCTTCTGGTAGCGGATGCGGGGGTCCGCCTTGGCGCGGTCCTGTACCTTCTGGCCCACGGCGGCGTCCTGCCCGGCGTCCACGCAGCAAAGCTCCCAGTTCTGGTAGGTCTGGTTCTGGACGGAATCCAGCAGCTCTTCAAGGAACTCCAGCGGAGTGTTGTAGAGCGGCACCACGATGCTGATCTTCGGGGCAGCGGGCTGGGCATTGAACTGCTTCACCAGCAGCTCCACGGGGGCAAAGGCATCCGCCCGCAGGGTCTTGCCGGGGAAGAGGGCGGCGTACTCGCGGCGGGCGCGGGCCTTTTCCCGCATCCCGGCAATGCCCTCGGTCCGCAGCTCGTGCAGGAAGACGAAGAGCGGCAGGGTGTGCCAGAGCTGGCGGCTCTTGCTGACGACATAGCGGGCGGGCCACGTCAGTTTCCAGAAGGTCGAGCCTGTGACCTCGCCGAGGGTCTCTTCCAACTGCTTTTCATGGCTGCGGCTCAGGGCAAGGTCGCTGCGGAGCCGTTCAATGAGGGCAGCCTGTTCGCCGCAGCTCCGTTCGGCCCGCACCATCCGGTCCCGCAGGGTGTCCAGTTCCTGCTCGTAGCCCTTGACCACGGCCAGAGCGCCGGGCTGGGCGGCCCGGAAGAGGGCCGACTGCTGGGTGCGGCCCTTGCTGCGCCAGAACATATCACGGTAGTAGCCGCGCTGGGCCAGCTGCTCGGCCCAGTTGGCCAGAGCGGTGGTGTCGGTGCAGACCAGCAGCACCTTCGCGGCCAGTTGTGCGGGCAGTTCCACGAAGGTGGGGTCCTCCACCACCAGCAGGTCGGGCTGCCGGGCCGCTGCAGCCGTCCACTCGTTTGCCCGGACGCCCGCCTTGCGCAGGGCCTTTTGCAGCGCAGTGCAGGAGGCTTCATCGTCCCCCAGCACAGCCGCCGATTCCGGAGCCAGCTCTTCCGCAATGCGCTGGGCCAGCAAACGGCAGCGCTCGGCGTCCTGTCTCGATTCCTTTTCCTTCTCCAATTGCATGTCTGATTTCTCCACTTCTCTGCGGGGTGTGACTGCCCGCGATACTACAAACTAATATAGTATACCAAATTCCGCCCCATTTGAGAAGCGATTTTCTACAATTCCTTCGAATTTCCGGGGTTTTCCTCAGCGGAACAGCCCAAAGAGCCAGCTGAACAGCCCGCCGGACGAGCTGCCGGAGGTGCTGATGGAGGCGCCGGTGTAGTAGTGCTTGAGGATGTTTTTATAATTCATCCCCTGCTCGCTGGCGTAGCCCACCGCGCCGCACTGGCTCATGCCGACGCCGTGGCCGTAGCCGTAGTAATTCATGACCGGCGTGCCGTTTTCGTCGGCGGAGAAATCGAAGCAGTAGCGGGAGCTGACGAACTGGCCGATGTAGCGGTAGCTGCGGCCATTGGAGACGAAGGTGTTGTACTGCACATAGCCGCCGAGATCCTTGTGGGTGGTGTCGGCGCTCTCGTAGGGCTGGCCGGTCTTGCTGTCGTTGTACTCGGTGTAGCGGTAATCCTTGCCGATGATCCGGCGCATGAGGTTGTGGTACTGCTCCTCGTAGGGGCTTTCCACGCTCTGCAAATAAGGCACGTCGGTGCCCCACGCATCAAGGCCGGAGCAGGTGCCGTAAACGCCGGTCTGGGTGTTATAGCCCGCGCTGGCCGACCACACGGCGTCGATGACCGAGCCGTTGTAGGTCAGCACCTCGTCCTTCACCGGCTCAATGGCCTTGCGCAGGGCTTCCCGCGCCGAAGAGGGGATCTGGTCCACGGGGGTGTAGACGAGGGCGTTGGCCGACGAGCCGTACTGTTTTTGGTACAGCAGATAGGAATGGATGGCCACAGCCTGTGCCTTCCACGCCTGTTGCGCCGCCGAGGAGCTGACGAAGCTGCCGATGGACCCCAGCTCGGTGTAAGTGATGCCCACAAGGCAGTCCACGAGGTCGAGGGTGACGTTCCGGCGCAGACCCTTGCCCTTTACGTTAAGGTAGGGCATGGTGATCTTATCTTTGGAGCCGAAGAGCCAGCTCAGGCAGTTTTCCTCTTCCACCGGGATGAGGGTGGTGTCCGCGCCGCCGATGGTGGTCGGGTGGGCGATCTCCTCCTCTGCAAAGGCTGCGGGCACCAGCGTGCAGATCAGCACCGCCGCCAGCACCAGCGCCGCCGCCCGGCGGGCAATTTGAGCGAGATGTTTCACGTGTCAGTTCCTCCCCTAGTTTTTCATTCCACAGCGCCGGGCCGGGGCCTCCCCCTGCCCGCGCCTTTTGCCTCCAGTTTAACACACCCCGCCCCCGCGGGCAAGGACTGAAGTTGGGATTTCACAGAAAAAACGGGAAACGCTTTTCAGCGAATCCCGTTTTTTACTATAAAGCAAAAAACGACCGTGTCCGGTCTCTGCACATGCAGACTTCGGACACGGTCATTTTTATTCAAATTCTTCCCAGTCTCCCCTTAAACTCCTCATACCCAAACTTCACGAGCTCGCGGCAGGAGCCAGTCTCGTCCATGGCCCAGATGGGGGGCAGGGGCATTCCGTTGAAGGTATTGTTTTTGCAGGTGGTATAGATCGCCATATCGCCGAAGATGAGCTTGTCACCCTCTGCGAGGGGGGCGGCGAAGCTGTAGTCGCCCACGACGTCCCCGGCAAGGCAGGTGGGGCCGCCGAGGCGGATGGTGCAAGCTTTTTCGCCCGGTTCCCCGGCGCCCAGCAGGGGCGGGCGGTAGGGCATCTCGATGACGTCCGGCGTGTGGCACGCGGCGGACATGTCGAGGATGGCAAGACTCGTTTCGCCGTTCTGCAGCGTGTCGAGGACGGTGGTTACGAGATAGCCCGCGTTCAGCGCCCACGCCTCGCCCGGCTCCAAGTAGACCTGTACGCCGTAGGTCTGCTGCATCCGGGTGATGCAGCGCTCCAGCGTGGGCAGGTCGTAATCCGGGCGGGTGATGTGATGCCCGCCGCCAAAATTCAGCCACTGCATCTGCGGCAGCAGGTCGCCGAAACGCGCCTCCACGGCGTCCAGCGTTGCGGCCAGCGCGTCGGCATCCTGCTCGCAGAGGGTGTGGAAGTGCAGCCCGTCCAGCAGAGAGAGCAGGGCGGGATCTTTTTCCGCTGCGGCGTCCCACTGGGCGCGGGTGGTGCCAAGGCGGCTGCCGGGGGCACAGGGATCATAGATGGCGTGGCCCTCCTGTGTGGAGCACTCCGGGTTGATGCGCAGCCCCACGCTCTTGCCCGCAGCCTTGGCGGCGGGGCCGAACTTTTTCAGCTGGCGGGGCGAGTTGAAGACGATGTGGTCGGCGCAGCACAGCAGCTCGTCGAATTCGTCGGCCCGGAACGCGGCACAGAAGACATGATTTTCCTTGTCCGGCAGCTCCTCCTTGCCGAGGCGGCTCTCGTACAGGCCGCTGGCCTCGGTGCCCGCGAGGTACGGAGCCAGCAGCGGGTAGAGGTCGAAGTTCGAGAACGCCTTCTGCGCCAGCAGGATCTTGCAGCCGGTGCGCTGCTGCACCCCCAGCAGGATCTCGCCGTTGCGGCGCAGCTGGCCTTCGTCCAGCAGGTAGCAGGGGGTGGGCAGGGAAGCGAGGGCTTCCTCCGGCAGCTTCGCCAGCCCCGCGAAGGGCGGGCGGGTGTCAGCCAGCCGCATCAGTCCACCAGAGCCGGGGCGTGGCTCTCGGAGCGGGGGAGGCCGTACTTGTCCAGTGCGTCCAGATAGGGATCCGGATCGAACTCCTCCACGGTGTGCACGCCCTTGGTGGTCCACTTGCCGGTCAGCAGCATGAGGGCACCGCACATAGCGGGCACGCCGGTGGTGTAGCTGATGGCCTGAGAGCCGACTTCCTTGTAGCACTCCTGATGGTCGCAGACGTTGTAGATGTAGTAGGTCTTTTCCTTGCCGTCCTTCTTGCCGGTGAAGATGCAGCCGATGTTGGTCTTGCCCTTGGTGCGGGGGCCAAGGCTGGCGGGGTCCGGCAGCAGAGCCTTGAGGAACTGGATGGGCACGATCTCCTGCCCGTTGAAGTTGACCGGGGTGGTGGACAGCATGCCCACATCCTCCAGACAGCGCATGTGGTCGAGATAGCTCTGGCCAAAGGTCATGAAGAAGCGGATGCGCTTTGCCTCCGGGATGTTCTTGGCAAGGGACTCGATCTCCTCGTGGTGCAGCAGGTACATATCCTTGTCGCCCACCTGATCGAAGTTGTACTCCCGCTTGATGCTCATGGCCGGGATCTCCACCCAGTGGCCGTTCTCCCAGTAGCTGCCGGGGGCAGACACCTCGCGCAGGTTGATCTCCGGGTTGAAGTTGGTGGCAAAGGCATAGCCGTGGTCGCCGCCGTTGCAGTCCAGAATGTCGATGGTGTCAATGGTGTCGAACTCGTGCTTTTTGGCGTAGGCGCAGTAAGCCTGGGTCACGCCCGGGTCGAAGCCGCTGCCCAGCAGGGCGGTCAGGCCGGCTTCCTCAAACTTCTTTGCGTAGGCCCACTGCCAGCTGTAATCAAAGTAGGCGGAGAAGCCTGCTTCCTTGCAGCGCTTCTCGTAGATGGCACGCCACTCCGGGTCGTCGGTGTTCTCCGGCTCGTAGTCGGCGGTGTCCATGTAGTTTACGCCGCAGGCAAGGCAGGCATCCATGATGGTCAGATCCTGATAGGGCAGGGCAATGTTCATCACGAGGTCGGGCTGATAAGCCTTGATGAGGGCGATCACCTCGTCCACCTTGTCGGCATCCACCTGTGCGGTGGTGATCTTGGTAGCGGTTTTGGGGGCCAGCTCTGCAGCCAGCTTGTCGCACTTGGACTTGGTACGGCTGGCGATGCAGATCTCGGTGAACACCTCGGGTACCTGACAGCACTTGTGGATGGCAACGGAGGCCACGCCGCCGCAGCCGATGATCAGAACTTTGCTCATGATTTTTCTCCTTTATGTCAATGTGTGCAAATTCGGTCAGACCTGAAAGCCGGGCCAGCCCTTGTCCAGCGCGATCAGCGTTTCGCGCAGCACCTTGCAGGCGGTGGCGGTGGAAACGCCGGTGGTATCCAGCGTGGGAGCCAGCTCGTTGAGGTCTGCGGCTACGATGTTGGCTTTCGTCACGGTGCGGATGGCATCCAGCAGCTGCAAAAAGCTCACGCCGCCGGCTTCGGGCGTGCCGGTGCCGGGGAAGCAGGAGGGGTCCAGACAGTCGAGGTCGATGGTCAGGTAGACGGGCACCTTGCTCTCGCACAGCTGTTCCGTCAGCTCGGCAAGGCCGGTAAAATCGAACTTGTGCATCTCGGTGTGCTGGGCTGCAAACTCGAACTCGGCGCGGTCGCCGCTGCGGATGCAGAACTGATGGATGCGGCCGTCGCCCACCAGCTCATGGCAGCGGCGCAGCACGCAGGCGTGGCTCAGCTTTGCACCAAGGTAGTCGTCCCGCAGGTCGGCGTGGGCATCAAAGTGCACGATGTGCAGATCCGGATATTTCTTCACAGCAGCCCGCACGGCACCCAGCGTCACCAGATGTTCACCGCCCAGCAGCAATGGGAACTTGCCATCCTGCACGATCTCCTCTGCGCGGGCTTCGATGTCCGCAAGGGCACTCTCGCTGGAGCCGAAGCACAGCTCCAGATCGCCGCTGTCGAAGATGTCAAAATCGGTCAGGTCGGCATTCTGGTAGGGGCTGTAGGTCTCCAGACCATAGCTTTCGTGTCGGATGGCCGCCGGGCCGAACCGTGCGCCCGGGCGGTAGCTGGTGGTGGAATCGTAGGGCGCACCGTACAGCACGATGCTGGCGGCGCGGTAGCTGCTGTCACAGCCGATGAAGTTTTCAATGTTGGGTTGCATCAGTGTTCCTCCACTTCCCGCAGCATTTCCTCAAGGAATGCCGGCAGGTAAAATGCGCCGACATGCAGCCGGGCGGTGTAATAGCGGGTGCGCATGTTCAGCGCCTTCCATGCGTCTGCATCCAGATCATCGATGGGATGATACTTTTTGCTGGCAAAGCCGAACAGCCAGTACCCAGCCGCAAAGGTGGGAATGTGTGCCTGATACACTCGGCTGATGGGGAAAGTGGACGCAATGCGCTTGTGGCTGCGCTGCATGGCGCTGGCATCCTCGGCATAGAAGGGGCTGCCCTGCTGGTTCACCATGATGCCGTCGGCTTTCAGGGCGTTGAAGCAGCTGCCGTAGAACTCGCGGGTGAACAGACCCTCGGATGGGCCGAAGGGATCACTAGGATGTCTTTTGCCTGCTTGTGCACCGCCATGGGCACATGCACGATCATCTCGTCATAGATGAATTCGTCGCGCTCTGTCAGCATCACATTGCCGTCCAATGTGAGCACCCGGCCAAACTCCGGCGTTTCAAAAATATCGATGCGCTGGTAATCGCTCTGCTTGGAGTAGAGCTGTTTGTTCACCCGGATGCTGTGCTTCACATCCGGGGTGTGAAACTCGGAAAACCAAAATTCCATCTGCATTCCCTCCTTATGCCAGAACGTTCAGCCGCTCGATGTCCGGGTCCTCGGGGCCGGTCATGCTG
>ENA-ORIC01003161-ORIC01003161.1-human-gut-metagenome-genome-assembly--contig:-NODE-3161-length-11918-cov-3.470062_pt1 | contig 11918 bp, 6 predicted proteins | sample MGYA00243023_ERZ508732 | MGnify/ENA primary metagenome ERZ508732 (study PRJEB26277, sample SAMN04329767) | human gut metagenome | biome: human-associated habitat | host: Homo sapiens | place: USA...
GCTATTGTTCAGCAATGGTCGAAGTTGTTTCCGTTCGTCCATTTTTCGGTCAAAATTCCAAAAGAAGAATTGAACGATCCGAACTTTGGAGGCCCGTATTCGGTTGAGCTGGGTCTCGGCATCGTGCACAAGTATTTAGAGGAATTTCATCTTCAATCCACCCCGCCAGTTGAAACAATTCCGGAAGGCCGATTCCTGATTATTTATCTCAAAACGTACGATATCCTCAATCTCGGCCCTAAAGATCTCAAGCCTCTGTTGGATAAGGTCCTAAGCTTAAATATGAGTTTTACCCACAGCTCGTCTGGTCGTCTGCTGGCAATTGAAGAAACACCGGATGGACCGCTGTTTTCTATTCTGATTCGCGTCCGAATCTCTGATTAATTATCTGACTTCCTTGACCTGTGTGTAACACACAGCTTTACTATTTCTCTATCAAACGAGCGGCAGTAAACGCCCCAACCACTTCAAACCTGAGTTTGGCAGATTCTGATTGACCTTTTTGGCGGCAACGCCCATGAGGTCTATTTTCTGGCCCTGGTTTAATTATTTATATGTAGATATGTAGTAGATATGTTATAATTGGACTCAACAATTGAGGTGGTCTATGTATGTCTCTACTTGCAAAGGCGGAGCCAACGGGCAATACACTTATGTCCGGCTCATGGAGTCTTATCGGGATGAAAACGGAAAGGTCAAGCACAAGGTCGTGCAGAACTTGGGGCGGCTCGACATCCTTTCTCAGTCAGATCCAAACTACTTGGAAAATTTGAAGAAGAAGTATCAGGAAGACTATGCGGAAAAGAGCCGCCTTCAGTCGCTCAATCGACTCGCACAAGTTCAAAGTCTGCTTAGCTTTGACAACAATTCTTCTGCCGGCGCTCCGCTTCCTCTGCTGCAGTACGGACATTACCTCTTAAAAAAGATCTGGGACGACCATCTTCATTTGAATAGAAAGTTCAAAGATATCCAGCACAGACAAACAAAAGCAAAATTCGACTTAAACGCTGTTGTCTCCTACCTGTGCTTCTTGAAAATTCTTGATCCGCACTCCGTTTTTTACTCATTCGGAGATCAGGACGGTTTCTTAGGAGCGCCGGTTCAAGGCATCGGTTTAGACAGTTACTACGATTCTTACGATTACTTGTTTGAGCATAAGGACTCAATCATGAGATTCTTCAATCGCTCAATCAATAATCAGCTTGGGAAAACAAAAGCTACGTTGATTTTTTACGACGTTACCAATGTCTACTTTGAAACGGCGCTTACTGACTTGGAATGCGGCAGACAGCAGATGGATTTCCAAGACCGGCTTCAGGAAGAGGTGCAGCTGGCCTATGAAAACGGCGAGTTGGATGCTGCATGCTTTGACAAGGAAGGAAGACTGATGCCCAGCCAAAAAACGGATGATTTCATTAAGAAAATCCAGGCTCAAAAAATCGAATACCTGCGGATGAGAGGGCCTTCAAAAGAGCACCGCTTTGACCTTCCGTTGGCTTCTATAGCATTGGTAATTAACGAAGAAGGAATCCCGATCGACTTTTATGTCTACGCAGGAAACGCATCCGAATTCAAAACCATGGCCGCTTCAATTGAATCTCTGAAACAGAAATACAACGTTAAAGAGAGCATCGTCGTAGCCGACCGGGGCCTTAATTCTGCAGCGAACTTAAAGATGCTTCAGAGCAACGACCTCGGATTCCTGATGGCACAGAAAGTAAGCAATCTGGACCAGAAGACAACAAAGGCAATGTTCGACCCTGAGGGTTATATTCCGATCATCAAACAAGGAGAGCAAGTCGCCCGCTTCAAGGTCGTCGGCAAGTCCCGCATAGCTGACGGCAACGCGGGTCTCGTCGCCGATGACGCTTTCATCGGTGGTAAAGGTGAAGGTGTCGCCCTCGTGCAGCATGACTTTGCCGTCTTTGAACGTGCGGATGCGGTATTCGGGACCCTTGGTGTCCAGCAGGATCGCGATCGGCAGGTTCAGCTTCTCGCGGATGCGCCTGATCTTTTCGATATGGTCAAGGTGATCCGCATGCGTGCCGTGCGAAAAGTTGAGGCGCGCGACATTCATGCCGGCGCGGCACATCTCTGTGAGAGTGGCTTCATCCGAGCAGGCGGGACCGATGGTGCAGACGATTTTGGTTTTTCTCATGTGTGGTTACTCCTTTGGTAAATGGGTCGCACCGGTGTCCGGCGCCGCATCCTTGTAGTTGATCTGCATGACCGGGTAAAAGATGCCGCACAGCAAGAGGGCACAGGCGATGTCGATGACGGAATGCTGCTTGATGAACACGGTGGAGATGCTGATCAGCACACCCATCACGGTGAAGGCGACCTTCCAGGGCACCGACTTCTCAAACCGCTTGGTGTGCCAGGATGTGAACATCACGGCAAGCGAACCGATGACATGGATGGACGGATTGACGTTTGTATTCGTGTCAAACTGATAAAAGTATGTCAGAAACCGCGTGAAAATATTGTCGCGTTCGAACGAAGTCGGGCGCAGGTTCTGACAGGTGGGGTAGATGAGGTAAATAAGGATCGTCACCGTGTATGTAAAGATGATGAACCACATCAGCCGCTTGAAGGCGGGAATGTCGCAGAGCAGGGTGTAGAGCAGCATCCCGATCAGGTAGACAAACCACAGCATGTACGGGATCACAAAGTATTCGCAAAAGGGGATCAGGTCGTCGAGCGCACAGTGCATCACGCGCCAGGCGCGGTCGGTGGAGACGCGCTCGACAAAGAAAAAGGCAAGGCCGTAGAGCGGCCAGTAAAGCAGCAGCTTCAGATGGGAAAATTGCGGTGTGTTCAGTTTGGAAAAGCGGAATTTCCGATAGTCGATCATAGGGAAAAAGGGGTCCTTTCGTTTACGGTTCGGTGACGGCGTCGTCGCCGCGCGTGGCGGCGAGGCGGCTCTCCCGCGCCTCCATGCGGCGGAGCAGGCGGACGAGCATCGGTCGGTTGTAGCGCTGGATGATGATGAAGGGCAGGTTGCAGACGGCATAGATGCCCCAGAAGAAGATCCAGGTGTTGTCCTCCCAGAAGCGGGAGACAAAGAGAAAGACCACGCACAGCATGAAATGCACATGCTCGGCAACACAGGTCTCGCGGATCAGCACGCGCACGTCTTCGGCGGTCATGCCGGCGTGCAGCTTCTTGGGAATCATGTCGTCCATCACGCGGCTCATATCCGGCACCATGTCCATCCATTTATGCACGCCGATGCGGCGGTAGATGCTGCCGTTTTTCTCAAAGGCGAAGGGCCGGTAGGGAAATCGGTCGGCATCAAAGGATTCGCGCGGCAGCATCTGCCCGATATAGTGCGAGGCAACCGCGAGAAAGATCGCGAGCAGCAGCGTATAAAGCAACTCCATATTTCCGTCTCCTTTGTGTCGTTTTTTGTCCGGGATCTTTGAAAAAAGGTCAGGACGCGGGAACGGGCGCCGCCGCGTCTGCCTCCGTATATGCGGGCGGCACGGCAAAGCGCAGCGCGCCGGGCAGCACCTCGCAGGTGAAGTGCGCGGTGCGGATGATCTCGCCGTCCAGCGAAACGGGGAAAGGCTTCTCCCCGACGACCTCCACGCGCGAGGCGCACCGGTAGGTCATGTATTTTGCAAAGCGGGGGTCGTCCAGATGCTCGCCCCGCCGGTAGGGTCCCATCAGGCGGAGGAACGAGACAAGCGTCATCGGCTTCATCACGCAGACCTCCATCTTGCCGTCGTCGTTTTTCGCGCGGGGCGCGCAGCGGTAGGCACCGCCGACGTAGGCGCCGTTGGCGACCGTGCAGAGCAGAAAGGCTTTGCCGGTCAGCTTTTCGCCGTCGGCATAGATGTCGCAGCGGTTGCGTCGCGCGGTGACGAGGGCGCGCAGAATGCCGGTGGTGTAGGCGTTCTTCCCGCCGATAAGCGGCAGGCGGCGCACGCGGTTCATCGTGTCGGCAACCGCTGCGTCAAAGCCGAAGTTGCACACGTTTACAGAATATTCGTCGCCGAGCGTGATCATGTCCACGGGCAGCGCGTCCGCCGCGGTCAGCGCCGCGAGGTCGGCAAAGCGCGCGCTCCCGCCGTAGTATTTCACAAAGTCGTTGCCGCTCCCGATGGGAAAGCAGGACATGCTTGCCTGCGGAAAGCCGAGGATACCCTCTGCAACCTCTTTGATCGTGCCGTCCCCGCCGCAGGCGTAGAACCGCACATCTTCAGTATGGCTTTCGCACCATGTGCGTATGTACCGCGTCGCATCCTTCGGCGCCTTGGTCTCGTAGAGGGTCACGTCGCCGTCGAGGCTGCGGATCGCTGCGCGCGTCTCGTCGAGGTGTGCGCCGCTGCCTGCTTTCGGGTTGAGAATAAACACATGCTTCATCGCGCGGTTTCCTTTCGCGTGAGATTGGCGGACATCCGCCAAATATCCAAATTACAGTATAGCATATGCCGTCGAAAAAAGCAAGCCCGCGTCGAACAAGAAAAGGGGGAGAAATGCTGCAAATCCATGTTTTCGCGTGTCCGCATCCGTGTGTAATCTATCTTTTACCTCCCTCAATGAGGGAGGTGGCACGCGAAGCGTGACGAAAGGAGTCTTGCTCTCTGCAAAACTCCTCCAGTCGCCCCTACAGATTGCGGAAGATGTGTACACACCGTAGGGCGGGGGCGCGCTCCCGCCGCGTCCCATCCTCACACACAAACGGACAAATCCATACAAATCCGCGAGGCATCTTGTAAAACACGCTTTTTGTGCGATGTGCGCGTCGATTTTCACACAAAAGGGCTGAATGCGCATGTCTGTTTGTTGTGTTCTGCCGCCTGTATCTGTGGTATAATGGGTTTGCGGTTGACATTTTATGCGCCAAACCGCATAATGAAACTGAAAAATAAGCAGATCGTTTTGGCACAAACGACAGTTTTCGCTAAAACAGATCGGAGGCATAGATGTTTGTTTTCGGAAAGCGCGGCGCGGACTTTGGGCTGTCCGGCGCACACGGCGCGGCGTTTGCCGCGCTGCTGCCCCCTGCCGTGCGCACGGACGGCGGCGAAATGCTGCCGCTTGCCGCGGCGGCGGACGGTACATATATAGGACATGGCTTTGCCGTGCGGGAGCGCGCGGCGGACCTCGGCGGCGGACTTTGCCGCGTCACGCGCTGCGTGCGCAACACCACGGACGGCGACCGCCGCATACAGCTGCGGACGACGCTGCGGGACGCCTTTGTCCGGGACCATTATGTGATCCCCTGCGTCAATTACAACGGCAATCCGGGCGGCGGCAACTATCCGCACGGCTTTGCAAAGGACGGCAAGCCCTGGATCTTCGCCTACGACCGCACCGGCATCCCGTCCTGCTCGCTCACCGAGGATGCGTCCCGCGTCGTCGCGCTGTTTGCCGCGGACACGGATGAGACCTCGCTGGTCTCCTCGGTGTCCCTCACCGAAAATCCGGACGGCAGCCTCGATCATCATCTGTATTATCCCTATATTGAATCTCCGTATTCCTATACGAACACCGATACGATGACGGCGCCGTATGAAACCTTTCTCGACTTTGCGCCGGGCGCGGAAAAGACCTTTACCTTTTATATCTTTGTCGGCGCGCCGAAGTGGAAGAACTTCGGCATGGCAAGCCTCATCGACCGGCTGGACGAACTGCATAACCCCGACCTGCCGCCCGTGACCGATGCGCGCACGCTGTGGGATGCGGGCATCGACTACATCGGCAGTCTGCGGCGCGAATACCGCGGGCGAGGACTCTTTGCGTCCGCGCGCCGCGCCGACTTCGGCGCACCCGTCTTTGCGCCGCCCGCCGCTTCGTTTGAGATCGGCTGGGCAGGGCAGGGCGCTCTGAACAGCCAGCTTTACATCTGCGAGTATCTGCGCACGGGGGAGCGGCATTTCCTCGATGCGGCGCTTGAAAACCTCGATGCCTGGGCGGAGAAGCAGGCGGAAAACGGGCTGTTCCTCGCGCATTACGAGTGGTATCCCGCGCCCGGCGAACCCGCATGGCGCCCCGCTGTGTCGGATACGAAGATCTTAGCCAACTTCCACATTCCCGGCGGCACGAACAAGGGCGGCAAAGGGTGGTATCCCGAGCTCTGCAACCTCGGCTGGGGCGCGGCGTCCTTCGCGCGCTGCTATATGCTCCTGCGCGGCGCGGGCATCGACCGCCCGGATTACCTCGCCTTTGCGCGCCGCACCTGTGACTTCTTCTGCGAACACTTCGATGAAGAAAACGGCTTCGGCAAGGCGTACCGCTTCGACGGTTCGAGCTTTGACGCGACCGGCACGATCGGCGCATTTGCGCTGCCCGCCCTGATCGAGGTCTACCGCGCGACCGGGGCGAAAAAGTATCTCGACTGCGCCGTGCGCGGGTTTGATTTCTATGCCCGGCGCGACCTCGACGCCTTCTCGCTGACCGCAGGGGCGATCGACTGCGCGTCGGTGGATAAGGAGACGGTCTGGCCGCTCTTTCACGCCGCGCTCGACCTCTTTGACGAGACCGGCGACGCCGCGTACCGCACGCGCGCCGAAATGTGCGCATACTATTTCGATTCCTGGACGTACCGATACGACGCGCTCTACCCCGCGACCTCGGATTTTGCCCGCTACGGGTATCACACGCGGGGCGGCACGGCGGTCTCGGTGCAGCATCATGCCATTGATTCCTGGGGCTCGCTTGCCGCGCCCGAGTTTGTCCGCCTGTGGCGCGCCACGGGTGACGCGCGGTGGTTTGCCCGCGCACGCGCACTCTGGCACAATGCCACGCTCTGCATCGCGCTCGATGACAAAACGGTCATCAATGGTACGCTGCGCCCGCGCGGCGGGCAGAACGAGGCGTTCTTCGGCTGCCGCTGGACGCGCTATCGCCCGGTGGAGGAGCGCGGGCATTTCAACAACTGGCTCATTTCCTGGGTCAACGCCTATCGGCTCTGTGCCATCCATACCCTCGGCTTCGATCACGCGCTGTTTCAGGTAGAGGAGAATGCGTGCAAACCGTAGGGCGCCGGCTGTCTCCCGCCGCGTATTAGCCTCCCCCTTGCGGAAGCCCGACATGATCCGAATCTCACCAATAAAAACCTGCATTTATATACAACCTCAAAAAGGAGCGACCATATGTCTTTATTTGAGCCCTATTTTGCCGACCCGACCGTGCTGCACGTCGGGTGCGAAGCGCCGCACGCCTACTTCATCCCCTTTGACACGCGCGAGGGTGCGCTCGGCGACAACCGCAACGAAAGCGCCTTCTTCAAGTCTCTCGTCGGCACGTGGGACTTCCGTTTCTTCCCGTCGCCGGATGCGGTCGCCGACCTCGACTTTGCCGCGATCGACGCCCTGCCCGCCGACCGTATCGAGGTGCCCCGCTCCTGGGAGAACACTCTGCGCTACAACAAGCCGAACTACACCAATACCGAGTATCCCTTCCCCTGCGACCCGCCGCACCTGCCAGCCGACAATCCCTGCGGCATGTACAGCCGCCGCTTCACGGTCGATGCGGGAGAATCCGCAGGCAAGGACGCCATGCTCACCTTTGAGGGCGTCTCCTCCTGCTTCTATGTCTGGCTCAACGGCGAATTTGTCGGTTACAGCGAGGTGTCGCACGGCATCTCCGAGTTCTGCGTGACCGACAAGCTGAAAGGCGGCGAAAACGAGCTGCGCGTGCTGGTTATCAAGTATTCCACCGGCTCCTACCTTGAGGATCAGGACATGTTCCGCGCGGCGGGCATCTTCCGCGAGGTCTATCTGCTCTTCCGCGACCGCCGCCGCGTGCGCGACATCACGGTCGGCTGTGAGCTTGCGGACGACTTCGGCACGGCGATCTTCACCGTGACCTTTGACGGCGTGCTGCAAAAGAACGCGACCGCGCGCCTCTGCACTGCCTCCGGCGCGGACAGCGGCGCCTGGGCGCGCCGCGACGGCAAGACCGTCACCTTCATCCTCCGCGATCCCGCCCTCTGGTCGAGCGAGACCCCGAACCTGTATTACCTCTGCCTTGAAAACGGCAAGGAGCACATCGCGCTGCCCCTCGGCGCGCGCCGCATCGAGGTGCGCGACCGCGTGGTGCTGCTGAACGGTAAGCCGGTGAAGGCGCGCGGCGTCAACCGCCATGACAGCAGCCCGATCCTCGGCTATGCCACGCCGATGGACGCGATGCTCCGCGACCTCACGATCTGCAAGCAGAATCACGTCAACATGATCCGCACCAGCCACTATCCGCCCGACCCGCGCCTGCCCGGACTGTGCGACAAATACGGCTTCTACCTCGTCGACGAGACGGACATCGAGACGCACGGGTTTGCCTATATCGAAAAATACGGCTGGGACTTCCTCTCGGACAGCCCCGCGTGGGAGGCGGCATATCTCGACCGCGCCGCGCGGCTGTACGAGCGGGACAAGAATCATCCGTCGGTCATTGTCTGGTCGCTCGGCAACGAGTCGGGCCTCGGGCGCAACCACGCCGCCATGGCGGCGTATTTCCGCCGTCATGACACGTCGCGCCTGCTCCACTACGAGGGCGGCAACGCGGATTATCGGGCAAAGCACCCCGACCGTCCCGAGCTTTACGACATCGCGGATGTCGAGAGCTATATGTATGCGTCCGTGCCGAAGATCAAGGCTTATCTTGCGGACGACCGCGCCCGCTATCCCGTCTTCCTCTGTGAATACTGCCACGCCATGGGCAACGGTCCCGGCGACTTTGCCGCATACTGGGACGCGATCTATGCCGACGACCGCTTCTTCGGCGGCTGCGTGTGGGAGTTCTGCGACCACGCCGCTCTGCTGGACGGCGATGTGCAGCACCCGAAGTACGGCTACGGCGGCAGCTTCGGCGATACGCCGAACGCGGGAAACTTCTGCATGGACGGTCTGGTTTATCCCGACCGCCGCCTGCACACCGGCATGTACGAGCTGCGCGAGGCGCAGAAGCCCTTCCGCATCACCGCGGCGGACGCGGCGGCAGGTGTCTTCCGTTTTGAAAATCTGCGCGACTTCACCGACACGTCGGATATCGCCATCACCTACCGTATTGAGCGGGACGGGGTCACCGTTGACTCCGGCATGCCGGACCTCGGCGCAGTCGCACCGCGCGGCGCGGTCGAATTTGCGCTGACGCTGCCTGCGGCGGGGGGTGCGCTGACCGTCAATTTTGAGATGCACGCCTGCCGCGAAACGCCGCTCGTCCCCTTGGGCACGCTGCTCGGGCATGCGCAGTTTGTCCTTTGCGCCGACGCGGCGCTGCCGGAGGTGCGCCGCACGGCGCGCGCCCCGCATGTCAAGGAAAGCGGGGAGACCGTCACCGTGACGGTCGGGGAGACGGTCTACCGCTTTGACCGCACATGCGGCGCGCTCACAGGCATCACGGCGGACGGCACGGTGCTCCTCGATGCGCCCCTCACGCTTGCGCTCAGCCGCGCACCGATGGACAATGACCGCAAACTCCGTCCGAGCTGGGATGCGCTCGGCATTCACTGCGCCGCCGAGGTCTGCGACGGCTTCACGGTGCGCGCGGCGAAGACCGCCGTCACCTGCACGGCGGCGCTGCGCCTTGTGGCGGACGGCAAGGATCTGCTCCGTGCCCGCGTCACCTATCGCGCGGCGGCGGACGGCAAGCTGACCGTCACCATGGACGCAGACATCCCGGATGGCGGCGTGCGTTTTTACCCGCGCCTCGGGCTCTGCCTGCCGCTTGTCCCGACGCTTGAAAACCTGCGCTATTTCGGCTACGGACCGATGGAAAGCTACATCGACAAGCACCTTGCGGCGCGCCTCGGACGGTTTTTAACGACCGTCACGGACAATTTCGAGCCCTACCTGCGTCCGCAGGAGAACGGTGCGCACTTTGATACGCAGTTTGTTTCCCTTACGACCGCCGACGGCGCGGGACTGCTCGTCACGCGCACGGATGCACCCTTCTCCATGGGTGCGTCGCACTACAGCGATGCGCAGCTGCGCGATGCGTGCTATGTGCATGAGCTCACGCCTGAGCCTTTCACCTATCTGCATCTTGATGCATTCCAAAGCGGCTGCGGCTCCTATGCCTGCGGTCCGATGCTGGACGAAGCCTACCAGCTGAAGGCAGGCAAGCACCGCCTCAGCGTGACGCTGACCCCCTGCCGCGTGGACGAAGTGCTGTAGGCAGAATTGCCGGAATTGCGGCTGCCGACAGCGGCAAATGTCCGATTCACTGCTGCAACAGAAATAAAGGAGAACGCCATGCTTTGTGAGAATTACCGCTTTGACGATAAGCGCCTGCCCGGGCTCAGCCCGGTCTGGTGCGGTACGGAGCAGTGCGCGCCCGGCTTTTCGGTCGGATTCACGCGTCCGTACTGGATGCTGCATTTTGTTGTGTCGGGCAAGGGCACCTTTTCCACCGGCGGCGTGACCTACGATGTGATGCCGTCACAGATTTTTGTGGTGCGGCCGCACCGCCCGCATGTTTACACCGCAGACAAGACCGATCCGTGGCATTATATCTGGCTCAACTTTTACTGTGACACGGAGCTGCCCGCACTGCTGGATGCCGATGTCATCACCGCGCCGTCGCTCGGCAGTCTGTTTGCCGACTGCCTGGATGCCGCCAGAGAGGAGTACGGCGCGCGCGAGGCGATCACCGCGGGGCTGTGGGCGCTCTTCGCGGCGCTTATCCGCATGCAGGCGGCGCACGGCACACGGCAGAATCCCTATGTCACCGCCGCCAAGCGCTATATCGAGGAGAATTACGCAAAGCCCATCCGCGTTTCGGACATTGCGCGGACGCTGAACCTGGACCGCTGCTATTTCAGCACGGTCTTCCGCCGCGAGACCGGCACTTCGCCGAAGCAGTATCTTGCCGAGGTGCGCATGGAGCACGCCGCCGAGCTGCTGAGCGCAGAGGGGGCGAGCGTCACATCGGCGGCACGCAGAGCGGGCTACGGCGACTGCATGAATTTCTCCCGGCACTTCAAGGCGCATTTCGGCGTATCGCCGAGCCGGTATCGGGAGATGATCGCAAAAAATGAAATTGACGGGGGATTCCCCGACAAAATATCCGAGAGAAACGAGAGGTAAATGACATGTTCAAGAGAAAGATTGCACTGTTCCTTGCTGCCGCAAGCCTTGCGGCAAGCCTTGCCGCTTGCGGCGAAAAGCCCGCACCCGTGACAAGCGAAAACACCACGGCTTCCACCGAGGCGACCACCGAAGCGCCCGAATTTGTACCGGTGGACGCCGACTATTCCGGCGAGTTCACCATGCTCATTTCGGGCAACTGCAATACCAATGTTGCATTCAAGTCCTTTGAAGACAGCGATATGACCGAGCGCACGCCGCTGGACGAGGCAGTCTATCGCCGCATGAAGACGGTGGAGGAGCTCTACGGCGTGACCTTCAACTATATTGAGGATTACGGGACTACCGGCTCGGCAAAGACCAAGCTGATGGTTGCCGCCACGGCGGGAGACGATGACTATGATGCGGCGGTCATTGCTGCCTACGATGCCGTGCCGCTTGCCATGGCGGGCTCGCTCTATGAGCTCGGCAGCATCAAAAATCTGACGCTGGAGAAAGACTTCTGGGACGAGCGCGCTTCGCGCGACCTCACCATCCGCGGCTTGCTGTTTGCCACCACGGGCGACATCGACTTCTGGGATGACATGATGCAGAACGTCATTGCGTTCAACAAGCAGGTCAAGGCGGATCTCAACATCGAGGATAACTTCTACACGCTTGTTGAGGATGGAAAGTGGACGCTGGACGCACTCGCGTCCTATGCGAAGCAGGCAACCGAGGATCTGAACAGCGACGGCGTATACGACATGTCCGACAAGTTCGGGCTGATCACCTGGGACGACTCGATTTATGCGGTCCTTGAGGGCAGCGGCGAGCGCGTGGTGCAGGTTGCGGACGACGGCACGCTGAACCTCACACTCACCGGCAGTGAGCGTATTGTAG
>ENA-ORIC01003166-ORIC01003166.1-human-gut-metagenome-genome-assembly--contig:-NODE-3166-length-11880-cov-3.002033_pt1 | contig 11880 bp, 7 predicted proteins | sample MGYA00243023_ERZ508732 | MGnify/ENA primary metagenome ERZ508732 (study PRJEB26277, sample SAMN04329767) | human gut metagenome | biome: human-associated habitat | host: Homo sapiens | place: USA...
TCCTCAGTATAAGATGCCTACCGTCTTATTTGCTGTTGTCGTTCATGTGGATGCGGTTCAGGTCGGGCACGGTGATGAAGAATCCGATCGGTTCGTCGTTGAAGTAGGCGAAAATGATGATGTCGGGATCGATGATCGATTTCATCGACCGCATGAGTTGCTGCGCCTGCGCCTTGTCCATCGGCTTGACGCCCGAAAAGAGCGCCCACGCCTTGTTGTAGATGATGCGGAAGTTTTCGGCCGCCTCTTCCAGATTGCGCATGTCGATGTTTTCGAAGCGGTAGCCCGGCGTGGCCATGAGCCGTTCGGTGCGGGCGAAGATCTGCCGGTTGGCCTCCGAATCGTTCACGCGCCAGATGTAGGTGTTCTGGTTGAAGTAGTTGCGGAACCCGTAATGTTCGAACAGCTCCTTGTAGTAGGGCGGATTGTAGGGGTTGGCGTTGAGGGGCTGGAATTCGTAGCCTTCGACGAGCAGTCCCCACCACGTGTCGCGCGGGCCGAAGTTGATCGGGCCGTCCATGGCCTCCATGCCGCGGCTGGCCAGCCACATGCGCGCCGCGTCGAAGAGCAGGTCGGCGACCTCCTGGTCGTTGATCGCCTCGAAAAAGCCGCAGCCGCCGGTCGGCTGCTCCTCGATGGCCGCCTGTTCGCGGTTGTAGAAGGCGGCGATGCGCCCCACCACCTCGTTCTTGCGGTTGCGTACCAGCCAGCGAATCGCTTCGCCGTCGCCGAAGAGCGGATTGCGGGCGGGATCGAAGACCTTTTCGATATCCTCGTCGAGCGGGCACACCCAGTTGCGGTTGCCTTTGTAGATGCGTTTGGGCAGGTTCAGGAATTCGCGCGCCAACTGGGGCGAGGTTACCTCCTGCAAGGTATATTTCGACTTGTTCGCCATCGGGAAAGAAGTTTATATCATACAAAGATACGAATAAGTGAGGGCAATGTCAAATTTATTCGGACATTGCCGAGCGAAAGTAGCTTCGGCGCAGTCAAAAATACGAAAAAGTTTGGAAAGTAAATAAATCATCGTTGCGCGGAGCGCACCATAATTTCCGCATTGCACCGGAGGAGGGAACGGATCGGACGAAGGAGGGAACGCCCGTCGTTCACACGATCGCTCCGGGCTCTCGCGCCGGTGTCGCCGCTGCTTCCGCTTTTTTCGCGGTGCATTCGGACAGGCATCCGGCCCGAAGCGAGTTTCAGCCGCGGTCTGACCGGACGCGACACGGAGGAAATTGTCCGATTCCCGAGCCCTGCGGCGGGAATTCCTTGGAGAATGCGAAACAAAACGTTATATTTGTTGAGGCTTACCGACTTTTAGGATTCGAAAGATGCGCTGGTATTCGAACATGAGCGGGAACGGCGGATTTTTCACGAAAAACGAACGAACGAATGAAATACAACGCAGAGACAGGGCCGACGGACGGCGAACGGACATCGGGCTACGAGTTCATGAAGCACCGCATCCGCAAGATTCTGCTGGTATGTTGCAGCTACGACGGGTACATTCTGGAAGAGGACGGCCATATCGAGCAGCAGATCAACCAGGAGTACATCGACCTGAACATGTCCAACCCGCCGGCGCTGCTGCGCGTCAGCTCGACGGCCGAGGCGCTCGACCTGCTCCGCGAGGACGATCGGTTCGACTTCATCCTCACGATGTACAACGTGGGCGAACCCGACGTGTTCGACTTCGCCAAGATCGTCAAGGAGCGCCACCGGCATATCCCTGTCGTGTTGCTGACCAGTTTCTCGAAGGACATCTACCGCCGTATCGACGAGCGCGACGCTTCGGGCATCGACTACATCTTCTCGTGGAGCGGCAATACCGATCTGGTGATCGGCATCATCAAACTCATCGAGGATGCGATGAACGCCGAGGAGGACATCCTCACAGGGGGCGTGCAGGCCATCCTGCTCGTCGAGGACTCGGTGCGTTTCTATTCGACCTATCTGCCGGCGCTCTACAAGCTGATCCTGCAACAGAACACCGAGTTCCTGAAAGACGCCTTCAACGAACAGCAGCAGATCCTGCGCAAGCGCGCCCGTCCCAAAATCCTGCTGGCGACCAATTACGCCGATGCCGTGGCGCTCTACGAGCGATATAAGAAAAACCTGCTGGGCGTCATCTCGGACGTGGGGTTTGTGCTGCACAAGGGCGACTCCCCTTCGACCGAGAAGCTCGACGCGGGCATCGACCTGTGCCGGCTGGTGAGGGCCGACAACCCGTTGATGCCGGTGCTGCTGCAATCGTCGCAGACGGCCTTCGCTGCGCAGGCGCGCGAGTTGGGTGCAGGGTTCATCGCCAAGAATTCGAAGACGCTGTTGCAGGAGTTGTCGGACTTCATCGCCGCTCGGTTCGCCTTCGGCGATTTTCTCTTCAAAGACCTCTCGACGGGGCGTGTGATCGGCCGGGCGAAGGATCTCCACGAGATGCAGCGGCTCGTCGCGTCGGTTCCCGACGACGTCTTCGAGTACAACACCTCGCAGAACAACCTTTCGAAATGGCTCTACTCGCGCGGACTGTTTCCGCGACCGAAGAGCATCGCGCGGCGCTCGTGACGCTCATCCGCGACTACCGCACGCTGCTGGGGCAGGGCGTGGTGGCCAAATTCGATCCCGCGACTTATTCCGACGCCATCGCTTTCGCGCGTATCGGCGAGGGGTCGCTCGGTGGCAAGGCGCGCGGACTGGCCTTCATGAACAGCATGCTGGTGAAATACTGCCAGTACGCCAAGTACGAGAACGTCCGCGTGACGATTCCCCGCACGGTGGTGGTGGCGACCGACTATTTCGACGCCTTCATCCGCAACAACGGGCTGGAATACGTGCTCACCACCGAGATGACCGACGAGGAGATTCTCTCGGAGTTCGTCAGTTCGACGCTTCCCTACAAGCTGCGCGAGGCGCTGAAAGCCTACGTGCGCACGGTGAGCGGGCCGCTGGCGGTGCGGTCGTCGTCGAAGCTGGAAGATTCGCACTACCAGCCCTTCGCCGGCATCTATTCGACCTATATGATCCCCTATACGGAGGGGAACGAAGACCGCCAGCTGCGTCTGTTGCAGAAGGCGATCAAGAGCGTCTACGCATCGACCTATTTCGCGGCGTCGAAGGCCTACGTGCAGTCTTCGCAGAACCTGATCGCCGAGGAGAAGATGGCCGTCGTGATCCAGGAGGTGTGCGGCACGGAGCAGGACGGGCTCTTCTTCCCCACGCTCTCGGGCGTGGCTCGGTCAATCAACTACTACCCCATAGGCGACGAGACGCCCGAAGAGGGGGTCTGCAACATCGCCCTCGGACTGGGCAAGCTGGTCGTCGACGGCGGCCGCACGCTGCGTTTCTCGCCCCGCTACCCGCAGAAGGTGCTGCAAACCTCCACGCCCGAACTGGCGCTGCGCGATACGCAGAACGAGGTGCTGGCGCTCGACCTGCGCCCCGAAGCGTTCCGCACGTCGACCGACGATGCGGTCAACATCCGGCGGCTGACGCTGCGCGAGGTGGCTCCGATGCGCCAGACGCGCTTCGTGGCTTCGGTGTGGGACCGCGAGAACGACCGCATCTCCGACTCGCCGATGGACGAGGGGCGCAAGGTGATTACCTTCAACGCCATTCTCAAATACAACACCTTTCCGCTGGCGGACATCGTGCGCGACATCCTGCGCCTGGGCGTCGAGGAGATGCGCTGTCCGGTCGAGGTGGAGTTCGCCGTCAACATGGACGTCCCCTACGGGCAGCAGCGGATCTTCAATCTGTTGCAGATCCGCCCGATCATCGACAACAACGACAACCGCGCGCTCGACTGGCGCCGCGTGCCGACCGACGATGCGCTCATCTATGCCCGAAACGCACTGGGCGTGGGAAATATGAGCGACATCCGCGACATCGTCTACGTGAAGCCCGAACGTTTCGACTCGCTCTCGACGCAGGCGATCGCGGGCGAGCTCGACGCGCTCAACGCGCGGATGCGCGAAGCCGGTCGCGGTTACATCCTCGTCGGGCCGGGGCGGTGGGGGTCGAGCGATCCTTTTCTGGGCATTCCGGTCAAGTGGCAGCAGATCACCGAGGCGCGCGTGATCGTCGAATGCGGATTGGAACGCTTCCGCGTCGAGCCGAGCCAGGGGACGCACTTTTTCCAGAACGTCACTTCGCTGGGCGTGGGTTATCTGACGATCAACCCCTTCATGGGCGACGGGCGGTTCGATGCGGAGCGGCTCGGTGCGATGCCGGCGGCCGAGGAGGGCGAATATCTGCGGCGCGTGAGCTTCCCCGCGCCGCTGTGGGTCTATATCGACGGGCGCTCCAACAAGGGGATCGTGCGCACCGAACCTCCCGCCGGGGAGGAGTAGACGCGACGCGGAGGCGGGCGTCCTGCGGGACGGCTCCGCAAATGTATCGAACGGGCGAAACGAAAGAAGAAAAAACGATGGCGGACAACTATCTCGAACGAAGAATGGAGGCTTATCGGGCGCAGCCGGCGGCGCAACCGCGTCGGGCGGCGACGCTGGAACGGCTGCTGACCAGGAACCGCAGCGTGCGCGGTTACGACGCCCGGTTCGTCGTGCGGGCGGACCAGCTCCGCAGCATCGTCTCCGTCTGTACGAAAATCCCTTCTGCGCGCAACCAGCAGGTATTGCGCTTCCGGCTCGTGCTGGCGGACGAGGCCCCCGGGGTGCTGGCGCACGTCCGCATGGGCGGTGCGCTGCCCGAACTGCATCTGCCGCTGGCGGGCACGGAACCCAACGCCTTCATCGTCGTCTGTTCGACGGTGCCCGAAGACCGCTGGGTCGACATCGATCTGGGCATCGCCGTGCAGAGCATGTTGCTCCGGGCCGTCGAGATCGGGCTCAACGGGCTCTGTATCGGCGCGTTCGACCGCGATGCGATTCGGACGAGGCTGCGGCTGCCCTGCGAACCGCTGCTGATCCTCGCCGTCGGGAAGAGCGCCGAACGGATCGAGCGGGTCGAGATCGGCGCCGGCGGCGATCGGCGTTACTATCGTTCGGAGGGCGTCCACTATGTCCCCAAGATTCGGGCCGAGGAGCTGATTATCGATTCGGATTCGGCGGAAACCGGCGATAAATCGTAAAAATAATAGCTCTGTCGGTTACATATCGTCAGAAATTTGTTTATATTTGTAATGATCGAAAACGATTTTCGCCGACCAATCCTAAATAACGATGATACTATGGATGTGAACAAACTTATGGCTGAACTCGAGCGCAGGCACCCGGGTGAAAGCGAGTATTTGCAGGCCGTCCGCGAGGTACTGACGACCGTCGAGGAGACCTACAACCGGCATCCCGAATTCGAGGCGAACAAGATCGCCGAGCGGATCGTCGAACCCGACCGCAGTTTCACCTTCAAGGTGGTGTGGGTCGACGACAGGGGTTGCGTGCAGGTCAACACCGGTTACCGCTTCCAGTTCAACAACGCCATCGGCCCCTACAAGGGCGGGCTGCGGTTCCACCCTTCGGTCAACCCCTCGATCCTGAAATTCCTCGGCTTCGAGCAGATCTTCAAGAACGCGCTGACGACGCTCCCGATGGGCGGTGCGAAGGGCGGTTCGGACTTCAACCCCAAGGGCAAGTCCGACGCCGAAGTGATGCGCTTCTGCCAGGCCTTCATGGTCGAACTGTGGCGCCACATCGGCCCCGAGACCGACGTTCCGGCCGGTGACATCGGCGTGGGCGGCCGCGAGATCGGCTACCTCTACGGCATGTACCGCAAGCTGGCGCGCGAGAATACGGGCGTGCTCACGGGCAAGGGGATGACCTACGGCGGTTCGCTCATCCGTCCCGAGGCGACGGGCTTCGGCGCCGTCTATTTCCTGCGCCAGATGCTCGAAACGGCCGGTATGGAGATCGAAGGGAAGGTGATCGCCATCTCGGGCTTCGGCAACGTGGCGTGGGGCGTGGCGACCAAGGCGACCGAACTGGGCGCGAAGGTCGTGACGATCTCGGGCCCCGACGGCTACATCTACGATCCGGCCGGACTGGACAAGGAGAAGATCGCCTACATGCTCGAACTGCGCGCGTCGAACAACGACGTGGTGGCCCCCTATGCCGACAGGTTCGCCGGCTCGACCTTCTTCGCGGGGCGCAAGCCGTGGGAGCGGAAGGTCGACATCGCCATGCCGTGCGCCACGCAGAACGAGCTCGACGGCGAGGATGCCAAGCAACTGATCGCCAACGGAGTGAAGGTCGTGGCCGAGGTCTCGAACATGGGCTGCCGCCCCGAGGCGATCGACGCCTTCATCGCGGCGAAGATTCCCTACGGGCCGGGAAAGGCGGTCAACGCCGGCGGCGTCGCCACGTCGGGATTGGAGATGAGCCAGAACTCGATGAAATACAACTGGACGGCCGAGGAGGTCGACGCGCGGCTGCACCACATCATGTCGTCGATCCACCACGCCTGCCTGGAATACGGCACCGAGGAGGGTTATATCAACTACATGAAGGGCGCCAACATCGCCGGCTTCATGAAGGTCGCCAAGTCGATGGTCGAGCAGGGCGTGCTCTGATACCGGCCGCGGCCGCGAAGATGCCTTCTGCCGTTCGGCGGTTGGCCGTCGGCAGGCGACATGACGGCTGAACGAAACGCATCCGGACATCGAGCGATGTCCGGATGCCTCTTTATATCCGGTCGAACCGGTGCGTGCGTCGGCCGATCCGCAGTCCGGCGGATTTCAGGGTGCCGGCGGGAACCGCTGCTGCTTTCGGATATTCTTGCCGCTTCGGGATACGCCCTCGATAGTGATGTCGTAGTCGGCCGGTGCGTCGGAGGTGTAGAACTCGACGGTAGCCTGCCCCAGGTCATCGAGCTTGACGACAGGATTCCAGTAAAGCGTCGTGCGATAGTCGGGCGTATTGGTTCTACGTTTCTCTTTGGTGTCGTATGTCGGAGAGTAAAACTCCGCAGGGGTTTGATAACCCAATGGCGTCACTACGCTTACGTCCGGCGATGGTGCAGCGGCATACGCTTCGGCCAACGCTTTTCCTTTCTTCATGGTAATGGCTATGATGCCGCCTTTGAGGTTCGTTCCCCAATAGGTCGTCTGGTTACGGTCGATCAGGTCGATACGTGCTACCTGTTCGATTGGATAATACAAACAATCGGGGACATTATCCAAATTATCTTGATAATCGACTTGTCGTTTAGCTTTTGCAAGTTCTCTTTCCAAATTAGTACTTGAATAATCTCTTCCTGTCATATCTACCCAACTATTAACAGTTGGAATTGGCTGGTAGTGTATTGTTCGTTTATCGTTCTTATCCATTCTTCCTGAACCCCAATTCGTACTTTCTCCGACTACATCTTCTGTTTTATTTAGCATACTGACCGTTTCCTCTAATCTTCCGTCGACCATAAAGGCAGGTTTGTGCCCACGGTATAATACCCTTCGTCCCATGACCTGCATTCCGGGCATCTTCTCGATGAAGTCGAGGATCGTCCCTGCGCTGACCTCCTTGATCTGCTCGGCGTTCCACGACCGTGCGGCCAGGCGGTGTTCCGGCGCGTTTTCGTCGATGTCGTCGTCCCAGGGTTTTGCCGTCACGACCACGGTGTCGATGACGATATTCCGCATGTCTGCCGTGCCGCGCTGCTCGATATACCTTCGCGCCTGCGCCACGTAGGTCGGATCGGGCTGCCGCAGGCGCGGCAGCGTGCGGTATTCGGGAAACGAATCGGGCGTGATGAGAATCCGCGCGTCGGTGATCGTCCGCCCTCGGACGGTGGGGCGCAGCACGAAGGTCGTGCTGTCGGGGAAGTCGAACCCGTTGAGTGCGAACGACCCGTCCTCGGCGATGGGAGCCGAGGTGGCGTAGCCGCTCTGGGGTACCAGCAGCCGCATCGTGTAGCGGTCGAGCTTCTTCTTTTTGGAGAACATGGCCGTGCGCTCGATGCGTCCTGCGATCTCCTGTCCCGCCTCCAACGGGTAATAGGGCTCCTTGTATTCGTCGCGCAGGAGCTTCGGCACGTCGTACCTGCGCCAGCCCTGCGTAAGCAGCAGTTCGTCGAGTCCCTCGTCGCCCTGCGCGTTGTCGGGTGCGAAGTACCAGTCGGGGTCTTCGATCACACCGCGCAGCTCGGAGGAGAGCATCAGCGTGGAGTAGATGCCCGCCGTCGCTACGGGAGCCGCCGCCTTGCGGTCGGTGACGGCGACGGCGAAGTCGCCCTGTGCGGGTCGGCGTTTGGTGTCGCGCACCTCGAAATGCAGCGTTACCTTCGAACGCTGCTGCAACGTGCCCTCCTGCCGCATCGTCACCTCGGCCTCTTCGTCGCGGCGGTTGAAGACCAGCCGCTCGGAGTAGGCTTCGCCCGTGGGGCTGAGCAGCAGGATCTGGTAGAGGCCGCCCGGCAGTTCGTCGCGCAGGAAGGTGAGCGATGCGTGCTGCGGGTTCCACTCCTTGTAGTAGCATTGCGTGCCGCAGCGGTGGACGAGGAGCTTCAATCCCTGCGGCCGCCACTTTTTAGCCGAACGGACGGATACGACGAAGGAGGTGTCGTTGGGCTCGACGCGCAGGACGAAGGTGAGGTCGTTGGCTTCGGGCAGGTCGAAGCGCCGCGACTTGCCGCCCGATGTCTGGACGCATTCGGCCGTGTAGCGCCGGCCGGGCCGCGGCGTGAACTCGAACGACCCCATGCCGGCGTGGCGCGAGGCGAAACGCGCGACGGTGCGGCCACGGTCGTCGCGCACGGTTCCCGTCACCTGCCGCGAAAGTCCGTCCTTGCCCAGGGCCTTGAACCCCACGCGGCAGGGCTGTCCGTCGATGAGGTAGCCGCCTTCGGGGAAGAAGGCCACGTCGAAGGGGCCCGCCGCCGTGCGGCGCCGTCGTTTTTCGGGTTGTCGGTAGGGATTGACCGAAAGGGGTTTCGAGAAGAGATAGTCGCCGCCGAGGTTGCGCATGTAGAGCGTGTAGGCGCACAGCACGTATTCGTCCTGCGCGAGCGTCGCGGGCAGGGGCAGGTAGCCGGCATAGACGCCGCCGCGTTGCAGAATCTTGATGCGGCGCACGAGCAGGTTGTCCGTCGTGCGAAGCTCCACGTAGACGTAGCGGCTCGCCGTGAGCGGTTCGAGCGTCGCGGCGTCGACGCAGTGCGCACGCAGCCACACCGTGTCGCCCGCGATATAGGCGTCGCGGTCGGTCGTCACGTGGATCTTCTCCTGCGGAAAATTACGGATTTGCTCCAAAAACGGGTTCTTCTGCGCGTGCAGCGCTTGGAGCGTTCCCAGCAGGAACAGTGCCGCAGCACTCAAAATGCCCCCCCCCTCCATATCGTATCATAGCTGTTCGAATTGCCTAACTATCCGCAAGATAATAAAAATTTGCGGATCGTGCAAATCGGTAGCGCAAGAGGCGGGGCGGCTCGTGGTGATCTTTTGCTCCGCCAGCCTCGGGGAGCGGCAAAAGCGCGGCGGGAACTCCGTGCGATTATCGACCGCCGATCGGTTTTTCGGGCGGCGTCATGCGTTTGAGCCGTCCGTAGACGTAGACGAAGGCGGGGACGAGGAAGAGGTCGGCGGCGATCCACGCCGTGGGATCGCCGAAGCAGACGGCGATGTAGCCCAGGGCCGGTACGGCCCACAGGCTGACCGCCGTGCGGGCGATCATCTCCGAGACGCCCGACAGCATCGCCAGATTCGTGTAGCCTGCGCCCTGGATCGTATAGCGCAGGATGCAGAGCAGGCCGAGCACCGGCAGGAATAGCTCGCCACGTGGAGGAACAGCCGCGTGTCGGCGAGAATCTCGCTCTGCGACGGATCGATGAAGAGCCGCGCCAGCAGGTCGGAACCGGCCATCAGCACGACGAAGGCGAAGAGTGCGTAGCCGAGCATCAGTCCCGCGGCGACCTTGATGCCCTGCCAGATGCGTTCGGGCTTCACGGCGCCGTAGTTGTGGCCCGTGTAGGTGGCCATCGCCATGCCGAGGCTCTCGAAAGGCGAGATGACGAACATCTTGATGCGCACGCCGGCCGTGAAGGCCGCCACGCAGGCCGAGCCGAGGGCGTTGTTGGCGCTTTGGAGCATGATGCTGCCGATGGCCGTGATCGAGAACTGCAATCCCATCGGCAGTCCGATCGCCAGCAGCGTGCGGGCGTGCCGCGAGCGGAACCGCCGTTCGTCGCGCGTGCTGCGCAGAATCTCGAAATGGCGGTGCATGTAGGCGAAGCAGAGCGCGGCTGAAACGCCCTGCGAAACGACTGTCGCCACGGCCGCTCCCAGCACGCCCCAGCCGAGCGTGAGGATGCAGAAGAGGTCGAGCGCGATGTTCAGCACCGTCGAGAAGAGCAGGAACCAGAAGGGCGTGCGGCTGTCGCCCAATGCGCGGATGATGTTCGACAGCAGGTTGTAGAAGAAGGTGCAGGGGATGCCGATGAAGGTGACCAGCAGGTAGAGGTAGGCGTCGCGGAAGATGTTGTCGGGGGTGCGCATCGCATGCAGGATGTCGGCGCACCAGATGCTTGTGACGATCGCCACGGTCACCGAGATGCCGACGGCCAGCCGCAGGGCGTTGGCCACGTAGCGGCGCATGTCGGCGTAGTCGCGCGCGCCGAAGCGCTGCGCCACCGGAATGCCGAATCCGCAGCAGCAGCCGTTGCAGAATCCCAGGATGAGGAAGATCACCGAACTGCTGGCGCCTACGCCCGCCAGGGCGTCGATCCCCAGAAACTGGCCCACGATGGCCGCGTCGACCAGCGAATAGGTCTGTTGCAGCAAGTTGCCCAGCAGCAGGGGCAGCGTGAAATTGAGAATCAGGGGCAGCGCCGGCCCCGTGGTCATCTCCCGGGATGTCGTCATAGTGAAAAAACCTCTCGCCTAAACCGCAGCAAAGATACGCAAACGGATGCGAAAGTGGTACGTTCGGCCGGCGATTTCGTCCGAAAAACGGCGGGCGGCCTTTCAGAACCGCCCGCAGAGGTTATCGTGCGTCACGGCACGAACACGTCTGCCGTCGCCGCAGGGCGCGGATCGCCTCGCCGCCCAGTGCGATGAGCGAGGTGAACCCCACGATCCAGGCCCACTCCTGCCACGAGAGCGGGACGGTGCGGAAGACCTCGCCGCCTAGTTCGACGATGAGCCATTGCCCCAGCGCGATGAGCGCCAGCACGGTGAGGAACGTCCGGCTGTGCGCGATGCCGTGGCTCGCCGCGCATCCGGCTTCGAATCCTTTGGCGTTGAACAGGTTCCAGAATTGCAGGAAGACGAAGGTCGTGAAGAATACCGTGAGCTGGCGCACGGTGGGCTCGCCCGTCGTGTAGAGCCACCAGCCGAGCATTCCGAGCAGGACGACCACGAAGATCGAGCCGCAGGTGGCGATCGTGCGCACCATCGCCCGCGAGACGATGCTCGCATCGCGCCGGCGGGGGCGTTCGCGCATCACTTCGTGCTGCGGCGGCAACGATGCCATGGCCATGGCCGCCAGCGTGTCCATGATGATGTTGACCCACAGGATCTGCGTCACCGTGAGCGGCATTTCGGTCTCCATGACTGATCCGGCGAGGAAGACGACGATCGCCGCGAAGTTGATCGTGAGCTGGAAGAGGATGAACCGCTGGATGTTGCGGTAGAGCGAACGGCCCCACATCACCGCCGTGGCGATGCTGCTGAACGAATCATCGAGCAACGTGATATCGCTCGCCTCTTTGGCTACGGAGGTACCGGTACCCATCGACAGGCCGACCTGCGCAAAATTGAGTGCCGGAGCGTCATTCGTACCGTCACCGGTAACGGCAACCACTTCGCCGCGCTGCTGTAGCAGCCTCACCAGACGCTGCTTATCGAGTGGCCGGGCACGCGACATGATCTTCAGCGCCTGTACGCGCTCCAGCAGTTCTTCATCGCTCAAAGCGGCGAAATCGGCCCCGGTAATGTGATTG
>ENA-ORIC01003173-ORIC01003173.1-human-gut-metagenome-genome-assembly--contig:-NODE-3173-length-11865-cov-4.638785_pt1 | contig 11865 bp, 10 predicted proteins | sample MGYA00243023_ERZ508732 | MGnify/ENA primary metagenome ERZ508732 (study PRJEB26277, sample SAMN04329767) | human gut metagenome | biome: human-associated habitat | host: Homo sapiens | place: USA...
GGCGGCGGTTTTACGAAGGACTGTGCCGAAGTGAAACACGAAATCCGCCTCGGCAAACCGAAACTGACCGACAGCGGTCTGACGAGATACGTATGGATCCGCGCCTTCGACGAGCTTTTTGATTTGTAAGAAATTGTTCGTTTCTCCGGATATACGGCGCGAAAAAATCATAAGTCGGCATTTTTTTGTTTCTGTATAAAAGATAGGACAATTATACAAGAAACAGCATGAAAATATGCAAGGAATCGAAGAAAAAATATAAGATATACATAGGGCGTAAGATTTAACGCCCTCCGACGCTCCCGGTCCGGGTTTTCTCCATAAGAGCGGCGGACGCACCATAAAGTCTCCTGCAAAATTACGCAGGAGACTTTTGACATACGCAGTCGTTATCGTGTAATCCCGTGTACGGAATCATAGCGATTATATCGTCGGAGTAAGACTACGGGTAGGATGAAATAAAAATCCTGCGGATAAATCCCATAAACCTTTATCTGCGCAACAAAAAACGAATGATATATATTGAAGCGGCGTTTTTCAGACAAAACGGCGAAAATGTATAAAATTTTTACAGTTTCTGCCGCTTGTCGGAAATTGCGACGGAACGGAAAAATTGTCTGTTGTCATGCGGAAAAAATACGTTTATAATAGAAATGTAAAAAATAATTGCGAAAGCAAAACCGGAGGTAAACAACAATGTATTACGGATCAGGAAATTATGAAGCGTTTGCTCATCCCGTGAAGCCGGAAGGCGTGGACGGGAAATCGGCGTATATCATCGGCACGGGACTGGCGGGACTTTCCGCGGCGTTCTTCCTTGTGCGCGACGGACAGATGAAAGGCGAGCATATTCACCTGCTGGAAAAGCTGGATATAGCGGGCGGCTCGTGCGACGGAAGAGCGGTGCCAGGCAGCGGGTTTTATATGCGCGGCGGCAGAGAAATGGACAACCACTTCGAAGTGATGTGGGAAATGTTCAGAGACGTGCCCTCGCTGGAAAATCCGGGCCTTTCGGTGCTGGACGAATATTACCGTCTGAATAAAGCCGACCCGAACTATTCGCTTTGCCGCGCTACGGTGAACCGCGGCGAAAACGCGCACACTGACAACAAATTCAACCTGAACAAGGAAGCGGCGATGCAGGTGAGCAAGCTGTTTATGACGCCCGAAGAAGAGCTGGAGGATAAGAAAATCAGCGATTACTTCGACGACAATTTCTGGCAGAGCAATTTCTGGCTGTACTGGCAGACGATGTTTGCTTTCCATACGTGGGATTCCGCGCTGGAAATGAAGAGATACCTGCAAAGATACGTGCACCATATCGACGGATTGCCCGATTTCTCGGCGCTTCGGTTTACGAAATACAATCAGTATGAAAGTCTGATTCAACCGCTGCAGAAATATCTTGAAAATCACGGCGTGAAAACGGAATACGGCATCGACGTGAAGAACGTGGTGTTCGATATTAACGGCAAGAAGAAAACGGCGAAGAAAATCGAGTACGTGAAAAACGGCGAAAAAGGGTGCATCGATCTTCTGGAAAGCGACCTTGTGTTTATTACCAACGGTTGCTGCACGGATACGAGCTGTTACGGCGATCAGACGCACGCGCCCGACCTTTCGAAGGTGAGAAAGGGCGGCGGAGAATCGTGGGATTTGTGGAAAAACATCGCGATTCAGGACCCCGCGTTCGGCAATCCTTCCAACTATTGCGACCACCCGGACGAAACCAACTGGATGAGTGCGACGGTGGAAACCGCCGACGAGGAAATTATACAATATATCGAGAAAATCTGCCGCCGCGATCCTCGCGCGGGCAGAGTTACCACGGGCGGCATCGTTACCGTGAAAGACAGCGTGGATAACTGGTATATGTCCTGGACGATCAACCGCCAGCCGCAGTTCAAATCGCAGAACAAGAATACCGTTTTAATCTGGCTGTATTCTCTGAACACCGACAGACCGGGCAATTACGTGAAAAAGGCGATGCGCGACTGCACGGGCGAAGAAGTGTGCAAAGAGTGGCTGTATCATATCGGCGTGCCGACCGAAAAAATCGACGAGTACGCGAAAACGCGGGCAAACACCACAACGTGCTATATGCCGTTCATCAACGCGTTCTTCCGCCCCCGCAAGAATTCCGACAGACCGAAGGTGGTGCCCGAAGGCGCCGTGAACTTCGCGTTCATCGGGCAGTTTGCGGAAACGCCGAGAGATACCATTTTCACCATAGAATATTCGATGAGAACGGGCATGGAATCGGTGTATACGCTGCTGGATATCGACAGAGCGGTGCCGGAAGTGTGGGGCAGCGTGTACGACGTGCGCGAGCTGTTGCGGGCGGTGTATTACGCGCTGGATAAGCAGCCGATTTCGAGCATGAAACTTTCGATGAAAGAAAAGATTCTGTTGAAAGAAGTTACTTCGAAAATCAAGGGAACCGACGCGGAAAAACTTGCGAAAGAAAGCGGGATTATCTGAAATTGCCGCGTTGCGGCAAATCGCGGCAAAAACGTATACGCGGATAACGGATGGCAATCGCAAGGCGGGCGCAGACAAAATGTCTGCGCCCGTTTTTCCGTGTTTTTCGTTACGGAAGGAAAAACGACGGAAAACGACAAAGTAATTCCGACGAAAAGATTATGAAAGTTTGGAATATGCAAGGCGACTTTCAGTATACAAAGAAACGGCAATGGGCTTGCGGTTTTTGTCGCAAGCCCTATTTTATGATAAACTCAAGTTAAATCACCCAAATATAAAGTAAATCCGAACCATTCACTCGTTACAAGTATTTGGTTCGGATTATATTGACTTGGTGCGATCGACAGGAATTGAACCTGCATGGTGTTAGCCACAAGATCCTTAGTCTTGCGCGTCTGCCAGTTCCGCCACGATCGCATTGTCCGCTTTTAACGACGATATTTATTATATATCAATCGCGCTTGTTTGTCAACCTTTTTTGCGCTGTTTGCAAAAAAATTTTCATTTCATTTTTTTGTCGATTTTTTGGACATTTTGCGCTTCGCTTCCGCTTGCTTTTCGCTACGTTTTTTAGTATAATGTTTTTGTGCCGTTCCGTCGGGAACCTCCGGCAACAATGCGCGCTACAGGAGCTTACAATGAACAAAATCGGATTCGATAACGAAAAGTATCTTTCAATGCAGTCGGAACATATACGCAAGCGCGTGGATAAATTCGGGGATAAACTGTATCTCGAATTCGGCGGAAAGCTGTTCGACGATTACCACGCTTCGCGCGTGCTGCCCGGCTTTGCGCCCGATTCCAAGCTTCAGATGCTTCTTAAAATGAAAGACGAAGCGGAAATCGTTATCGTTATCAATTCCGACGCGATCGAAAGCTGCAAGATGCGCGGCGACCTCGGCATTACGTACGATATGGACGTTCTGCGCCTCATCGACGCTTTCCGCGAAGTAGGGCTGTACGTGGGCAGCGTTTGTCTGACGCAGTTCGCCGATCAGAAGCTTGCCAAAAAATTCGAACGCACGCTGAAAAAGCTGGATATCAGAACGTACCGCCATTACCCGATTGCGGGTTACCCGTACGACGTGGACGGTATCGTTTCCGAAAACGGACTCGGCAAAAACGATTACATAGAAACTTCCCGGCGGCTGGTAATCGTAACGGCGCCCGGTCCCGGCAGCGGTAAAATGGCAACTTGTATTTCGCAGCTTTACCAAGATAACAAGCGCGGCGTAAAATCGGGCTATGCGAAATTCGAAACGTTTCCCATCTGGAATCTTCCGCTGAAACACCCCGTGAACGTGGCGTACGAAGCAGCCACCGCCGATCTGAACGACGTGAACATGATTGATCCGTATCACCTTGAGGCATACGGCGTAAGTACGGTAAACTACAACCGCGACGTGGAAATTTTTCCCGTGCTCAACCGCCTTTTTCAGAAAATTTACGGCGAAGAAATTTATAAATCTCCCACGGATATGGGCGTGAATATGGCGGGCAACTGCATTGTGGACGACGCCGTGTGCGCGGAAGCTTCCCGGCAGGAAATCGTGCGGCGGTACTTCGCGGCGCTGGTGGACAGGCGCAACGATAAGGCAAGCGACGCCGTCGTATCGAAAATCGAACTGCTGATGCAGCAGAACGGCGTTACCACGGCAATCCGTAAAGTAGTGGCTGCCGCGCGGGACAAGCAGGCGAAAACAGGCGAACCAGCCTGCGCGCTGGAACTGAACGACGGCACGATAGTTACGGGCAAAACCACGCGGCTATTGGGCGCGGTGAGCGCGATGCTGCTGAACGCGCTGAAAACGCTTTCCGGCATCGACGATAAAGTGATGTTGTTATCGCCGAGCATCATCGAACCGATACAGAAATTGAAAACGGTGCATCTCGGCGGGCATAATCCGAGGCTGCATTCCGATGAAATTTTAATCGCGCTTTCCATTTCTGCGGTTACAAACCCCGTGGCGGCGCTGGCAATGCAGGCGCTAGCGGGGCTGAAAGGGGCGGAGTGCCACTCCACGGTGATTTTATCGCAGGTGGACGTAAACGTGCTGAAAAAACTGGGCATCAACTACACGGCCGATCCCATTTACCAGACGAAAAAATTATATCATGCAAAATAATCCGTATTTTCAAATGTTTTTGCCGCCGGCACCGTGAGCCGGCGGTTACTTTTTGTACAAATCGGGGCGATTTGTGCAAAAACTGTTGACAACGTTTCCCGATTCTGTTATAATTGTAATTGTTTTCTATGACAAATCCGTGCGGGACGGCAGAAATTTCGCGGCGCGCGGACGATGAAAAGGAGCATTATGAGCGATTACGAAATCATCACCGACGCTTCGGCGGACATGGCTGCGGGCGCGCGGGAAAAATACGGAATCAAAGTGATTCCCATGCTGTATTTGCAAAACGGCGAAGAAAAAATCGCCGACGGCACAGAGAGCGAGGAAGACAAAGCGGCGTTTTACGAGGCGGAACGGCAGGGCGCGGAGGTGAAAAGCACGCAGATCAATCCCGCCACGTACGAGGAAAAATTCGAACCGTATCTCAAAGAGGGGAAAGACATATTATATTTCTGCTTATCGAGCGGGCTTTCCCAGACGTACGCCTCTTCCGTGGCTGCGGCGGAACAATTGAAAAAAGCATATCCCGAAAGAAAAATCGTGTGCGTGGATTCGCTTGCGGCATCGGCCGGACTGGGGCTTCTGACCGAACGCGCTGCGAAAAACCGTGCGGACGGAATGACGATTGAAGAAAACGCGGCGGACGCGGAGAATGCGAAACAAAACATCTGCCACTGGTTTACCGTCAACGACCTTGATTTTTTAAAACGGGGCGGGCGCGTTCCGGCAAGTCTGGCGGCACTCGGAAAGGTGCTGCACATCAAACCTCTGCTGCGCATCGGCGAGGACGGCAAGCTTGTCAGCATCGGCAAGAAAATCGGCTTGAAATTCGCTTTGAACGAGCTGGTCAGCCTGTATTCCGCACACTCCGAAAAGGCGGAAGGGGAAGAAATCCGCATTGTGCATTGCGATTGCCCGCAATTTGCCGAAACGGTGGAAAAATCCATTCTGAAAATCAATCCTGCCGCGAAAATCGAAATTTGCGAAATCTCGCCGATTATCGGAATTCACGTTGGGTACGACGTAGTGGGCGTAGTGCATTACGGTAAACGCGGCATATAAAAACAAAGCGAAAAATACGCGCCGCGGAAAACTCCGCGGCGTTTGAATTTCAACGAAAAAACATATAAAAAAGGCGCGGAGCCGATCCGCGCCTTTTGCGTATAAAATAAGGAAAACTTTCGCCCGACCATGCGTGGCATTGCGAAAAAACGTCGCCGCTTTCGCCGGCAGAACGGTTATTGCGCCTGATTGTTTTTATCGGCGCCGTCGCCGCCCGGAACGGGATCCGAATAATACGCGTTGTAATAATACTGCGAGTAGCGCGAATCTTTCTTCGCGTATTTTTCCGGCTTGTAATCGTTTACGACGATGCCGAGGATATTCGCTTTCACGAATTTCAAAGCGTCAACAGCCGCGCGGATATCGCTTTCGTACGAATATCTGTGCCGCGTTACCAGAAACGTTCCGTTGGCGAGCGGCGCTACGGCAAGCGCGTCGGAAACAAGGCGGAACGGGGGAGAATCGTAAATGGTGTAAGCAAAGCGTTTTTTCAGCGCAAGGTCCAGTTCTTTCATCATTTCGTCCGCAAGCAGTTCGTACGGGCGCACCGTCTGCGTGCCGCGGCAGATGACGTATAAATTAGGATTCGCTTTCGTCTGATGCAGCACTTCGTCCAAAGAAGCCTGCCCGGAAAGATAATCGGAAAGTCCGGGGGCGTGGGGCACGTTGAAAAATCTCGAAATTCTGCCCGCGCGGAGGTCGGTACCCACCAGCACCACTTTCACGTCCGACTGCGCCATCATCAGCGCGGTGTTCGCCGCCACCGTGGTTTTGCCTTCGGAGGGGTAAGAAGAAGTGCACAAAAAGCTTACGCCGCTGCCGTCCTGCGTCTTGGCGAGGGAAACGGAAAGCGTCATTTTTAAACTTCTGAACGCTTCCGTTACCGCAAAGGGGGTATCCTCGTTTAAAAGATATGTTTTTTTGCCGCCCTGCAAAGCCGCTTTTTCGGCTTTTTTTCTTGCCGTGATGGCATTTTTTCTGCTTAAAAAGTCGAAGATGCTCATTTGTTTTTCTCCTCCTTTTTCTTCTGCTTGTTATCCGGAGCGGAAAGATGTTCGATGGACGGCACCACGCCCAGCACGGGTATGCCGATCGCTTTGGAAAATTTATCGTAATCGCGCAGGCGTTCGTCCGCGTTATCCGCCACAACCACCGCCACGCAGGCGATAATCAGCGCGCCCAGACCGAAAATCGTTCCGAAAAGAATCGCCTTTTTCCGGGCGTTGCCGGGGTTCAGCAGATGCGAATAGCTTACCGTCATCGGGTTGCACTGCGCCGTGTACGAAGTTACCGTGCCCACGCCGCTGTCGTTTCTCGAATCGGTGGAGTCCGGAACGATGATCCAGCCGCGTTTCGCTTCGATGCCGTTCGCCTCGTCCGCTTCCACGCCCGATACTTCAAGCGGCACGATTTTTTCCGCCGTGGCGAGAATCTGCGTCGCAAAGGCGTCGTCGCCTCTTACGGAAACTTTCATATAAAAAGAGTTGGGGTTAGTATCGTAATCGAAATAGAAAGAAATGCAATTTTTTACTTTTGTAAGCCACTGCAGATAGTTTTTCGCGTATTCCGCCTGCGCTTTATCGCCGGAAGCAAGCATCGAAGAAATATCGATGTTGCCGTCCGCGTTCGTAACCGCTTTCACGGCGCCTGCCGATTCTTCCATATTTTTCAGCACTTCGGTGGCAAACGTATCGGAATTGAGGTGATCGATCAACATGGAAATGTGCTGATCTTTATATACGTAGTTCGGCGCTTTGCCGTCCTCTTTTTTTACTGTGCCGTCTGCCGCGTAAACGTTGCGCGTGGCGATGATGGAAATTTCGTACTTTACTTCCGCGCCGTAGTACTTATCGTCTTTATACGTAAAATAGCCGAACAACCCGCCGATCACCGCGCCCGCCAGCAGCACGGCAATAAGAAGTTTGATTCGTTTCAGCAGAATACGGAAGACGTCGGCGATGCCGATTTCATTCTGCCGTTGTTCCTGATATTCGTCCATTGTTCCTCCGAAACGGCGTAATTTTATTTTTAACCGTTGTTTAATATTATAGCAGTTTTGTGTTTTTACGTAAAGCGATTTATAGCGAATAATCGAAAATAACCGCGAATTTTCCGTTTTTTACGCCCGCCGCTGACGGCGATTGACGGTGCGAGGGCGCGACGGCGGCGCGTTACGAAATTTGCAGCGCGAAGAATTTGAGATACGAAGTTTCTTCCGCGTTCAGAAGCGAGGGATGGTCGGGCGCCTGCGTGCGGATTTCAAGGCAACGCGCTTTTCTGCCGCTTTCTTTCGCGGCTTCCGCCAGCATTTTTTCGAAGAGCGGCTGCGACATGTAGTGCGAACACGAACAGGAAATCAGATAGCCGCCGTTTTTCACCAGCTTCATCGCCGTAAGATTCACGTCTTTATAGCCGCGGTACGCGTCTTTGATTTCCGCCGCGCTCTTGCAGAACGCGGGGGGATCGAGAATCACGAGGTCGAATTTCTCGCCGGACTTTTTATATTCCCGCAGCAGTTCAAACACGTCCGCCTGCACCGTTTTTACGTTTTTAAAGCCGTTCAGTTCCGCGTTCCTTTTCACCGTCTGCAGTGCAAGGGCGGAAATATCCGCCGAAATCACTTCTGTCGCCGCAGTTGCCGCGTTCATCGAAAAACCGCCGCCGTTGCAGAAGCAATCCAGCACGCGCCCGCCCGCGGCGTAGCGGCGGCAGGCGAAACGGTTTTCTTTCTGGTCGAGAAAATACCCCGTTTTCTGCCCGTTTATCACGTCCACGCTCATTTTTAAGCCGTTTTCTTCGATGATTACCTCGTCCGGCACTTCGCCGTACAATACGCCTTTTTCCTGCAATAACCCTTCCTTTTCGCGCACGGCAACGTCGGAACGTTCGTAAATGCCTTTCGGCGCAAAGAGCTCGGCAAGCACTTTCACGATCATGGCTTTTCGCTGATAAATCCCCAGCGAAAGGCACTGAATCACAAGAACGTCGGCGTATTTATCCACGATGAGCGCGGGGAGGTCGTCCGCTTCGGCAAACACCACGCGGCAGCAATTTTCGTATCCGAGTTTTTTGCGGCTTTCCCACGCGGCGGAAATGCGGCGGCGGTACAGTTCTTCGCCGTCCTCCTCGTTTCCGCGGATAAAAATACGTACGAGAATTTTCGAGGCGTGGTTGATGTAACCTTTGCCGATAAATTTTCCGTCCGCCGAAAGAACCGTGGCAAGCGAGCCGTTTTTGTCTTTTCCTTCAATGCGCTGCACTTCGTTGGCGTACACCCAGGCATGCCCCGCGACGATGCGTTTTTCTTCCGTTTTCTTTAAGATTACCGTATACGGCATTTTGTTTTACTCCATATCGTTTCGATTGTAATCATTATATCATGCGGGCGCTTTCAAGTAAAGCGTTTTTTGCCCGCATGATAAAATCGCGCCGTCTTTATGCGCCGCGATTTATTTTTCTGCGAAACGTTTTACGTTCGGGATTGTCCGCATTATATATTGTATACGCGCGATATATTGTATACGCGCGCACGCGCGAAAAAAGCTGATTTAAAGCGAAAATCGAAAGACGATGGCGTTAATGCTTTTTCACGGGCGGTCGATAAAAGCGATTGACAAAATAACCGATTTGTGTTACGATAATACCCTTGCTTGCCGTTTCTTGCGGGACGCCCGCGGCGAGGCGGCGGGGAACGTCGGAATTTTTGCATTTTGCCCGCGAAAGTAACGGGCGAGGAAAAAAGAATGAATATTTTCGATATTTTGCTGCTCGGCGTGGCGCTTTCGATGGACGCCGTCGCCGTAAGCATGACGAACGGCATGACGGATTCGAAGACGAGCGGAAAAAAGGCGCTTTTGCCCGCGCTGCTCTTCGGCGTGTTTCAGGCGTTGATGCCGCTCATCGGGTATTATATCACCGATTTCGTTTCTTCTTCCGAAACGTTTCGCAGCACGTTTGAAAAGGCGTCGAAAAGCGTGGCGTTCGTGCTTCTCGCGTTTATCGGCGGCAAAATGATTATCGACAACGTAAAGGAACGCAGAGCCGCGCGGAAAGCGCGCGAAACGGGGGAAAGCGCGAAAACGGAGGATAAGCGCCTTTCGTTCGGCGAAATGATCGTGCAGGCGTTCGCCACGTCGGTGGACGCGTTTGCCGTGGGAATTTCGCTGAAAATGGCGGCGCTGAGCGAGGGGCTTACGCCCGCGATCGGCTGGTCGGTTATGATTATCGGCTGCATTACGTTTCTGCTCAGCGTTGCGGCAACGAAGATAGGGCGGCTGATCGGAAACAAGCTGGCGGACAAGGCGGAAATTTTCGGCGGCGCGGTGCTTATCGTTATCGGGCTGAAAATTTTGCTTTTTTAAGCGGCGTTGTTTTACGTCTGCATGCCGTATGAGCCGAAAGCGGAAAAACGGTAAAAATGCGTTAAAATCGGCGTAAAAGCGAAAAACTTTTGAAAAAAATAAAAAAAGTTGAAAAACACGAGGCAAAACAGCTTGACTGATTCCGTTAATCATAATATAATTAGTAGGCAAGTTGAAAACAGCATGGTTGCGGCACGGTTTTCCCCGTTAAAGAAAAGTGGCCGTAAACGTAGCTTTGAAACTTTAAACAAAGAATACACACGAATAAGGAGTAATACGATATGAAGACCTATATGGCAAATGCCCAGACGGTTGAAAGAAAGTGGTATGTCGTTGACGCCGCGGGGGTTCCGCTCGGTCGTCTGGCGTCCCGCGTGGCTTTCATCCTGCGCGGCAAGCATAAGCCCACTTACACCCCGCACGTGGATACGGGCGATTTCGTTATCGTTATCAATACCGACAAGGCTACCTTGACGGGAAAGAAAGCGGAAGACAAATTTTACAGATACCACACCGGTTATATCGGCGGCTTGAAAGAAATTCCTTATAAAAAGATGATGGAAGAAAAAAGCGATCTTGCCGTTTACGAAGCCGTACGCGGTATGCTTCCCAAGAACAGTCTGGGAAGAGCCATGATTAAAAAACTCAGAGTATACAAGGGCGAAGCTCACAATCACGAAGCTCAGAAGCCCGAAGTACTCAAAGTTGATTAAGGAGAGACGATAATGGCAAAAGCGAATGTGAAAAAGAAGATTCAGTTCTGGGGAACGGGCAGAAGAAAAAAGGCGATCGCTCGTGTGCGTCTCATTCCTGCCGGCACCGGCACCATCACCATCAACGATCGTACGTTCGAGGATTATTTCCCTCAGGGTACGCTTCAGTATATCGTAAAGCAGCCTCTTGCTCTTCTTGAAGCGGAAGGCAAGTACGACGTTATCGTAAACGTTATCGGCGGCGGTTACACCGGTCAGGCGGGCGCTATCCGTCTCGGCGTGGCGAGAGCGCTTCTCGAAGCGGAAGAAAACAGCCGTCCCGCGCTGAAGAAAGCAGGTTTCTTAACCCGCGATCCCCGCGCGAAGGAAAGAAAGAAGTACGGTCTCAAAAAGGCTCGTCGCGCACCGCAGTTCTCCAAGAGATAACTTTTCTCTTCGGGCGCTTGCGCTTACGAAAAATTACGGAATACAAAAAAGTCGGCTGCACCCGTGTGCGGTCGGCTTTTGCTTTTGTACAGGCAAAGAAAAAACGGCGGTTTTATTTACCGTCGTTTTTCTTTGGTTCCGCTTCTTGTTCGTTACGGCTTTCCTCCGGCAGCGCCGTCGGCGTGCGTTCGGCATTGTTCTGGCTCTGTTTGCATAACAGCATCAGGGCGAAGAAACAAAACGCGCCCGCCGCACAAATCGCCGCATAGCCCCAGCCCGCAAGCGAACCGACGGGAAGAAACGCCGCAATACACGCCGCGGATAGTACGGTAAATAAAATTCGTAAAGTTTTCATAGAAATCTCCGTTTGATGATATATGGCCGGCTGATATACGCGCGCATGTGCGTGTATGCGTGTGTACGTATGCGCGTATACGCGCCGCGTGTTATTACAATCATTATATCACGGACGACACGCGGATGTCAAGAAAGTTTTGTCCGGAACAGCTAAAGAACGCGGATTCGTCAGAAAGAACGGTAAAACGGCATAAACCGGCGAAAAAAAGGGGAAAAAGAAAAAAAACGAAAAAAAATTAAAAAATTTTAAAAAAAGGCGAAAAAACAGTTGACAAGGGGTATATAAGTGTGGTATTATAGTCAAGCTGACGAACGAGAGGACGTCAACCGCAGGCA
>ENA-ORIC01003174-ORIC01003174.1-human-gut-metagenome-genome-assembly--contig:-NODE-3174-length-11865-cov-4.117408_pt1 | contig 11865 bp, 10 predicted proteins | sample MGYA00243023_ERZ508732 | MGnify/ENA primary metagenome ERZ508732 (study PRJEB26277, sample SAMN04329767) | human gut metagenome | biome: human-associated habitat | host: Homo sapiens | place: USA...
GTAGCAAAGAAGTTGCTGATCTATAGTCATTTTATGAGTTCCTTTCAAACGGTATGGCTCTATTATAGCAAAAGTATAGAAAAAGAAAAAAGGCCTAGCCGGGTGAGCTAGACGATTTTCTTGTGAGAGATCTGATAATCTAGGAATGGGGAAAAGTGTTTGGGGAAGATAGGTATAAATGTTAAGAAGGGTTCCTAGACTATTTTTATTCTGTTTATGAGAATAATGAGCAAAAACTAACAAAGTTGAGTTTTCTAACTCATCCGGTCTCTCTTTACATTTTCTATTTTACCAAAAAAAATGGAGAAAACTTTACATATTTTTAAAATATGTAAGAAAAAATCATGAACAGTCATTTTCTGGTCTTGAATGGTCATCTCACCTGTATAAAAAAAGCAGAACCTGATAGGTCTGCTTATAAATTGTAGTGATGGTGTAAGAACTTAAATCTTGCTATAGAGTTTCTTAACATTGTTAATATCAACTGGTTGGATACTTGTCTTACCACCTTTAGGTTCCATTACAGAGGCAACAGCACTGTTGTGCTCAAGTCCAATTGAGTGGCCTAATTCGTGTTGCGCAGTGTTAAGGAGTTTTCCACCATTCTTTTGATAATAATTGTTTTGAACATGGAAGGTATTCAAGTAAACAGTAGCATTACTATATTGCTTAGTTGGGAGGTAGTAAGTAGAGTAGGTAACCCCAAGAGGAGCTGCTACATTACCTTCATAACGTTCATCAGCAATGATGTTAGCTTTTTGTTTATCGTTAGTGAGTAAGAAATTAAAGGCACCAGTGTTATTCCAAGAAGTGATAGCTTGTTTGTAGGCATTCACGATTTCAGGATTCTTAGCATTGATGAAGACTGTTGCTTCCTTAGTTGACCAGTGAGGAGTGTCGTAATTCTCTTTTACCAGTTCGTTATTCTTTTGCCATACTTGAGCAACTCGGTCCACTGGTTTAGCAGGTTGGATAGGAGTGGCTTTAGGAGCTGTAGGTTTAGTGACAGTCGTTGTTGGTTTCTTGGGTTGAGTTGTAGGAGTTGTAGGTTTGTTAGCGACTGTGGCTGGTTTTTTAGGTTGACTAACAGCAGGAGTTGATTGTTTAGGTTTTGGAGTAGCTGTTGTCGTGGGCTTTGTAGAAGGTGTTAATGGTTTTGGAATATAAGTAGATAGAATCTTATGAACGTTACCATTGTTAATTTCTGTTGATACCCATGTAGCACCATCTTTTGACCAGGTTTGTGCTTGAGCGACAGTTTCGGTCTTTGGTTCAGAGTGATTTTCTACAGCCTTATGATTGCTATCTGTATTTGTCGGAATTCTAGTCTCATAGGTTTTGCTACCAGTCTGGCTGTCGACAGTACTGCTAGCTGTTTGACTATCTTGTTTCAATTCCTCAAAAGTCGGAGTATTTGTGGGCGTTTGTTCATAGTCATTTTCATGTGTATGAATATCATCCACAGAGGTATGTGACACAGTAGTAGGTGTTTCACTAGATACACCTGTTTGAGTGATGGTATTGGTATTTGTAGCTGTTTCAAGTTCAGAAAATGTCATAGCCTGGTTAGGATCTGAAACATAGGTTTGATCCGCAGAGGCATGCTGAGGATTTCCCACAAGAAAAGCACTAATGATACCGACAGTTGCAAGGGTTAAGATAGTCTTTGTCTTAGTCCCTTGCGTTTTAAAAGAACGTAACATAACTTTCTCCTTTTTAATTTAAAACAAAAACAGTTCTCATGATAACACCTAAAAATGAATATAAAGTGACAATGAGATAACAATTGTTTTATAAATGAAATTAGGTGAGATAAAAAGACTTTATGCTGTAAAAAAAGGAATATTCTCCGATTAATTGTGATAAAATGTTAAATAGGTATATTAAAGTATATTAGAAAGAAAGAGGGAAATAAGATGCTTTCTATTATCGTCCTTGAAGATGATGCCTTGCAGCGTCATCGTGTTAGTCGTTTATTGGACGAAGCAGTTGAGGAGTCGAAGGCCGTTGTTGATGGGATTACTTTTTATGAACAGGGTCAGGAATTGTTAGATGCTGATAGAGGTTCGGGTAAATCCATGGTTTATCTTTTGGATATTGACCTTAAAAATCAAACTAAGCAGGGACTAGATATTGGGCTTGAAATCCGTAAGGAAGACTTGAAAGCACAAATTGCCTTTGTTACAGCTTACTCGGAGTTTATGCCCTTGACCTTCCGTTATAAGATTCAAGCTCTAGATTTTGTCGATAAATCCATGGAAGATGTGGATCTTAAGAGAGCTTTAGTAGAACTTTTAGATTTTGCTTATTCACAGGTTGAGCAAGAAACCAAGGCACAGAGTCTAACTGTTAAAACGGATAAAAATGATGTTAATATTCCTTATGATGATATTTTATACATTGAGACAGCCCCTGTGCCACATAAGTTAATCGCTCATACCAAGTCAAACCTAGTGGAATTCTATGGGAAAATTGCAGAAGTAGCAAAATTGGATGATATTTTCTTCCAAACGCACCGCTCTTTTGTTGTCAATGTGAATAATGTGACAAGTGTGGATCGTACAGCTAATATGGTCTTCTTTGAGGGAAACGAGTCATGCCTCCTATCGCGGACACGTAAAAAGGAACTTTTGGAACGTTTGAAAAATCGTTAGGTCTTAGATTTTCCCCTTCTTCTCTAATCATTATTGAAAGTTTTCTGAAATTCGAGATAATTATTTAATTTTATCTCATCTATTATCAGGAATTGTGATAGAATAGTGTTATGGCTTTTTGCCGTATATTTAGAGATGACTAGAAGGAGGTGGCTAACCATTAAATGATGCTCAATTTGCAAATTGCATTAGAATATCTTTTGCATTTCATTGTCATACAGTGGATCTACGAAAAGACCAGCTTGGTCAAGGTACCACGTATGATCCTTCCTATTGCGTTCCTGGTTGAATGTATAGGGGGAATACTGGGGATGTCATATAATGTCGGTTTGTCCTTTATGACACCGTTCTACCTTCTTTTCTATGCCTATTTCTATGGCAAGGAGAGAACCACCAATATGTTGGCTTTTTATGCCTTCTATCCTCTAGTTCTCTATCTGTTGATTTTTAATGGTTATGCCTACTTCCTGATGCCAGGGTTCGGCATCACATCGGATTTTCTAAACAGAAGTTATCTTTATTTCATTTTCTTTGACCTTTTAATTATTCCAACATTTGTCGCTCTATCCAAGCTCCTTAACATTGATTTTAAATATTTGAGGGTCTTAGAGCGAGATCGTAAATTTGGTCGGATTATGTTTTTCACTAACTTTATCTTGATTGGCTATGTGATTTTGAACTATTCTGTCGTCGTGGCCTCGCGATTCTTTGCCTTGTACTATGCTGGACATGTGATAACCTTAGTGGGGTTTGTAGCTATTTTTTATGCTGTTTACAAGGTTAATAAATATGCAGATGAATTCTTTGAAAATGAGCGTAGAAAAGAAAATCGACGTCACTTGGATGATTTAGAGAAGTATTCTGAGCAGGTCGAGAGTCTTTACGAAACGCTACGCAGTTTCCGTCACGACTATACTAATGTTATGATTTCGCTTAATGAAGCCATCCAGATGAAAGACATCGATCAAATCAAGATGATTTATGATAGTGTCTTGAAAGATTCGGCATCAGATTTGAAGCAGCAAAAGTTTGATTTGGCAAAATTAACTCGTGTGACCAATATGCCACTTAAGAGTCTTTTATCATCTAAAGTGGCTGAGGCTTTTGATAAAGGTATTCAATGTCATGTGGAGGTTGAAGAGGGGGTCTTCTTCACAGATATGCGTCCACTCGACTTGATTACAATCATATCAATTCTTTGTGATAATGCTATTGAAGCTACTGTATTAGCAGATAAACCAAAATTATCTATTGCTATCTTTAAGATGGAAAATCAATCAGTTATTGTTGTTGAAAATTCAACTAAGGAAGCTTCTATTGATGTAGCTCCTTTGAAACAAAGAGGATTTTCAACGAAAGGAACAGGTCGTGGTTTGGGCTTAGCAAATATCGAGGAGATTCTCTTCAGATACGACAACGTCACGCTTGAAACAGAATCAGCACAACACCGTTTTGTTCAATTATTGTCTATTACACCAAAAGAAGATTAATGGGGACTTAATAAGAATTTTTAGAATTCTTGTTAATCCCTATTTTTATGTTAAAAAGTATGGTAAAATAGGGAAGTTAATCATGTGTTTTTTAATTCAGGGGGATTTATTATGTTGAAAGACGAATGGTTAGAGTACTTTGAGGCTGTGAATGGCCGAAAACCAAGACCAATCGACTTTAAAGAAGCCTTGGAACGAGGAGAGTTTGTTCTCTCTGAAGGTGCAGAGGCTAACCAAGTAGCTGATCAAGGAGAAACATCAGCTGACCAACAGTTTGAAGAAGGAACCGCAACCGCCAGAGCACTAGCTCAGTCTCAGAAAGAGCGTGACAACGCGCAAGAAGCTATGGCAAATGCGGCCCAGGAAAAGAGAAAGGCCCTATCTCAAGAGACTGTTGGTCAAGTAAGAACCATTCAGTCGGGCCGTCAAGCTGAGGATATTCAAAAGGAAGAGGAACAGCGCAAACGCGTCGCAGAGGCTAAGGAACGTTTGGCAAGTTATGCGCCAACTCGTCCAGATGCAGGAAATCATTCTGTTAATACCTTGAGTGAACCTAATCAAGCTATTCCAGTTTTCAGTAACCAAGCACAGCATCTTGGATTATCTGAGGATTTGACAAAACTTGATCGTAAGGAAGAAAAGGCAGCTAAGAAGATTGCTCGTCAAGCTGCTCGTGATAAGAAAAAAGCCGAAAAGCTAGCTGCCAAAGCTAAATCTAAGGAAGAACAGACAGTTGCCAAATTGGAAAAGAGATTGGAAAGTCAGGTTCGTCTTCTAGAAACGATTCAAAACGCTAATCAAAAGTCGCAAAAGGCCAAAAATTGGGGCAAAGGAGCCTTGATTTCTAGTCTTGTTGCTGTTGTTTTGATGTTGCTTGTCGGTGGTGTCTACGGTTTTTGGCGTAATGCTTCGGGGAACATTGAGGGAACTTGGGAATTAAAATCGTCTAAGGTCTTGGACGAGAATTCTGGTAAGTTAACCAATGCTCTGAAAGAACATGAAGATAAAGATGAAATTTACGTCTCTTTCCTTAAAGTTGATCATTCTAATAATTTACAAACGCATTCTTACTTCTATAAAGAAGGTGAGGAGGATCAGCCTACTTTTACAGCTTCAGATTATTTGAAGGAATATCAAGTTGTTGATCAGTGGAATAAATCTATTACCTATACTAAAGAAGTTTCAGAATTTAAGCGTGAGTTGACTAAAGTTGTCTCGCAACTTTATCCAAATGCAGATAAGAATCTAGTAGATTACTATATTTCGGATAACGTAGATAACTACCGACTCTACCGTAAAGGAAAACGCACCAAGTCTTATACTGTAAATAAAGATACCTTGGTTGTTTCTACATACAACGAGGATGGCAAGTTGACTAGTCGTGATACTTATGAGAAAGTGTCAAAGGCAGCGGCTAAGAGTTTAGAAGCTCAATATGCTGAAGCAAAAGTAGCTTATGAAAAAAATCATAAGACCACAACTAAGAAATAGTCTAAAAGGAAGTTAGAGTCAAACTCTAATTTTTTTTATAGAAAATTTAAGTCTGTCAAGTTTTTTTCTTGACACATAAAAATGATATGGTATACTAGTTAAGGTCGAGGGGCGATAAGAGCCCTCACCATAATAAAAAAACTAAAGAAAAGAGATATTAAAAATGGCAGTAAAAATCCGTTTGACTCGTATGGGTTCTAAGAAAAAACCTTTCTACCGTATTAACGTTGCAGATTCACGTGCTCCACGTGATGGACGTTTCATCGAAACAGTTGGTACTTACAACCCACTCGTTGAAGAAAACCAAGTAACACTTAAAGAAGAACGTGTTCTTGAGTGGTTGTCTAAAGGTGCACAACCTTCAGATACAGTTCGTAACATCCTTTCAAAAGAAGGCGTTATGAAGAAATTCCACGAATCAAAATTCTCAAAATAATTTTTTAGCCTATGGATACCATTGAAAATCTTATTATCGCTATCGTTAAACCTTTAATTGCTTCACCAGATCAGTTGACCATCAAGATTATTGACGGTCCTGAGTTTTTGGAGTACCATCTTGATCTTGCCCCATCCGATATTGGGCGTGTTATCGGGAAAAAGGGACGTACTATTAAGGCGATAAGAGCGATTGTTTATTCGGTACCTACTCAAGGTAAAAAAGTTCGTCTTGTTATTGACGAAAAAGAGAAAGCTTAAGAGGTGACCCTAGGGTTGCCTTTTTTGCATATTTTGGTTATAGACTAGAAGTCTTTGGTATAATAAGAACGTCAACTCATTAAGCTCAAGGAAAAACTAGGAATCTAGTTTAAAGGTCAGTTTAATGACTAAGTTGAAGCATTAGCCAAAAAAGGAGTAATTATGACTTATCAGGAAGCATTGGATTGGATTCATGGACAATTAAAATTTGGCATCAAGCCTGGCTTGGAGCGTATGGCTTGGATGCTTAAAGAATTGGGAAATCCACAAGATAATCTCAAGGCTGTGCATATCGTGGGAACAAACGGCAAAGGGTCTACAGTCAATGCCCTACAAACCATTTTTACCCAGGCGGGCTATGAAGTTGGAACCTTTACTTCACCCTATATTATTGACTTCAAGGAACGAATCTCTCTTAATGGTCAGATGATTTCAGAAGAGGACTTACTTGACTTGGTTAGTCGTGTGAAGCCTGTGGTTGAACGTCTACCAAAAGAGACAGAGCATGAAAATGCGACAGAGTTTGAAATTATCACAGTTTTGATGTTCCTCTATTTTGGTCAGGTCCATCCTGTGGATATCGCATTCATTGAAGCTGGAATGGGTGGTCTTCATGATTCGACTAATCTCTTTAAGCCCTTGGCAGTCCTATGTCCTTCGATTGGTTTGGACCATCAGGCTATTTTGGGAAATACCCATGCTGAAATTGCAGCAGAAAAAGTTGGTGTTTTGAAGAATGGGGCTCCTTTTATTTATGCGACTGACCGTACTGATGTTAGAGATGTTTTCGAGAAAAAGGCGCGTGAAGAAGGGGCCAAGACCTATGAATTGGGGAGAGATTTCACAGCTGAAGGGTCTAGTCATTCCTTTGATTTTACCTATGGGGAGCAAAGGTTAGATGATATAGCCTTGGCCATGGCTGGTCAACATCAAGTAGCAAATGCTAGTTTAGCTATTATGGCTTCTTTATTGCTTCAAAAAGATTATCCTAAAGTAACTCCTAAACTCATAAAGGACGCACTAGCTCATGCCAATTGGCGAGGTCGAACAGAATTTTTAAGACCTAATCTCATGATTGATGGTGCTCATAATAATGAGAGTGTTAAAGTTTTGATTGACTTGCTGCAATCAGAACATGCAGATAAGGAGATTGAACTTCTCTTTGCGGCTATTGACACCAAGCCTATTGATGGTATGCTGGCTCAACTAAAATCGGTTGGTGACTTGACTGTAACGAGTTTTGACTATCCAAACAGTGTTAAATTAGATAAATACCCAGAGGCTTATAAGCAGGTACCAGATTTCAAAACATGGATTAAAGAACATGTGACGACTGACAATAAGAAACTTTATGTGATTACGGGATCTCTATACTTTATTTCTCAGGTCAGAAAATGGGTTTTAGAGCAGGCAAGTGATGTTTAAGACTTGAAAGATGACATTTAGGGGCGTATAATAACCATCGTATGTTTTAAAAGCAAGGAGATCGCAATGTTTCAACGTCTGAAAAACATTTTAATCGGTGAACCTTTAACTCATGATGATAGTGGTGATGAACACTTATTGTCCAAGATTCAGGCCTTGGCCATGTTGTCGAGTGATGCACTCTCATCTATCGCCTATGGTCCAGAGCAGGTCGTCTTGGTTCTGACAGCTGTATCTAGTGCGGCTATTTGGTGGTCAATCCCTATTGGACTTTTGGTTCTCGTCCTTTTGGCCAGCCTTACCATCTCTTATAGACAGGTTATCAAGGCCTATCCTCAAGGTGGTGGTGCCTATATGGTAACGACGGAAAATCTGTCTCCTAAGTTTGGCTTGATAGCTGGTGGCAGTCTTTTGGTCGATTACATGTTGACAGTTGCTGTTTCAGTGGCCTCAGGTGCAGATGCCATTACTTCAGCCCTTCCCTTCCTTCATCCTTTCAATCTTGAGATATCAATGATTTTGGTGCTTGTTTTGATGGTTATGAACCTTAGGGGAATGCGTGAATCGGCAAAATCTTTGATGATACCGGTTTATCTCTTCATTGTTTCGACGCTGTTCTTGTTGGGATTTGGTTTCTTTCAAATTTTAACTGGTCATATGCCTTACGCAGCCACAGCACATTTAGGACAACCCATTACAGGTGTGTCATTGATTCTTATTTTAAGGGCCTTTACTTCAGGTTCTGCCTCATTGACAGGGGTAGAAGCTATCTCTAACGCGGTGCCTTTCTTTAAGAAACCTAAGGCCAAAAATGCAGCTTCAACCCTCTTTATCATGTCTAGCATTTTGGGGGCTATGTTTGCGGGAATCACCTTCCTCAACTGGTGGACAGGTATTACACCTCATGCAGGAGTAACCATCTTGTCACAAATGGCTAGAGAAATTCTTGGTCAATCATGGATTGGTAGTATTCTATTTTACATTTTCCAATTCTCTACTGCTATGATTCTTGCAGTAGCAGCTAACACAGGTTTTTCAGCCTTTCCGATGTTGTCCTTTAATATGGCGAAAAATAAATACATGCCTCACATGTATCTTGAAAAAGGTGCACGTATGGGATACTCTAATGGGATCTTGACACTTGCAATTGGTGCCATTACCCTTTTGTTTATTTTCCGAGGAAATACGGAACGGTTGATTCCGCTTTACACCATCGGTGTATTTATTCCATTTGCTCTTTCTCAAACGGGGATGGTCATCCATTGGATTCGTGAATATGGTAAGGGATTCTGGAAACACTCTTTAGCTAATATCTTGGGCGCCCTCATTTGTTATGCTATTGTTCTCATTCTCTTCCTTTTCCGTTTAGGAGATATCTGGCCATTCTTCCCGATTATTGCAATCTTGATGTGGATGTTCCTTAAGATTAAAAAACACTATAATGGTGTTGCTCAACAGTTGCGTATTGATGGAGCGGTAGAAGAACACCATTATCAAGGAAATATTGTTCTTATCCTTGTTGGGAATGTTACCAAGGCTAATATCGGAGCTATTTCCTATGCACGTTCTATTGGTGACAAGGTTATCGCCATGCATGTATCTACTAAGGATACAGAGAACAAGGACAAGGAAACTGAACAAGAGTTTAAAAAATATTTCCCTGAAATTGAGATGGTTCATATCCAATCACCATATAGCTCAATCACTCAGTCAACCATTCAGTATGTGGACGAGGTCGCCACTCAAGCTGAGAAGGATAATGCGACTCTGACAGTCATGATTCCTCAGTTTGTACCTAAAAAATCATGGCAAACCATGCTTCACAACCAAATGAGCTTACGATTGAAATATTATCTCAAATGGCGTGAGAATATTGTGGTTTCATCTTATTCTTACCACTTGAAAGACTAAAAAATATAAGCGAAGATAACCTCTATATGAAAGGTGGTCTTCGCTTTTTTTGAGAATTAGGTAGCTAGGAAATCTTATTTTTTGCAAGAAAAATCCAGCAAAATAAGGTATAATAGATAGTATTATAACGTTGCAAGAGGAAATTATGGCAAATCAAGAAAAAGTAGAACAAGCAGTCTATCAACTATTGGAAGCTCTAGGTGAAAATCCTGAGCGTGAGGGACTTTTGGACACACCAAAACGTGTGGCTAAGATGTATGCTGAAATGTTTTCAGGTCTAAATGAAGACCCTAAGGATCAATTTACAGCTGTCTTTTCAGAAGTTCATGACGAAGTTGTCCTTGTCAAGGATATTCCTTTTTACTCTATGTGTGAGCACCATTTGGTTCCATTTTATGGTAAGGCCCATGTGGCTTATTTGCCAAGTGGAGACAAGGTGACAGGACTTTCCAAATTAGCGCGTGCGGTTGAAGTAGCTGCTCGTCGTCCGCAGTTGCAAGAACGTCTTACAGATCAAGTTGCTACAGCACTTGAAGAAGCTCTGAATCCTCGAGGAGTTTTTGTCATGGTTGAAGCAGAGCACATGTGCATGACCATGCGAGGCATTAAGAAACCAGGAAGTAAGACAATCACAACTGTCGCTAAGGGCCTTTATAAAGAAGACCGTGAAGAACGCAAGGAAATTCTTTCATTGATGCGTGATTTTTAGGAGTTAAGATGTTTATCGGTAAACATGAGATTGCAGGTAAGGCCTGTATTATGGGAATCTTGAATGTCACCCCTGATTCTTTCTCAGATGGTGGCGATTTTGACACAGTAGAGGATGCCTTGGCTCAGGTTGAGCGCATGATTGCCCAGGGGGCTGCTATTATCGATGTCGGTGGCGAATCTACAAGACCAGGGGCAGAATTTGTTACTGAGGAAGAAGAGGTTGCTCGTATCGTTCCAGTTATTCAGGCTATCAAGGCAAAATATGATGTGCTCATCAGTATTGATACCTATAAGACAGCCACTGCTAGAGCTGCTCTTGAAGCAGGTGCAGATATTCTAAATGATGTCTGGGCTGGACTCTATGATGGTCAGATGCTAGCTTTAGCAGCTGAAAAGAATGTACCGATTATCCTCATGCATAATCAAAAAGAAGAAAAATACAATGATGTCACAGAAGATGTCTGTACATTCCTCAGTCAACGTGCCCAGGCTGCCTTGGAAGCAGGTGTGGCCAAGGACAATATCTGGATTGATCCAGGCTTTGGATTTGCTAAAAATGTCCAACACAATATTGACCTGCTAAAAGGCTTGGACAAGGTCGTTGCCTTGGGCTATCCTGTTCTTTTTGGAATTTCTCGTAAGCGAGTTGTGGACTACCTACTAGGTGGGAATACTCAAGCTAAGGATCGCGACCAGGGGACAGCTGCCTTATCTGGCTATGCTGTTACCAAAGGATGTCAGATTGTCCGTGTCCATAATGTTGAAGCCAATCGTGATGTCGTTAAGACTATCTCAGGAATTTTATGAAATTAAAAAAAGCTCAAATCGAGCTTTTTTCTTAGTCTTGAATTGTCCAAACGCTGACAGATTTTTCAGAGACTGGGAAGTCTCCCCACCCGTCTTCGTCAATTGTTACAGTATCAGAGCAGTTTCCAAGAATATCATAGAAAGTTTGTCCAGCCCAGTCACTTCCAATTTCCATAGATTTGTTGTTGGCAGCATCATTAGAAATGGTTACGGCTAATGGAGTACAGTCTTCATTACCAGAGCGTGTCCATCCAATACAGTTAGGGTCGTCAAAGTAGTCTGTTTGCTCTCCATAAGCCAAATCTTTACGAGCGTAAAGTAAGGTGTCTAGGACCTCTTTGAAACTTTCTTGAGCAAACTCACCATCAATGCCATAGTAGTCACCATAAAATAGGCAAGGAAGGCCGTCTTTACGAAGAAGGATGAGGGCATAGGCAGATGGTTTAAACCATTCTTCAACAGTAGATTCCAATGCTTGTCCACGTTGGGTGTCATGGTTCTCTACGAAGGTTACCGCATGCTCAGGGTGATTTTTGACCAATGTTTGTTCGAAAATAGTCGTCAAATCGTAATCTGCTCCTTTGAGGCTGGCATCATATAAATTGTAATGAAGGCGAACATCCACAAGATCAAAGCGGTTTTCAGTTTTTTCGAGATAAGTATTATTATCCTCTTCCTTG
>ENA-ORIC01003180-ORIC01003180.1-human-gut-metagenome-genome-assembly--contig:-NODE-3180-length-11845-cov-3.002804_pt1 | contig 11845 bp, 10 predicted proteins | sample MGYA00243023_ERZ508732 | MGnify/ENA primary metagenome ERZ508732 (study PRJEB26277, sample SAMN04329767) | human gut metagenome | biome: human-associated habitat | host: Homo sapiens | place: USA...
GCCTGCACATGAAGCAAGGTAATCAATAACTGTCGCTGGACTTCCGCATAAACCGCATAACTTCGGGGATCTTTGGAGAAGTCGCCGCCCAGTGCGGTATTCCAATACTGATTCACCCAATATTGCAGTTTTTCCTCTAATTCTTCGGGGGTGAGTGCCAGAAATGCATCTCGTGTATGATTTCGCAGCATCTGCTCCAGACAGTAATGAATCAGGTTGCCTTGATTGACAGGGTCTAACTGAATTTTTTTCCGTGCATACAGATGCAAGGCACTGCCGCAGAAAAACTGAAACGGACAGAGCCGATAGGCTTCTAATTTTGATGCAGACAGGTGCAGCTGCTTGCCCAGAAGCTGTTCCATATGCTTGGGTTCTGTGATGGAGAAGTCCATTTGCTGATGCACGCTCTGCAAATAGGCGATTTTCTGAGCATAGACGGGCTGCTGCTGCAAAACGTTCTGCACGGCTGCAATCGCAGCGGAATGCTTCGAAAAGTTCCGGACATAGTGATAATAGGCAGACTGCATGGTGGTTGCATAATAAGAAAGTGGGATTTGAGCTTCTGTCTGTAACAGCTGCTTGCCGTTCGGAAACCATTCCGGTATCTGTCCCAGTAGGAAAGAGGGATAACTTTTTTGGTTGGCAGTATCCACCAGCGGATAGGTCAAGTAGAGTTCCTGAGCCGGAGCAGAAATTGTTTTATAGACAGCAAGCCGTTCATCTGCCAGTATTTTTTGCAACGATTTCCGGATGACCAGCTGCTTTTCTTCCATCAGACGGTATTCCCGTTCGGAAAATAAATCTGCTGCCAGTCCGGTTGCTGGAAATGCCCCTTCGCTGCAATGAATGACAAATACGATTTTCGGGTCACGCAGACGAGAACGTCCGGTCTGCCCAATCAAGACCGCATCCAAGGTGCGAGGTGGTGTTGCATAGGTAATCGTCTGAAACAGATAGGAAATCGTCTGACAAAAATCTGCCGTTGTCGTTGGCTTTTTACAGTATAAACGGTAAATGGTATCTAAAATCGAAAGGAACTGCTCCCAGATGTATTTTGCATCCTGCTGCTGGGCAATCGTTTTTTCTGCATCTTCGGATTGACAGGCGGCGGAAAGCTGTTCCAGCAGCTTTGTTTTCTCCAGATGGGCATACAAGGCGTTGCAATAATCTGCCCCGGTATTGCAATCAGAAAAAGTCTGCTTCAGCTCTAAAATCGGCGTTACCAACTGCTGCCGAGTCTGCTCCATCTCTGCTTGTTCTTCCTGCAAGGATTCTTTTTCCGGTACAGGAAATGGCACTTCCCACGTTTTTCCTTTGATGTCCCACTGATAACAATAGTTCTCCAGTTTCGACAGAGCGAGCCAATCACAGCCGGAAAAGCCTGCCTTTGCATATCGCAACAGGCAATCCGTCTGTAAATGCCGCTGCTGTACCAATTCCAGCAGGGTCAACAGGGATACGGAAAACGGATGGTGCAGAACCGAAACCGCTGTATCCAGATAAAACGGCAATTCATAGCGAGAAAATGCATGGTGCACAATCGGGCGGTATGCCTCTAAATCATTGGTTAAAATTACAATATCCTTGCAATGCAAGGTGTCATCCTGCATCAGCTGTTTCCGGATGGTTGCACAGACATATTCCAACTCAGAAACCGCATCTCGTGCTTCAAAAATATGAATGTGCTGTGCCTGTTCCGGACAGGCTGCAATCGAACCCGACCGGAAAACTGTCTTGCTCAGATAGGCAAGGTCTGAACTGGAAAACCGCTTTGTTTCTGCACAGAACTGCACATCACTGGCAATGTGAAACCGCTTTGCCAGTTCGAGCATCCGGTTTCGGGTTTCCTGCACGGTTGCAAAGAGCGTATCTGCAGATTCGCTCTGTTCTTCCATTCGCAGCGTGATATAGATATCAGCAGCCGTTCCAACCATGACTTCCAGCATGGCATATTCATCTTCGGTGAAGCTTTCAAATTCATCAATGAAAATGGTTTTTCCGAGGAAAAAGTCTGCTCCATTGGCAATACAAGCTGCCTCTGTAATATCTGTCAAGGCATCCTGCAACTGGTGTTCTTGCAAGAGTGATTCATATTCCTGATAGATGTTTGCGACATCCTGCAACTTATCCCGCAGCCGTCCGGAACATTGCTGTGCCGTTTCAAAGAGGGCGGAGGAATCTGTTCCGTTCCGCCGCAGCACTGATAAAATCTGTTCGAGATGTTCCATGAAGTCGGTCTTTCCGCACTGCCGGTCAAAAAAATACAGCACTTGATTTTGCCGAACCGTCTGTACCGCCTGCAAGAACAGGGCTTTCCGAACGGTCGCATCGGCATATTGTGCTGCATGTTTCCCATATTTTTGAAACAGCATCCGGCTGATGGAAGTGAAGCTGTGGGTTTCCAACTGATTAAAGGCAGTTGCACCTAAAAAGTGATAGAGTTTTTTATCAAATTCATAAGAAAATTGTTCTGGAACAAGAATGATGCAGTCCGGCTCTTGTGGCAGCAGCTGTCGGATTTTCTGCATGAGCAGGGTTGATTTTCCTGTTCCCGAACCGCCGGCGATGATATGTAACATGAAGAATCTCCTTGTAAATAGAAAATACTGCAAGGCAGAAGTACCTTACAGTATTCTTTTCTCTTAAAGATTGGTTTCAACACTGATTTCCCGATGGGGAACTGGCGTTGAAAAGACGATTTGCGTAGACGTATTGCCGAACCGCTGAATTTTTCCGATAAACGTATCCAATTCCTGTGTGGACGGGAACGAAACCTTAATCAGCATCGAATAAACGCCGGTCACACAGTTACATTCCAATACATTCGGACAGCTGTTAATGAAAGGATAAAATTCCGCTTTCTGGTCAGCAGACAATTCCAAATTGATAAATGCGGTAATATGGTACCCCAGCTTTTGTCGGTCAATAATCGTATTATATCCCAAAATAATTCCTTGTTTTTCCAACTTGTCAATTCTGGAGGAAACAGCAGGGGCTGACAAAAATACTTTCGATGCCAGTACTTTCAGCGGTGCTCTCGCATTTTCCTGCAACAATGTAATGAGCATTGCATCAATTTTATCCATCACGGAATCTCCTTTCCAAACTTTCATTTTTTCGCATGCTCTTTCAAAAAAGCGGCATGCCATCGCATATGACAATATTATAACAAAGAAAGATGTACGAACGTTAAATTTAAAATAAAACTTTTATGCAAACTTTCTTTTTTTATTTTTTTCGGTTGTGAATCCGATTTTTCGTTTGTTGTACCTCTTGTAAATTCGTGTTGAGATACTGTTCGGTTTCGGTTAATAAGTGCATGACATAACTCTCTGAAGCATTCTTGATTTCCTCAGAGGCAGCCTGTGCCTTGGTCAGCATTTCCACTGCCCGTTCCCGTGCTTCCATAGTAATGGTCTGTTGTTCCACCAATTTTTTTGCACGCTGTTCGGCTTCCTGCACAATGCGTTCCCCGTTGGTCTGGGCTTCTTGGATGATGCGGTCGCAGTCAAATTCAATCAGCTTTGCACGGCGGATTTCCTCCGGCTTATTCATCCGCATATCGTTGATCAGTTCCCGCAGCCGGTCACCGTCCACAATCACCTTATGAGAGGCAAACGGAATGGGCTTTGCATGATCCAAAAGCTGATCCATCAAATCCAGGATTTCATCAATTTTCATGTTGGTAACTCCTTTGAGAGGCGTTGCAAAATCTCATCGTGCAGCACATCCGGAACAAAATGCCGAATATCGCCGTTGAATGCCGCAATTTGTTTCACGACACTGGAACTGAGATACATATTTTCGGTGCAGGCAGTCAAGAAAATCGTTTCTGCCTGGTCATATAGCTTTTTGTTGGCAAGTGCCATTTGAAATTCATATTCAAAGTCGCTGACTGCCCGCTAGCCCTTGACATTTGCAATTGCATGCACGTCCCGCACATAGTCCACCAATAGCCCACCGGAAAGGTCGACTCGCACATTCGGCAAATCGGTCGTCACCCGTGTAATCATGGAAACCCGTTCCTGTGGCGTAAAGCTTTCATTGGATTTCATGATATTTTTGGAAACCAACACAATCAATTCATCAAACAGCTTCGAGGCACGACGGATGACATCCAGATGCCCCACTGTTACCGGGTCGAAACTTCCGGGATAAACTGCAATTCTCTTCAATTTTGCGTCACTTCTTCCTTATAAATGTACACGGTTACTGCAATGCTGCCGTAAGAATACGTTTTCTTTTTCCGCCAGACACCCAGTTCCTCCGGCAGTTCCAATTCCCGTTCGTGTTCACAGAGAATCTTTCCATCCGGTGCAACGTGGTGTTCCAACAGCAACAGCATTTCCTGAATGGTATCGTGCCGATACGGCGGGTCTAAAAAGACCAAATCCCATTGCATCGTGGGGGCACTGCTCTTTAAAAATGTAGCTGCTTCCGTCTGAATGACTTCTGCCTGCTCCGAAAAGCCAGCGGCTGCAACATTCTCCCGAATGACAGACAGTGCCTTGGGAGAATGGTCAATCAGATATGCCCGTTTTGCTCCACGGCTCAACGCTTCCAGACCCAGCTGTCCGCTGCCTGCAAACAAATCCAGAACGGTTGCCTGCGGCAAGTCAAACTGAATGGAGGAAAAAATGGCTTCTTTCACCTTTTCGGTGGTTGGGCGAACATCCATTCCCTCTAACGTCTTTAATCGTCTGCCCCGTGCCGTTCCAGAAATAATTCGCATAACTGCCTTGCTCCTATCTTCTAATTTCTTACATTTCTTGTTGAATGAACGTATATAATGCTTCCCCGACTGCCTGCGAAACGCCGGCGGCTTTCGCAAGTTCCTCTGCCGAGGCTGCTTTCAACTGTTCTTTTGTCTTAAATTGCACCAACAACGCCTGTGCCTTTTTCTCCCCAATGCCCTTGACCTGCGTCAGCTCCAACGCATACGATGTTTTCTTATGATGGCTTCGCATATAGGTAATCGCATAGCGATGGACTTCATCCTGAACCTGCGTCAGAAAATGAAAGGCGGCACTAGTACGGGAAACGGTAATTTCTCCGCCATCCTTGGCAATTGCACGGGTACGGTGCTTCTGGTCTTTGACCATGCCATACAATGGAATGTGCAGCTGCAATTCTTCTAACACGGTCTGCACGGCATGAACGTGTCCCTGTCCGCCGTCCAGTAAAATCAAATCCGGTGTTTTACAGAATCCAGCATCGCCGTCCTGCTTCACCAAATGCAGCAACCGCCGCCGCAAGACTTGCTGCATACAAGCATAGTCATCCTGCCCCGGCATTTGCTCCAACGAAAAGCGTTTGTATGCTTTTTTAGCTGGCTTGCCTTTCTGGAAAACAACCATCCCAGCCACCATGGACGTGGCAGCTAAGTTGGAAATATCATAGGCTTCAATCCACTCCGGCGTTGCCGGAAGTCCCAGCACCTGTTTCAACTCTTCCAATGCCTGAATTTCTTTGCCCGTCCGGCTCATCTGGAGGGCAAGCGTTTCGTTGGCATTGTGTTTCGAGAGCTGCAAAATATGGGCAGCTGCTCCACGCTGCGGAACAGATAGCCGAACACGATGCCCTGCCCGTTCTGCCAGCATTTTTTGCATCAGTTCCATATTTTCCAGCGGTACAGGCAACAGCAAATCGCTTGGAATTTTTTCCGCTTGGTCATAATACTGCCCGATAAAGGACGCTAACAGTCCGGCAGTGGGTTCTACCTGTGAAAACAGATAGGTCTGTTTATCAAAAAGTCTTCGATTCCGATATAAAAGCAGAGAAATGCACTGCTTTCCGCCGCTTTCGCTGACTGCCAGCACATCGGCTTCTTTTATATCCGAATCGAGAATTTTTTGTGTTTCGCCTGCTTTGGCAATGGCTTTCATCCGGTCACGCAAAATGGCTGCCCGTTCAAAATCCAGCCGTTCCGCAGCCGCTTCCATTTCCTGTTGCATTTGCTGCACGGATGCTGTGCTGCCGTTTTTGAGGTAGGTAATCGCCTGTTGAATGATTTCCTGATATGCCTTTTGGGAAATATTCCCCCGACAAAGCCCCATGCACTGTTGCAAGTGATAATTCAGGCAGGGTCTGCCCCGATGAAACGATGCTGGAAACGATTTCTGACAAGTTGGCAGCCGGAACACCTTGTTCACTTCTTTGACTGCCTCTTTTGCAACAAATCCGCTCATATAAGGGCCTAGATATGTTCCCTTTTTCTCCTTGTTCTGCTGAACGGAGAAGCGAGGAAATGGCTCATCGGAAATGAAAATATAATGGTATCCCTTATCATCCTTCAGGAGAATGTTATATTTTGGCTGATACTGTTTAATCAGACTGCATTCCAACACCAACGCCTCATATTCCGAGTCTGTCACGATGAAATCATAGTCATAGACCGATGCCACCATACTGGCAACTTTTGGTGTATGGTCAGCGGAAACCCGAAAATAACTGGTCACCCGATTTTTCAGATTTTTCGCCTTTCCCACATAGATAATCGTTTGCTGTTCATTTTTCATGAGATAGACACCCGGAGATGTCGTCAATTTCGCTGTTTTCTCTCTTAAAAACGGCAATCTTGGATTCATAAAGCACCTCCGGATGTATACATCCCAATCTCGTTACTGTAATGCCTGTAATGCACGCTGTCCAATGTCGTGCCGATAGTGGACGTTCTCCCAGTGAATCTTTGCAACGCCTGCATAAGCCTTTTCCAATGCAGTCGGCAAATTTTCTGCAGTTGCCGTCACGCCCAGCACTCTTCCGCCAGCGGTCAACAACTGCTGTCCATCTTCTGCCAACTTTGTTCCGGCATGATAAACCGTGCAGCCTGCTACCTGTCCGCCATCATCCAGACCGGAGATTGCAAGACCAGTTTCATACTTTTTCGGATAGCCGCCGCTTGCCATAACGACACAAGCTGCACAGCCATTCTTCCAGACAACTGGCAATTCTGCCAGCTTCTGTTCCGAAATCGCACGCATAATATCAACCAAATCGGTTTCCAGCAATGGCAACACAACCTGTGTTTCCGGATCGCCGAACCGACAGTTATATTCAATGACCTTTGGACCATTCGGTGTCAGCATCAAGCCGAAATACAGACAACCTTGGAACGGTCTGCCCTCTGCCTGCATCGCACGAATGGTCGGCAGGAAGATGGTTTCCATACAAGTATCTGCAATTTCCTTTGTATAATACGGGTTCGGTGCAACTGTTCCCATACCGCCAGTATTCAAGCCCTTGTCCTGGTCGAGTGCCCGCTTGTGATCCATCGAGGACACCATCGGAACAACGGTTTTCCCGTCTGTAAAGGAAAGTACCGAAACTTCCGGTCCTGTCAGAAATTCTTCTACAACAACGGTGCTGCCGCTTTCGCCGAACATCTTGTCTTCCATCATGCTCTTGACAGCCTGTTCTGCTTCTTCCAGATTGGCTGCAATGATAACGCCTTTTCCCAGAGCCAGACCATCTGCTTTGATGACAGTCGGGAACTGGTTTTCCTGCTTGATGTATGCAATGGCTGCATCTGCATCGTGGAAAATTTCATACTTTGCAGTCGGAATGTGATACTTCTTCATCAATTCCTTGGAGAATGCCTTGCTGCCTTCGATGATTGCAGCCGCCTGATTCGGGCCAAAGGTTGCAAATCCAGCTGCCTGCATGGCATCGACCATACCCAATACCAGCGGATCATCCGGTGCAACAAAGACCAAATCAACTGCCAGCTGCTTTGCCAGTGCAACCATGCCTTCTACATCGGTTGCCTTCACCGGAAAGCATTCTGCATCTTTGGAGATTCCGCCGTTTCCCGGTGCACAGTACAGGGCATCCACCTGTTTGCTTTCTTTCAGTTTGCGGATGATGGCGTGTTCTCTGCCGCCGCCGCCAACAACTAAAATTTTCATGGATTCTTTCTCTCCTGTCTGACTGACGGCTGTCAGTGATCCTGACAGCCTGCCAATTCCATTTTCTCTTAGTGGTGGAAGAACCGAATGCCGCAGAATGCCATGACCATATGATACTTGTTGCAAGTCATAATAACATGGTCATCCCGAATCGAACCGCCCGGTTCTACAATATAGGTGACACCGCTCTTGTGTGCCCGTTCGATGTTATCGCCAAACGGGAAGAATGCGTCTGAACCCAGACAAACATCGGTATTCTGTGCCAGCCATGCCTTCTGTTCTTCTTTCGTGAAGACTTCCGGCTTTACCTTGAAGATGTTTTCCCATGCACCATCTGCCAGAACATCCATGTATTCATCTGAGATGTAAACATCAATGGCATTATCCCGGTCTGGGCGGCGAATGCCGTCTACAAATTGCAGACCCATTACCTTTGGATGCTGCCGCAACCACCAGATATCTGCCTTGTTACCAGCCAGTCTGGTGCAGTGGATTCTGGACTGCTGTCCAGCACCAATGCCGATTGCCTGTCCATCCTTGACATAGCAAACAGAATTAGACTGGGTATATTTCAGGGTAATCAGAGAAATCAGCAGGTCGTGCTTCTTGTCTTCCGGCAAGTTCTTGTTCTCTGTTACAATGTTTTCCAGCATACTTTCATCAATTTTCAGGTTGTTTCTGCCCTGTTCAAAGGTCACACCAAATACCTGCTTCCGTTCCAGTGCGGCTGGTTCATAGGACGGGTCAATCTGAATGATGTTATAAGTGCCCTTCCGCTTGGATTTCAGGATTTCGAGTGCTTCCGGTTCATAGCCCGGTGCAATGATTCCGTCAGAAACTTCCCGCTGAATCATCTTTGCAGTCGGAACGTCACAAACATCCGACAGAGCGATGAAGTCACCGTAAGAGGACATTCGATCCGCACCTCTTGCTCTTGCATAAGCACAAGCCAGCGGAGAAAGTTCGCCCAAATCATCGACAAAATAAATTTTCTTTAAGGTATCGGAAAGCGGCTTGCCAATGGCAGCACCTGCCGGAGAAACGTGCTTAAACGAAGTTGCTGCACAATATCCAGTTGCCTGCTTTAATTCCCGTACCAGCTGCCAGCCGTTGAACGCATCCAGCAGGTTGATATAACCCGGCTTGCCGTTCAATACGGTAATTGGCAGGTCGCTGTTATCTGCCATAAAGATTCTGGATGGTTTCTGATTCGGATTGCATCCATATTTCAATTGCATTTCTGAAGCCATAACTGCATCTCCCTCTTGTTTATTGATTCTTGTTGACAATCCGTGTTTCTGCCTTGCCAGTCTTCAGGTCGATGAACCGTACAAACAGAGAAACCTTGTTATCCGGATTCAGGCTGTCCCAAACGGCATTGGTAAAGGTGTCAATATCGCCTTCAATGGCAACCTTTTCCGGTTCGCCTTCAAAGCTCGGCAGCGGATTTCCATCGCCCTGATAGGTGTGAATGAAATGTCCCACGCCAGCAATCGGGTTGGAATAAGTAAAGGTATATCTCTGGCAGGAATCCGGATTGCCGTCTGCACTCTTCAGAATGGACAGGGCATACTGATAGCCGTCTTTCCGTTCGATGATGCCAGAAATACGAGGGGTATAGTTCGGAGCATCCGGTTCAAATTCCCGAATCCGCAGGGATTCTTCAAAGGTCTTTCCAGCCAGCATCTGGTCATAAACCGTGTCGGTCTGGTCGCCATTGGTGACAATGGTGGTATCGCCCAGCACCCGAACCGGTGCATAGATAATCAGGCTTGGGTCAACCATCTTGGATGGGTCAAATGCCTGTGTGCGGATGCCGTCGCCATCGGTTACAAATACCCGATTTCGGCTGTTTTCGCTTCTGCCCATGATGAAATAAGCAGCAACTGCAGATGCACCATCTGCGGATGTTCCCAGCACGATGCCTCTGCCTGGGTAAGCATTCTGTTTCAATGTATCAAAAAGATTGTTGGTCTTCATAAATCTGTTCTTGCCTCTCTTTGCGTTTTCCAGTTGGACGAATGGGGGTTAGGACAGCTTTGGCTGTTCCAAAAGGGTCACCTTGTTGTTATGCACTTCCAGCTTGTCTGCACAGAACAACCGAACGGCTTCCGGCAGCAACTTCCACTCTGCTTCTTCCATGATTCGCTTTTGCAGGGTCTGCGGCGTATCGCCCTCTTCCACTGCAACCGGTTTTTGTAAAATAATCGGCCCACCGTCTGCAATTTCGTTTACGAAATGCACGGTTGCACCAGAATATTTTACGCCCCGTTTCAGGGCACATTCATGCACCCGCAAACCATAGAATCCCTCTCCGCAGAATGCCGGAATCAAGGATGGATGCACGTTGATAATCCGGTTTGGATAGGCTGCAATGATGCGTTCATCTAAAATGGTCAGGAATCCGGCAAGGACAATCAAGTCTGCCTGTTCTTCCTTCAATGCCAGCAGCATTGCATCTGTATAAGCAGAGAAATCCGGATAATCTTTCTTTGCAATGACTCTTGACTTGACATGGAACTGTTCTGCCCGACGCAGGGCGTAGGCATCGCCCCGAGAGGAGATCACGCAAGTGATTGAACCGCCCGGGAATGCTCCCGCCTGTTCTGCTTCCAGCAGTGCCTGCAAATTCGTTCCGCCACCGGAAACCAGTACAATGATGTTTTTCATCGGAAACCGTCCTTACTTCAGGATAACGCCTTCATCAGAAGAAACCAATGTACCCAGTACATAAGCATCTTCTCCGGCAGCCCGCAGAGTTTCCAGAGCCTTATCTGCATCTTCCTGTGCCACGCATACCATCATACCAACGCCCATGTTAAAGGTGTTGAACATGTCGTGTTCCGGAATGTTACCTGTCTTTGCAACCAAATCGAAAATCGGCAGTACCTTGACATCCTTCTTTTCAATCTGTGCGGACAAGCCCTTCTTTAGTGCTCTCGGAATGTTTTCATAGAATCCGCCGCCGGTGATGTGTGCGATGGACTTTACAGTTACCTGTTCCAGCAGGGACAGAATCGGCTTTACATAAATCTTGGTCGGCATCAGCAGAGCTTCACCCAGTGTTGTGCCCAGTTCCGAGAAATGGCGAGCCAGATTCTGGCTGTTGACAGTAAAGACCTTCCGAATCAGAGAATAGCCGTTGGAATGAATACCGCTGGACGGGAGTGCAATCAGGACATCCCCTTCCTTCTGGGTGTTCAGATCCAGAACCTTCTTCTTGTCCACCAGACCAACTGCAAAACCAGCCACATCGTATTCATCGACCGGATAGAAGCCCGGCATTTCAGCGGTTTCGCCGCCAACCAATGCACAGCCAGCCTGTACGCAGCCTTCTGCCACACCGGAAACAATTTCTGCAACCTTTTCCGGAACATTCTTGCCCAATGCAATATAGTCCAGGAAGAACTGCGGCTTTGCACCACAGCAAATAATATCATTGACGCACATTGCCACGCAGTCAATGCCGATGGTGTTGTGTCTGTCCATCAGGAATGCGATTTTCAGCTTTGTACCAACGCCGTCTGTACCGGAAACGAGTACTGGATGTTCCATGCCGGTTACGTCCAGTTCATACAGTCCGCCGAAACCGCCGATGCCGGTCAGCACATTGTCTGTCATGGTGCGTGCGATATGTTTCTTCATTAAGTCGACTGCTCGATAGCCAGCTGTTACGTCAACACCGGCTTTTTTGTAGCTTTCTGAGTAGCTCTTCATGCTTTTTGATTCCTCCACGGCAATTATTCGCCGATTTTACTTTCAAATTTGTCTTTTGGCATTTCTTTCGGCACTGCAATCGGATATGTTCCATCAAAACACGTTCTACCATCTTTGCAGGGGCGTACCGTGCGCAAGAAAATTGGGTTTTTACCCGGTGGGGCCGGTGCCAATTGTTTTGGTTGGTTACCCTGGTAAAGGGTGGACGTTGCCTGGTTTAT
>ENA-ORIC01003185-ORIC01003185.1-human-gut-metagenome-genome-assembly--contig:-NODE-3185-length-11826-cov-9.996000_pt1 | contig 11826 bp, 9 predicted proteins | sample MGYA00243023_ERZ508732 | MGnify/ENA primary metagenome ERZ508732 (study PRJEB26277, sample SAMN04329767) | human gut metagenome | biome: human-associated habitat | host: Homo sapiens | place: USA...
CAGATAGGAGAACAAATGAAAGACGCAAATTGTGGATATTGTATGAGAGGGGAACTGTTAGATAAGTTCGGTATTTTCATCTGTGACCTGAAGGTGAGCAGCCTGATCCTGTTCAAGGAACAGAGCCATCCCGGCAGATGCATCGTAGCATACAAGGACCATGTCAGTGAGATCGTGGACATCAGCGAGGAAGAGAGAAGATTATTTTTTGAGGATGTGGCGCATGCAGCGAAAGCCATCCATGCAGCATTCCATCCAGATAAGTTAAATTACGGAGCATACGGAGACACCGGCTGCCATCTGCACATGCACCTGTGCCCGAAGTACAAGGACGGTTTCGAGTGGGGCGGCACTTTCGAGATGAATCCCGGCAAGACCTTTTTGACGGATGCAGAATATCAGGAGATGATCGACAAGATCAAGGCGAACCTGTAAATATTCCGGAACATTTTCCCTGGGATTACATAGAATAGATATGTAATCTCAGGGAGGATGAACGATTATGAAAACAAAGAAAGTAATGGCAGCGATATTGGCTGTACTGCTTGCGGCAGGTGCACTTACGGGCTGCGGCAATGCAGAACAGACGAACGGACCAAAGAAGACAAGAGTGGTGCTCAATGAAGTGGCCCACTCTCTTTTTTATGCACCGATGTATGTGGCTATCGAGGAAGGATATTTTGCCGATGCCGGGATCGACCTGGAGCTCGTAACGGGATTTGGCGCGGATAAGACTATGACAGCGGTGCTGACTGGTGAGGCGGACATCGGCTTCATGGGCAGTGAGAGCACGATTTACACCTATGCCGGAGGAACGGAAGACTATGTGGTGAACTTTGCCCAGTTGACCCAGCGGGCAGGAAATTTCCTGGTGGCGAGAGAACCTATCGATGACTTTTCGTGGGATATGTTAAAGGGTGCTACAGTCTTAGGTGGTAGAGCGGGCGGTATGCCGGAGATGGTATTTGAATATATCCTGGAGAAAAATAATATGGATCCGACAACGGATCTGTCCATCGACCAAAGCATTGACTTCGGTTCCACAGCAGCAGCTTTTTCCGGCGGGCAGGGAGATTTTACCATTGAGTTCGAGCCGCATGCTACGCTGTTAGAGCAGAAGGGCGACGGCTATGTGGTGGCATCTTTAGGCGAGGAATCCGGCTATGTACCGTATACTTCTTTTTCTGCCAGGAAGAGTTATATAGAGAAAAATGTGGAGACAATCCAGGCATTTACCGATGCCCTGCAAAAAGGTATGGATTATGTGCAGGAGCACAGTGCGGAAGAAATCGCCAAATGTATTGCACCCCAGTTCGCAGAGACCGGGAGTGATACGCTGACAGCCATCGTTGCCAGATATCAGGAACAGGATACCTGGAAAAAAGATCTGATCTTCCACAAAGATGCCTTTGATCTGTTACAGAATATTCTGGAGGACTCTGATGTACTGAAAGAGAGAGTGCCCTATGAAAAACTGGTGACCACAGAATTTGCTGAAAAAGCGGCGGCAAAATAAGGAAAACAAAGAGAGTGTTATAAAAATAGTTTAAAAAAGGAGGAGGATCAGACATCCTCCTCCTGAATGTGTATATTTTTAATGGCCCAGAGCTTTAATGCCTTGGCATTGGTACTGATCTTCTCCAGGGAATCCAGAATATCCTGAAATGCCGGACGCTCATCCTCAGAGATCACACCGTCTTCGGAGATAGCGATCAGGGACGCACGAAGCGTGTCGATATCTTTCAAGGATCCCAGTACTTTCAGCGCCAGTCGGTCAAAGTCTACAATGTCAACCTCTGATACATTGTTGCGTCCCAAGGGGCATTCTCTGGCACAGTAGGAATTGCACAGCTCCGGTGTATTATATGCCTCTGCCATAGCCTTGACTTCCTCCGGATAAGGGGCAATGGTATCCAGTTCGATCCTTGCCAGTCTTGTGCGGTCGATGCCTACCAGTTCAGCGGCCTTTTCCCGGCTGCTGAAGTCAGGATTTTCCTTGGCAGCTTCGCAACGTGCGAGATAGTACATATTATCAGCGGCTTTTGTAGCTTTTTTACCCATATTTCTTTTAATCCTTTTATAGTATAGTGTAATCAAACATCTCTAATATCACAGTTTAGTAGAAAAAAGACACATTGTAAAGGAAAAATCACGATATTTTACGAAAAGCGGTTGAGGGAATGTGTAAAATTTGCTAAAATATAAGAGATGTGAAAAAGAACAATTTTTCATATATAAAATGGAGGTGCGGTAATGGGTTTAATCAGAGCAGCAAAAGATGCAGTCAGTAGCATGATGGCTGACCAGTGGAGAGAGTATTTTTACTGTGATTCTCTTTCCAACGATGTATTGGTAGTAAAAGGACAGCAGCGGGTAACCAATGGACGTAACAGCAACACCAAGGGTGTGGAGAACATAATCTCCAACGGTTCCATCGTAGCAGTTAACGAAGGACAGTGTATGATCATCGTGGATCAGGGCGGAATCGTAGAGTTCTGTGCGGATGCCGGTGAGTTCGTATATGATTCTTCCACAGAACCCAGCTTGTTCTACGGCAATCTTGGCGAGAGCGTTAAGAATACTTTTTCCAATATCGGAAAACGTTTTACTTTTGGTGGTAATGCAGCGAAGGATCAGAGAATCTACTTCTTCAATATCAAGGAGATCATGAACAACCTCTTTGGTACGGCAAGCCCTATTCCGTTCCGTGTAATTGACCAGAATATCGGACTGGATCTGGATACCTCCTTACGTTGTAACGGTGAGTATTCCTTCCACCTGGTGGATCCTTTGTTATTCTATAAAAATGTATGCGGTAACGTAACAGAGTCCTATACCAGAAGCGAACTGGTAGCGAAGATGAAGGCAGAATTGTTGACCGCTCTGCAGCCTGCACTGGCTAAGATCTCCGCCCTGGGTGTTCGTCCCAGCGAAGTTCCCGCACATACTGCGGAACTGACAGAAGCTTTGAAGGAAGAGCTTTCCGATCTGTGGACCAAACTTCGTGGTATCGAGATCGTTACCATTAATATCAATTCTGCGAAGATCCCTGATGAGGATGCAAAGACCATCGCAGATCTGCAGAGAACCGCAGTACTGCGCAATACCGGAATGGCAGCAGCTACCATGACCGCTGCACAGGCAGAGGCTATGAAGATGGCAGCATCCAACACCTCTACCGGTCCCATGATGGCATTTGCAGGCATGAACATGGCGAACATGGTAGGCGGTATCAATGCCGGACAGCTGTATCAGATGGATGCCCAGCAGAACAGTGGTATGCAGCAGGCACAGGCAGCACCCGCGCGGGGGCAGGCTCCTAAGATGCAGGCACCGGTACTTGGCTGGACCTGTAGCTGCGGCGCTACGGATAACCGTGGTAAGTTCTGCGCTGAGTGTGGAGCACCTAAGCCTTCGGACGCAGGCTGGACCTGCAGCTGTGGTGCAGTAAATCAGGGCAAGTTCTGTTCCGAATGCGGAGCAAAGAAGCCGGAAGGAGCACCGATCTATAAATGTGATAAATGCGGCTGGGAGCCGGAAGATCCTGCACATCCTCCTAAGTTCTGCCCGGAGTGCGGCGATCCCTTTGATGACAACGACAGAGTATAATACATACTCGTCAGAATATATTTACCGGAAACAGTACAGCAGATACCTTTATGATATCTGCTGTACTGAACTGTTATGAATGAAAAAGAAAGAGAAATATAAATGAACGGAAGTCTGATCGCTATTATTGTTATACTGGTATTGTGTCTGGTACTGGCAGGGATCATTTATTATACTTATTGCAGGATCCGTGAAAAATTACGGGATACCTCCAGAATGCTATTCGGTACAGATTCCATGATCGAGGGCATGAAGCAGAGAGAAGCGGAAGTGGAGATGACACCGAAGTCCGTATCCTCTGCAACAAATCTGTATATGCCTTCTATTATGAGAGATTTTCCCGAGTTCCATTATGATGAGATGAAGAGCAGAGCGGAGAACGTTCTGACCTCTTATTTACAAAGTATTACCGGACAGAATCCGGCACTTTTGTCGGAGGGAACGAAAGAATTGAAAGAACAGCTCAGACTGCGGCTGGAGATGCTACAGAACCAGTCACAGAGGGAGAGCTTTGAAAATATACATATTCACAGAACAGAGATACATCAGTACCGGAAGCAGAAGGGAAGACAGAGTATTGTCCTGCAGTCAGCCGTAGAATATATCCATGCGTTGAAAGAAAACGGTAAGCTTATCGGGGGCAGTGAAGAACGGAAAGAACAGGCAAAATACAATGTGGAACTGGTCTATATCCAGGATCAGGATATGGTCGAGAACCAGGAGGATGCAGGTCTGGCCCTGAATTGTCCCAATTGTGGTGCACCGCTTCCCGGACTTGGGGCAAAAAAGTGCATTTATTGTGATACACCTATTGTGGAATATAATCTGCGGATCTGGAATTTCAGCAGAGTGGAAGAAGCATAGAGAAGGCTGAGAGGGCTGTATGGACGAAAAAATAATAGGGTTAGATAAAAACAAAGATATAGATAGACGGCTGGAGGAAACAACGAAGGAGCTGCAGCGGGAACGGGAAAAACTGATGGCTGTGATCCGAATGTCCGGCGATCTGATCTTTGAATATGATATCGCAAAGGATCAAATGCACTATGCAGGTCCGGAAGAAGGCAGTCTGTATTGTGGACAGATCACGGAAGGGTATACGGAGCAGCTCCTCAGGGAAGTGGACAACCGCACGGATGCAGTGGAACAGCAGCTTGCAGAAGCACTGCACAGCGGCAAGCCGGATATTTGTATTGAGCTCTGCAAGACGGACGAGGAAGGTAATCCTCACTGGATGAAGGTCATCGGGCAGACTTTTTATAATGAAAAAAAAGAACCGGAACGTGTCCTGGGCAAGGTCTGTGATATTGATGCGCAGAAGAAAAAGGAAAGGGAACTACAGGAAAAATCACAAAGGGATTCCCTGACCGGACTTTTGAATCATTCCACCATCAAGCAGCAGATCACACACAGACTGCAGAAAATGAAACGGGGACAGGTGGGATACCTTATTGTTCTGGATGTGGATAGTTTTAAAAAGATCAACGATACAAACGGACATCTGTTTGGAGATGCGGTATTGTGCTCTTTTGCGGATGAAATGAATAAATTGTTTCCCGAGGCGCTGAAAGGCAGGATCGGTGGAGACGAGTTCGTATGCTATGTAGAGAATATGCCAAGAGAGGAACTGGAAGAGAAGCTTGGACAGTTGAATCGCTGTATGTCTGACCGCTATGATGATGATAAAACAGGACTGCATATCTCCTGCAGTCTGGGAGCTGCGGTTACGGATGGAACAGTGACAGACTATAATCTGCTGTTCCGGTGGGCAGATGCAGCCTTGTATCAGGTGAAGAGTCGGGAAAAGGGCGCTTATGATCTTCTGGAGGTCAAGGAGGGTGTGGCATTGCCCGGTCAAAGCTACCTGGACAGTGAGGAGAACAAAGATGACGAGATCGTTCACAAGGAGGCACAGTTCGAGAGCGCGGAAGATCTGGTTCTGTTCTGCATGGACCTGTTGGAAAATGTACCGAATCTGACCAGTGCCCTGAAGGTGATCAGTGAACGTACCTGCAGTTTTTTCAATATTGATGATATGATATGTGTGGAAGTAAATGAGGCAGGACCGTCGATCCGTTATCAATGGAATCGGGAAGAAAAGAAAAATTTTGTCAAAAGAATACTGCACCCGGGAGTATTTGAATGGGACAGGATCCGGAAACGTGCAGACGAATCCGGTGCCGCAATTTACAGACAGTCGGAGACTCCGAATATCTACAAAGAAGAAGCGGAGTCTGTGATGATCGTAATGTCTACAGCTTCGAAGGGATTAAAGGCCAGTGTTATCTTCTCAGACCGCCATACAGACAGAACCTGGGAAGAGGAGAAAAATGCCCTGTGCAGAATATCCCATCAGATATTCAACAGGCTTCGCATGCTGAAAAATGCAGAAAAAGATCAAAGGGAACTGAACCGGAAACTGAATTATGATGCGCTGACCGGACTGCCGGTGTACAATAAGTTCGTAGACAAATTAGAAGCCTATATGGCAGCGAATGGAAAGGTCGGATTATATTTTGTGTCCTCTGACTTTTCTAATTTCCAGTATGTGAATGAAATGTATGGCTACGAGGTAGGCGACCGTATCTTGCATGATTTTGCTGTGGCATTACAGGAAAAATGCCAGGAAAGCATATTGTTCTGCCGTGTAACCTCCGACCACTTTGTCGGTGTGCTGAAGGAAGATTCCGTGGAGGATGCCAGACAGGCGTACCTGACGTTTACGAATTCTTTTGTGAAGAGGATCAATAGCCGGTATGATCAGTGTAATCTGGTCATTGCCACCGGTTTGTATGAGATCACGGAGAATGACTGGTCGGTATCTTCCATGATGGATAATGCCAATGAGGCCAGAAAACAATGCAAGACGCAGAAGGTAGACAGTGCCGTAGAAATTTACACGGACAAGATCCGCAGAGATTTGGAGAATACCAGAACAATTGTATCCGGAATGGTAAGCGCCTATAATAATAAAGAATTCCATGCATATCTCCAGCCTAAGGTATCTCTTCATACCGGAAAAGTAGTGGGAGCGGAAGCACTGGTGCGCTGGATAAAAGCGGATGGAACTATGGTAATGCCCGGAAAGTTTATAGATATTTTTGAGAGAAATGGGTTTATTACCAAGGTTGATTTCGCCATTCTGGATCAGGTCATGGAATATTTGCGTGATGCCCTGGCACAGGGAGAAGAAGTGGTGCCGATCTCTGTTAACTTCTCCAGACGTCATAATGAATATGCGGATTTTGTGCCGAATATCTTAAAGCGCCTGAAAGACTATAAGGTACCCGGCAATCTGCTGGAGGTGGAAGTGACGGAGTCAGTATTTATGTCGGATCTGAACAAGCTGACCAATAATCTGGAAACCCTCAGGGACAGAGGAGTGGAGATCTCTGTCGATGATTTCGGAAGTGGATATTCTTCGCTGAATCTGTTATCCAAGGTGGCTGTGGATACGGTAAAACTGGACAAGCAGTTCCTGGATGATACCATGAACAGCGAACGGGAAGAAACCGCATTGACAATTATAAAATATCTGACTAAAATGTTAAGACATCTCGGCTTTAAAGTACTGGCAGAGGGTGTGGAGACCAGTGAACAGCTGGAGATGCTCCGGCTGGCGGATTGCGATATCGTGCAGGGATATTTTTATGCAAAACCAATGCCGATCGGGGAATTCAGAACTTTTTTACAGGAATTCAATGAAAGGGATAATTAGTCATACATGAGCATTTATGATACTTTGAATAAAGAACAAAAAGAAGCGGTGCTTCATACGGAAGGACCGCTCCTTCTGTTAGCGGGCGCCGGAAGCGGCAAGACCCGTGTCCTGACCCACCGGGTGGCATATCTGATCGATGAACTGGGAGTGAATCCATGGAACATTCTTGCTATTACCTTTACCAATAAGGCGGCACAGGAGATGCGGGAACGTGTGGATCAGATCGCCGGTTTCGGCGCGGATCAGGTGTGGGTAGCCACTTTCCATGCCACCTGCATGAGGATCCTCAGAAGACATATTGACAGACTGGGATATGATACGAATTTTACTATTTATGATACAGACGATCAGAAGACCGTGATCAAACAGGTCTGCAAACGTCTGAACATCGACACGAAGATGTATAAGGAGCGGACGCTGCTGTCTGAAATATCTTCTGCCAAGGATGAACTGGTGGATGTACGGGAATTCGAGGTCAAGTCTGTAGGCGATTATCGCAAAAGTGTGACGGCAAAGGTTTACAGAGAATATCAGGACACCCTGAAGAAGAGTAATGCACTGGATTTTGATGATATCATTGTGAAAACGGTGGAGCTGTTCAAAAGCTGTCCGGAGGTACTCTATAACTATCAGGAGCGCTTCCGATACATCATGGTGGATGAGTACCAGGATACGAATACGGCGCAGTTTGAACTGATTCGGCTGTTGGCGGACGGTTACCGCAATCTGTGTGTCGTGGGTGATGATGACCAGTCCATTTACAAGTTCCGCGGTGCCAATATCCGTAATATTTTAGATTACGAGAAGATATATCCGGATGCAAAAGTGATCAAGCTGGAGCAGAATTACCGTTCCACACAGAATATTCTGGATGCGGCAAACGCGGTGATCCGCAACAACAGAGGCCGTAAAGAGAAGGCACTGTGGACGGAAAAAGGAGCAGGCAGCCGAATACATTTCAGACAATTTGACAATGCTTATGAAGAGGCGGAATATATCGCAGACGATATTTCTGATAAAGTGAACAAAAATGGCGTTGCCTATGCGGATTGTGCAGTACTGTACCGTACCAATGCCCAGTCCAGACTTTTAGAAGAACGTATGGTGGTGGAAGGAATTCCCTATCATGTGGTAGGCGGTGTGAACTTCTATGCCAGACAGGAGATCCGGGACATCCTGGCGTATTTAAAGACTATTGATAACGGCAGGGATGAAGTGGCTCTGCGCAGAATCATCAATGTGCCGAAACGAAGCATCGGTACGGCATCGCTGGAAAAAGTGGCGGATTATGCACAGATGAAGGATATCACGTTATTTGATGCATTGTGCGAGGCAGACCAGATCAGGGGACTGGGAAGAGCGGAAGCAAAGATCCGTGGGTTCGTCAATCTGATCGAAGTGCTTCGCAGCGGATTGTCCTCCTACACACTGCCGGATCTGATCAAGTCCTTATTAGAACGGATCGATTATGCGGAATATCTGCGGGATCAGGATGAAGAATCCGCAGAGGACCGTCTCGGGAACGTAGATGAATTGATCACCAAGGCAGCAGTCTACGAGGAGACCCACGATGAGCCTTCTCTGTCGGAATTTTTGGAAGAGATCATGCTGGTAGCGGATATTGATAATGTGGAGGATGGCGATAACAGAGTGCTTTTGATGACTCTGCACAGTGCCAAAGGTCTGGAATTCCCGGTGGTCTATCTCGCCGGCATGGAGGATGGACTATTCCCCGGCTTTATGACGATCGCGTCCGATGATCCGTTGGAGATCGAGGAAGAGAGACGCCTGGCTTATGTGGGAATCACCAGAGCCAAGGAGGATCTGACGCTGACCTGTGCCAGAAGCAGAATGCTCCGCGGTGAGACACAGTACAATCCCGTGAGCCGTTTTGTGCGGGAGATCCCGAAGGAACTTATGGATAATACCCTGCCGCAAAACAGAAGATACCGGGACGATGACCTGGAGGATTTTCAGGCGAGAAGAGCCAATGAGGCAGCTCTTCGTGCCATGGGACTGGAAGCGATTGCAACTCCCCGGTCCGGAAACGGTTCGGGCAGCGGCTTCGGAGGCTTTGGCAATACGGGATTTGATCCAAGACCCAAGGCAACCTTGAAACCCCGAGTTACGGCAAAAGCAGACAAACCTTATATTTCCAAGGGAATCAATGGACTCAACCAGCTGGCGGGACTTCAGAAAGGAACGGAATTCAAGGCACCGGATGCACTGGACTATACGGTAGGTGACAGAGTACGTCATATCAAATACGGTGAGGGCACGGTATTGAATATCGCGAGAGAACCCAGGGACTATAAGGTCACGGTGGAATTCGACCAGGCGGGGCAGAAGATCATGTATGCATCTTTTGCCAAGTTAAAACGGGTATAGTATTTTTCACGAAAACATGGTATCATATTAAAGGAATGAAAACAATTGCTTTGCATCCGCAGAAAAGTCCGGATGCCGGAAAGGCAGGTAAATAATATGAACAGAATCGAAAATCTGGTAGACCTTGACAAATTAAACGAACTGAAAGTCAGCGAACTGAAGAAGCTTAATAAGCTCCTGGGTAAGGAAGTGGAAGAGAAGAAGGAGCGCAATGTCCTGGTATGGGTACTGGCGATCATCGGCGCCGTAGCAGCTGTAGCAGCTGTAGCTTATGCCGTATATCATTTCTTCTTTGCACAGGATTATCTGGAAGACTTCGAGGATGATTTCGAAGACGAAGCAGATGACGTGGAAGAGGATGACGACGACTTCTTCGAGGATGAAGGAGAGAACTAACCCATGAAAAAAGGACAGGTATATGAAGGATCTGTTGTAAGGGTCGATTTTCCCAACAAAGGGATCGTCTGTGTGGGAGATGAGACTGCTGTAGTCAAGAACAGCCTGCCCGGACAGAAAGTCAAGTTCTCAGTGAATAAAGTACGCAAAGGGAAGGCGGAAGGAAGGCTTTTAGAGGTGACAGAGAAGTCACCTTTAGAAACCGGCCGGACGTGTTCCCTTTTTGGGTTGTGCGGTGGATGCACCTATCTGTCGCTTCCCTATGAAGAACAGCTGAAGGTCAAAGAAGAACAGGTAAAACGTCTGCTGGACAGCGTGTTAAACAAGCAGGAAGAAGCCTGGATTTTTGAGGGCATCAAGGGCAGCCCGAAGGCTTATGAATACCGCAATAAGATGGAATTTTCCTTCGGAGACGAGTACAAGGATGGACCGCTGGCACTTGGCATGCATAAGAGAGGCAGCTTCTACGACATTGTGACCGTAGCGGACTGTGAGATCGTGGATGCGGATTACCGCCTGATCTTACAGTCAGTGAGAGATTATTTTGCCCGGGCGAAGGTAAGCTTTTTCCACAGAATGAGCCATGAGGGGTACTTACGGCACCTGCTGGTACGTAAGGCATCCCGCACCGGAGAGATTCTGGTGGCACTGGTGACGACCTCCCAGGATCCCTGGCAGGGAGAGACGGCGGTGGAAGGAAGCTTGGATGCGGATGCGCTGATCACGGGATTTAAGGATCTGTTGCTTTCCCTGGAACAGGATGGGAAGCTTGTCGGAAAATTCGCAGGAATCTTACATATCACCAATGATTCCATCGCAGATGTGGTGCAGAGTGATCATACGGAGTTGTTGTACGGACAGGAGTATTTTTATGAGGAACTGCTGGGGTTGAAATTCAAGATCTCCACATTCTCCTTTTTTCAGACCAACTCCTACAGTGCGGAGGTACTGTACCAGACGGCGAGAGATTATGTGGGCGACCTGGGTGGCAGCGACAAGACCGTGTTCGACCTCTACAGCGGTACCGGCACCATCGCGCAGCTCATGGCACCGGCCGCCGGGAAAGTCATCGGTGTGGAGATCGTGGAGGAAGCCGTGGAGGCAGCGAAGAAAAACGCCGCCGCCAATGGACTGGATAACTGTGAATTCATTGCCGGAGATGTATTGAAAGTACTGGATGAAGTGGAAGAGAAGCCGGACATGATCATCTTAGATCCCCCCAGAGATGGCATCCACCCCAAAGCACTGCCGAAGATCATTGCCTACGGTGTGGAGCATATTGTTTATATCTCCTGCAAGCCCACCAGCCTCGTGAGAGATCTGGAAGTATTCTTAGAGAATGGCTACCGCGTGGACAAAGCTGTTGCCGTGGACCAGTTCCCCTGGACCGCGAATGTGGAGACGGTTGTTTTGCTTTCCAAGGGAGAAATCGACTCGAAGAAGGTGCGGGTGGAGTTCTCGCTGGAAGATATGGATATGTCCGGCTTCCAGAAGGGCGCGACTTATGAACAGATCAAGGCGTATGTGTTGGAGCATACCGGTTTGAAGGTATCTTCCCTGTACATCTCACAGATAAAGCGCAAGTGCGGGCTGGATGTGGGGCAAAATTATAACCTGTCAAAGAAGGAAGATGCCAAAGTGCCAAAATGTCCGCCGGAGAAGGAAGCGGCGATCAGGGATGCGTTGAAATATTTTCAGATGATTTAAGAGTC
>ENA-ORIC01003190-ORIC01003190.1-human-gut-metagenome-genome-assembly--contig:-NODE-3190-length-11814-cov-3.226293_pt1 | contig 11814 bp, 9 predicted proteins | sample MGYA00243023_ERZ508732 | MGnify/ENA primary metagenome ERZ508732 (study PRJEB26277, sample SAMN04329767) | human gut metagenome | biome: human-associated habitat | host: Homo sapiens | place: USA...
GACATAGACCTTCGAGTCGCTCCCGAGCACGCGCATGAGCTCCGAGCATATCCCGGTGACGTTTCCGCCGCCGACTCCGCCGCTCATCACGACGAAGATTTTCTTGTTCTGGTCGAGCCCGAGTTTTTCCCGCGCTTCCGCCTTCGGGATGTGCCGCGAGAATTTCGGCGCGACGGGGATTCCGGTCGGTCTGACGGTTTCCTCGGGTATCCCGGCGGCGACGAGGTCTTTCGTCAGCGCCTCGTGGGGCGTGAAAAAGCAGTCGAGCCGGCAGTCGTCGAAGAACGGAACCATCGTGTAATCGGTAAGCACCCCGAAGGACGGAATCTCCCGTCCGAGCTCGTACCGTATAGCGGTGCAGGCTTCCATCCCGAAGAGATGCGTAGAGAGAATCGCGTCAAAGCCGTTCTTCCTGGCATAGTTATAAATCGGCTCCGCGAGGACGGCGTTGGTCTTGTAAATCGGGGATTTCAGTCTCGAGTTGTCGACGATCTCGCCCGCCTTGTATATGACGCCGAAGACGCCGGGCGCCTTTTTGATTATATTATTGTAGGTAGAGTTTACGAGCTCGGTCGCGCGGTCGGAGCGGAAGGAGACCGGGTCGCGCTGTTCGTACTCAATTCCGCGTGAATCAAACGCCGCGCGCACAGCCGCTGCCGCGCTGTTGTGCCCCTCGCCGGTGGAGCAGCTGAGAATCAGGACTTTCATGGTATACCATACCTTTCATTGTTTGTATTCTAATTATAGCACAAACCGTGACATAAAATCAATAGTCACAGAAATACAAATGTATTTTTTTCAGACAGTAATCGGCATATGCACAAAAAACATACATAGCTGCCGCATTGACTGTTTTATTACGGGCGAAAATAAGGTATAATATAAGCACGAAAGGAATTAGGATTGAAAGATAAATCTTTCAATCCAAGCATTTTGTGGCTTTCGTTGTCTTCCGACAACGATTTTGCTACGCAAAACCACCCCCAAAATGGGAGAAAGGAAGCTTTCGCTGCGGCGAAAGCTGAGGTAATAAAAAATGATAAATGACAACGATAGCTTTGTTCACACCGGCATGCAGCGGACCGCGAAATACGCGTACATCGGCGTCTCGATAGCGTCGATAGCGCTCGGGATTATTTTTCTCGTGTTTCCGAGATTCTCGCTCGACATGGTCACGGTCATCTGCGGCGCGCTGATAACCCTTTTCGGCGCGGTGAAGATCGTCGGTTACTTCTCGAAGGACCTCTACCGTCTGGCGTTCCAGCACGACCTCGTTTTCGGCATAATTCTCGCCGTGATCGGAATAATAACGATGATACGTCCGGGTCGCGCGACAGATTTCATCTGCGTGGTGATAGGCACGGCGGTTCTCGCCGACGGCGTCCTGAAGCTCCGCACCGCCATCTCCGCGAAGACCTTCGGAATCCGCTACTGGTGGCTCATCCTGATAAGCGCCGCCGCCGCGTCCATCCTCGGCGTCTTGCTGGTAATAAGACCCTCCGGCAGCGCCGAAGTCCTGACAATGCTCCTCGGCTGCTCCCTGATAGCCGAAGGAATCCTGAGCCTATGCACAGCGCTCGCCGCTGTCAGAATCATCAAGCATCAGAGACCGGATGTAATAGAGGGTCAGGGGAGACCCCTGGACTGACCAGGGGCCAGCCCCTGGACCCGATAGTCAATGTTCGCTCACGGGTCGGATGAAGTCTCTGCCACATCAAACATCCATCTTCGTGCTACATCACCCACAAAAAGCACCAGAAACCGTCCACCTGCGGTTCCCGGTGTTTTTTTACACGATCCACCATATTTTGTTCAATTTGATTATTTACAACTCCACCCGATTGTGATATAATATTCCTATATTCCACCGGAAAGGAAGATTCATATGATCTATACCGAGGATGAGATATATAGCTTCGTCGAACAGGAGTATGTTAAGTTCATCCGGCTCGCCTTTTGCGACCTTAAAGGGCATATCAAAAACGTATCGATAATGCCATCCGAGCTGCGCCGCGCGTTTGAGGACGGGATTTCCTTCGACGGCTCCGCGATCCGCGGGTTCGCGGGGGAGGAAAAGAGCGACCTTCTGCTCTTCCCTATCGCCTCGACGCTTAACGTCCTGTCGTGGCGGCCCTCTCACGGAAAGGTCGTCCGGATGTTCTGCGAGATCCGCCGCTCTGACGGCTCGCCGTTCCCTTACGACTCCCGCGCTATCCTCAAAAACATAGTGAAGGAAACCGAAAAGCGCGGCGTTCACGTCTTCTTCGGCTCCGAGTTCGAGTTTTACCTCTTCAAAACCGATGAGGACGGCTATCCGACTTCCGTCCCGTTCGACCGCGGCGGCTACATGGACGTCGCGCCCGAGGACAAAGGCGAGAACATCCGCCGCGAGATCTGCCTGACCCTTATCGACATGGGCATCCGCCCCGAATCCTCGCACCACGAGGAGGGACCGGGACAGAACGAGATAGATTTCCGCTACAGCGACCCGATAACGGCGGCGGACAACTCCCAGAATTTTGTCACGGTCGTGAAGGCGGCGGCAATGCACAACGGTCTCTTTGCCGACTTCTCCCCGAAGCCCCTCCCCGGCGAGGCTGGAAACGGAATGCACGTCAACATCTCGGTGAGATGCGACGACAACACCGACCGCACGCCGCAGTTCATGGCGGGCGTCATGGCGCACATCCGCGAGATAACGCTGTTCTTAAATAACACCACCGGCTCCTACCGCCGTCTCGGCGAGATGAAGGCGCCGAAATATGTCACGTGGTCGGTGGAGAACCGCTCACAGCTCATCCGCATACCGGCGGCGAGCGGGGATTTCAGGCGTTTTGAGCTGCGTTCGCCCGACCCGCTGGCGAACCCGTATCTCGCGTTCGCGATGATCATCGCGGCGGGCATGGACGGCATTGACAGGGACATGAAGTGTCCCGACCCGGTCGACATGAATCTTTTCACGGCGGACGAGTCGGTGACGAGCGGTCTTGCGCGGCTCCCGGAGACGCTTGAGGAAGCGTATGAGTGCGCGGCGGAGAGTGAGCTCGTGAAGCGCGTTCTGCCCGGAAAGCTTTCGAAAACGCTTGCCTGACAGGTGTCACATATGCTAAGCACTATGATGAACACGGGAATGTCCCGCACGGTGCCGAAGGCGAAGCGCCGTGTGATGATAGTTTCCGCGAGTGACAAGATATTCGATTTTGCCGCCGATCTTCTCCCGCCGGGAGAGTTCGTCTTCGAGGAACCGGCGAGGAGCGCGGGCGAGGCGAAGCGCACTCTCATACAGGCGAGAGTCGATATACTGATAATAAACACTCCCCTGCCGGATGATTTCGGCACAGAGCTCGCGACAGAGCTGTCGGACAGTACGATGGGGATATTGCTCCTCGTGAAGAACGATCTTGTCGACTCGACGGCGTACAAGGTCGAGGATTTCGGCGTCCTGACGCTCGCCAAGCCGTGCGGCAAGCAGAGCTTCTATCAGGCGGTGAAGCTGCTGTCGGCGACGAGCGCGAAGCTTGAGAGACTTGACGAGAAGAACCGCACGCTCGAGGAAAAGATGGCGGACATCCGCATGGTGAACCGCGCGAAGTGGCTGCTGATCGACAATCTCGGCATGAACGAGAAGGACGCGCACCACTACATAGAAAAGCGCGCGATGGACTCGCGCCAGACGCGGCGTGAGGTGGCGGAAGGCATAATCCGCACATACGATAAATAGCGGCGAGCCGCCGCGGGCATAGTCAATGTTTCGGCTACAGTCGCCGTCAGGCTCTGCCACATCAAACATACAGCGTCGAAAAATAACGGACAATGGCGTCCGGACGGGACAGAATCACTCTGCCCTTTGTCCGGGCGTCTTTATTAAATTAAGGAGAAGAAAATGTTCAACACAATCCACGAGGAATGCGGCGTATTCGGCATCTACGCCGGCAGAAACCAGAATGTAGCGGCGACCGTTTACTACGGTCTCTACGCGCTCCAGCACCGCGGGCAGGAGAGCTGCGGCATCGTTGTCGACAAGGACGGCGTGTTTACGTCGCATAAGGATATCGGGCTTGTCAACGAGGTGTTCGATCATGAGACACTGGCGTCGCTCGGCGAGGGCTCGATAGCTGTCGGGCATGTCAGGTACGGCACGACCGGCGGCGGTTCGAGGGCGAACTGTCAGCCGATAGAGGTCAGGCATATCAAGGGCACGATGGCGGTGGCGCACAACGGCAACCTGACGAACGCGGCGGAGCTGCGCCGGGAGCTTGAGTTGAAGGGCTCGATTTTCCATACGACGAGCGACACCGAGATAATCGCCTACGATGTGACGCGCGAGCGGCTGACTCATCCGTCGATAGAAGAAGCTGTGAGCGCGGCGATGGACAGGCTGGACGGTTCCTATTCGCTGATTATCATGTCGCCGATGAAGCTGATAGCGCTGCGTGACCCGCGCGGGATGAGACCTCTCTGCTACGGAATCCGCGCGGACGGGAGCTATATCGTGGCGTCCGAGAGCTGCGCGCTGGCGGCGGTCGGCGCGAAGTTTGTCCGCGATATCGAGCCGGGCGAGATTGTGGTGTTCGGCACCGAGGGGGTGCGCTCGATACGCACGCACTGCGGGAAGAAGCCGCACGCGCTGTGTCTGTTCGAGTATATCTATTTCGCGCGTTCGGATTCGGTGATAGACGGCGTGTCGGTGCAGGAGGCGCATTTCAGGGCGGGAGAGTTCCTCGCGAAGGAGCATCCGGTCGACGCGGATATCGTCATCGGCGTGCCGGATTCGGGTCTCGACGCGGCGCTCGGCTATTCGAGGGCGTCGGGGATCCCCTACGGCATCGGTTTCGTCAAGAACAAGTACATAGGCAGAACGTTCATCTCCCCCGGTCAGTCGGAGCGGGAGGACAAGGTGCGCATAAAGCTGAACCCGATCGAGGGCGCGATAAAGGGAAAGCGCGTGATTCTCGTCGACGACTCGATTGTCCGCGGCACGACCTGCGGTCATATCGTGAATCTCGTCCGCGAGGCGGGCGCGAAGGAGGTGCATATGCGTATCTCTTCCCCGCCCTTCGTCGACCCGTGCTATTACGGCACCGACATTGACTCGCGGGAGAACCTGATCGCCTGCCACCACACGGTCGATGAGATCGCGCGGATAATCGGCGCGGACACGCTCGGCTATCTCTCTCTCGAGCACGCGTATCAGCTCGCCGAGGGTGAGGGCTGTCTGCCGCATACCCACTGCGCGGCGTGCTTCGGCGGCGGCTACCCGACCGAGGTTCCGAAGGATATGGGCAAGGACAGGTTCGAGAATCCGATTTCTTTCAAATAACCGGGAACTTTTCCGTCCGCTTTCCGTCTAAGAGGTACAGAATAATTACGGAAGGCAGGTAATCACTATGAATATCCCGAAAACCATTATCACCGCGCTCCTGACATTGTCGCTGACATCATGCTCGTCTGTCCCGACGGCGCTTGTCTCGGTCGTTCCGCCGGAGAAGCTGGTCGACGAGAAGACGCTTGAGCTGTCCCGCGAGGAAGGATTCATATCCGACGCCTTCGACGAGGCGTACGACGACTTCACCGGGCGCACATCGGAGAAAGTGCTGATGAAGGACGGAAACGTCTGCTATTCGCCTCTGTCGCTCTGGTACGCGCTCGCTCTGGCGTCGGAGGGCGCGTCGGGTGATACGAAAACCGAGATCGACTCGCTCCTGACCGGCGGACGTGAGATCGCGGAGACCGACCCGGCGAACCTGAGGCTGCGTCTCGCGGCTCTGCTCGGAAACTACGACCAGACGACGCTCAGGATAGCGAACTCGGTCTGGTCCGCGTCCGGGCTGAAAGAGGGCTACGCGAAGAGCGCCGCGGAAAAGTACTTCTCCGAGTGCTACAAGGTCCCGTCATTTGATTCATCAACCGCGAAGAAGATGTCCGACTGGGTGTCCGACAAGACAAAGGGAACGCTGAAACCGGACTTCGACTTCGGAAAGGGAGACCTCCCGGAGATGATAGCGATACTGAACACAGTCTATTTTGGGGACGAGTGGACGGACAAGTTCGAGAAGTCGAACAACACCGACGACGTTTTCCATTCCCCGGACGGCGACATAACGGCGACATATATGCACCGCGGCAATCAGGGCGGCTGGACGACCGGCGACGGCTGGGTGAAGGCGTCTCTAGGTCTGAAGGGCAGCTCGATGTCCTTCGTCCTCCCGACCGGAGAGAAGACCATCCGCGAGCTGCTCGAGGAGAACGGGCTCGACACTCTGCTGAACGGCGGCGAGGGGCACAGCGGAGACATAACATGGAGCCTGCCGAAATTCAGCTATGACACCGACCTCGATTTCAACGATACCCTGAGATCGCTCGGCTGTGAGAAAATGTTTTCGAATGACGCGGAGTTTCAGGACATGATGGACATCGCCCCGCTCTATATCTCGTCGGTCAAGGGCGGAACGCATATCGCGGTCGACGAGAAGGGCGTGACCGCCTCCGCCTACACGGCGATACTGTACTGCGGAGCGATGGCGCCGTCCGAGAAGCTCGACATGAGGCTCGACCGCCCGTTCCTGTGGACAATAACAGTTGACGGCACGGTACTTTTCGTCGGTATCGTCAGCAATCCCGCCGCGTGAAACTTTTTTATGAATTCTTGACGTATCGTCTTGATTCGCCGCTTTTCGTGATGTATAATAGAGGTATCACGACACGATAATGAAAAGGGACTGCCGTGCGGCGGTCCTTTTTTGAGGAGATTTTTATGAAGACCCCGAAACAGATATTCATATGCTCGTCCTGCGGCTACAAAACCGTGAAATGGTACGGAAAATGCCCGTCCTGCGGCGCGTGGAACACGATGGAGGAGGGCGAGCCGGAGCAGGAATCCGAGGACACGAGAAAAATAAAGCGCTTCGCGCCGGAGACCGAGAGCGAGGTCGTCTCCTTCGAGGACATGGAGCTCCCGACCTACATAAGACAGGCGACCGGAATGGGAGAGCTTGACCGCGTGCTCGGCGGCGGTCTTGTCCAGGGTTCGGCGGTGCTCCTGGCGGGCGAGCCGGGAATCGGCAAATCGACCCTGCTTCTCCAGATTTCGGCGGCGCTGTCACAGGGCACCGCGGACATCTCGACCGGAGAGATTTTCGAGCGGAAGGTTCTCTATGTCTCCGGAGAGGAATCGCAGGGGCAGCTGAAGCTCCGCGCGAAGCGCCTCGGCATACACAGCAGGAATCTCTACGTCCTGACCGAGACGAACGTCGCCCGGATCCTCAGACAGACCGAGAAGCTGAAGCCGGACGTGATGATAATCGACTCGATCCAGACGATGTACGATGAGCACGTGGCGTCCGCGCCCGGAAGCGTGACGCAGGTGCGCGAGTCGGCTCTGGCGATAATCTCCGAGGCGAAGCTCTCCGGCTTCTCGGTCATAATGGTCGGGCACGTCAACAAGGAGGGCGGCATCGCCGGTCCGAAGATACTCGAGCACATGGTCGACGCCGTGCTGTCCTTCGAGGGCGAGAAGCTCCGCGCGTACAGGATAATCCGCGCGGTCAAGAACCGTTTCGGCTCGGTCAGCGAGATCGGAATGTTCGAAATGGGCGACGAGGGACTGATCGAAGTCGCGAACCCGTCGGAGGCGCTTCTCGAGGGCAGACCGCTCGGCGTCTCGGGCAGCTGCGCGATGTGCGTTATGGAGGGAACCCGCCCGATAATCGCGGAGGTGCAGGCGCTCGTCGCCTCGACGAACTACCCCGCCCCGCGCCGGACGTCAAACGGCGTCGATTACAACCGTATGTGCCTGATTTTAGCGGTGCTCGAGAAGCGCCTCGGCTACAGGTTCTCGGTCAACGACGTTTATCTTAACGTGATAGGCGGACTGAAGGCAGACGAGCCGGCGGCGGATCTCGCCGTCGCGACCGCGCTTATTTCCTCGATAAAGGACGAGCCGGTGGCGAGCGACCTCATCGCGATCGGCGAAATAGGTCTCGCGGGAGAGGTCAGAGCCGTCCAGCACTGCGCCCAGAGGGTGAAGGAGGCGATCCGTCTCGGCTTCCGCCGCGTGATAATCCCGCAGAAGAACTACGACGAGAAGATGAACGCTCCCGGGGTGACGATAATCCCGGTAAAGAGCATATTTGACCAGATCCAGGGGCCAGCCCCTGGACCCGAAAGTCAAGGATTCTGACATCGTCGGATGAAGCTCCTGCCACATCAAACATAGAGCGTCGCGGTACGGCGTCTGAGCGTTGTACCGCGATGATTTTTTTGTCACTGTTGCACAAATCAGTTTCGGCTGTATTGTCGGAAAGGCTGAATTTTATTTATTGTCTTGACTTGCGCGGTATAATGTGTTATACTTATACTGTTAATATTCATGGACTGTGCAACCACAGTTCGCAAAAAGGAGTTCATATTCACAATGGCAAGAACGAGACACATTTCAATGGCGCTTTCTCTCATCATTCTCTCGCAGCTGTTATTCTCCTGCGGGACATCTCCGGCCGGACCCGGCAATGATACCGAGACACAGAGCGGCGAAACTTCCACCGAAGAATCGACCACATCCGCCGAGATACCGGATGACCTTCCGGAAGCCGACTATGATGGAAAAACCTTCACGACGATCACATTCGACCAGTTACTCCCCGATTACGAGGCGGAAACCGAAAACGGCGACGTGATCAACGACGCGGTCTACGCGCGCAACCGCAACGTATCCGAGCGATTCAACGTGAAGATTGAGACGATGTCGAACGCCGCTTATGACGAGACGACACAGTTCATAAAGAAGACGACCCTGGCGGGAGAAGAGGCGTTCCAGCTGATCGCGCAACACGCGGTGTCGATGGGAACGCTGGCGATGGACGGTCTGTTAATGAACTGGTATGATATTCCCTATATTGACTTCTCGAAGCCTTGGTGGTCGAAGTCCACGACTGAGGATCTTACATATGGCGGGGATTACGCGCTTCTGGCGGTCGGCGACTACGCGCTGTCCGCTCTGGCGGGGGCTTACTGTTATTTCTATGACAAGCCCGGCGCGGAGAACTATCAGCTTGAGGATCTCTATAAGGTCGTCGGAGAGGGCAGATGGACGATAGACTATCTGATGAACACCATAAAGGACGTCTACAAGGATCTCGACGGAAACGGCGAGAGGGACGGGAACGACTATTACGGTCTCTCGCAGACGCTTCAGTCCGCGCTGAATACCTATCTCTGGTCGAGCGGCGGAAAGATATTCGAGCTTGATAAGAACGGTATTCCGACGCTCGTCTACAAGAACGAGAAGCTTAACACAATAATCGACAAGTTATACGCGCTCTGCTATGAGAACGAGGGAGTCTGCACGAAGCGTCCGCAGTATCCGGATAATATGAAGCATTTCGCGTCCGCGCTCGCGTTCAGGGACAATCTGTCGCTCTTCATTTCCGGAACGCTCGATATGACTGTCAACTATTTCCGTGAACGCTCGAGTGAGTACGGCATACTTCCGTATCCGAAGCTTGACGAGAAGCAGGCGGAATACAAGACGATGGTCGACGGCTATCACGCGATACTCGCGGTGCCGAAGACGGTGCAGGATCCGGAGTTCGTCGGAATTATAACCGAGGCGCTGAACGCGGAGAGCATGAGGGAGGTATACCCGGCATACTACGAGATCGCGCTGAAGAAGAAGTATTCGTATGACGACGAGTCGGTAAAGGTTCTCGACATGGTGGTCGATAACCGCGTGTTCGATTTCGGTTATGTGTATGACAGCTGGAAGGGCATGAGCTTCTATATCCAGCATCTCATAGGCGACCAGAAATCAAAGGATTTCGAGTCATACTACGCGAAGAAGGGCCCCGCGTCCGAGAAGTATTATGAGAAACTCGTGAACTATTTTGAGGAAGCGAGAAACGAAGGCTGACAATATCCGCCGGTTTTCCGTCAGACGGAAGACCGGCGGTTTTTCGGTTTTTTGCCGGAATTTCCGCGGAATCGCGTTTACCTCTTTACAAGGCGCAGAAAGTGTGATATAATATATGCAGGATGATACATCCGTAAAGGAGTTGAGCGAATGATCGAGTTCAAGGGTGAGGATTTCTTCGGCAGCGGCGTCGACCTGTTCGTGAACAAGCATATAAAGGAGCTTGATTACAACGATAAGGTCGGGCGGCACACGCATGATTTCGCTGAGATTGCCTATGTCTATTCCGGCAGCGGGAAGAATATCGCGGGCGGGAGGTCGTATCCGATCTCGCGCGGTTCGCTCATCTTCATGAATTACGGCGAGAGCCATCAGATAGTCGTTGAGGAGACGCTGGTACAGATAGATATCCTTCTGTCGCCGCGCTTCATCTCGCGGGAGATTGTGTCCTGCGACAATTTCCTTGACATTCTGACCCTTTCGGAGTACTCGGAGCTGCGCGAGTTCACCGACTCGAAGATACCGTGCATGAGCCTTTCGGGGCGGGAGATGATCTTCGTCGAGTCGGTGTTCGACCGGATAGCGGAAGAGTTCGACGCGAAGGAGGTCGGATGGGAGTCGGTGATACGCGGGTGTCTTCAGGTTGTGATATCGATCATGATACGTCACCTCGGCGGCTCGACGTCCGGAGAGCCGCACGACCCGCGGATTCCGCGCGAGATACTGGAGTTCATTGACCGTAACTACAACGAGCGGCTGACCGCCGATATGCTGTCCGAGAAGTGCTTCTATAACCCGGCGTATTTCGGTCGGATGTTCCGCGAGTGCTACGGGATGTCCTTCAAGGATTACATAAAGAAGAGGCGGATAAACGAGGCGGTGAGGCTCCTCACCGGAACCGAGCTGCCGATCGACGAGATCAGCCGGAAGGTCGGCTACACGAACCGTACGGATTTCTACCGCGTCTTCGCGGAGCAGACGTCGCGCACGCCCGCCGAGGTGCGGCAGAACCCGGAGAGCGTTGATCCCTCGACCTTCATGGTCTTCCCGGAACCGGAAAAAACGTCGGGAACGACGGACGGTCCGGATCTCAGTACAAGGATTGACGGGACAAAGCCGTTCAGAAAGAAATAGGAAAAGAGGTTGTCATTTTGCGTGACAGCCTCTTTTGTTTGCAATATTGTAACCAAAGGAGCGGGCGACCAATGGACGCCCCTACGGGATTGTGCCCGAATCCGATGTTTCAACGTGGTCTGCACTTGCAGGGGCGGCCATTGGTCGCCCGCCTTCAAATTACGGATTACGTGCAAATCAAAATCCCGCGAAAACCGGTTTATTTGCTCCGAAGTTCAATCCTGACGTTCCCGTCGTCCTCAATGACGAGGTGCATCGGCTTGATGTATTTCTGATAGAACTGCTTCTCCTCGGCGCTTGTCATTCTGACGCGGGTGCTGCGGTAGACCTCGTCCAGCATGACGTTGACATTGAGGTTGACCTTCGCGGCGATGTATTTCTTGATTTCGCCGATGAGCGCCGCCATCTTGATGTCCCCGGAGTTGCCGGTGCAGAAATCGTCGATGTAGCAGTAGAATATCTCCCTGCTCGAGAGCGCCTGCTTGATGTCGAAGCTGGACTTTCCTCTCTCGAGCATAACGAGGAACCTCGCGTCCGGCAGGGATTCGATGAGTCCCCAGTAGTCCGAGTCGCTCGAGACGAGCATGAACGAGTCGACGCCGTTCGCGAAGAACTCGCGGCAGACGCCGGTCGACAGACGGATATCGACGAGCGATTTGTTGTCCTTGACCCGCTCGGTCATGATGTGTTCGACCTCGATTCCCTTCGCGTAGTTGGTGAGCAGCCCCCACGCGGTCGACGCGTGAACGTCGTTGTAGAGGATGATTTTTGAG
>ENA-ORIC01003193-ORIC01003193.1-human-gut-metagenome-genome-assembly--contig:-NODE-3193-length-11801-cov-3.363187_pt1 | contig 11801 bp, 10 predicted proteins | sample MGYA00243023_ERZ508732 | MGnify/ENA primary metagenome ERZ508732 (study PRJEB26277, sample SAMN04329767) | human gut metagenome | biome: human-associated habitat | host: Homo sapiens | place: USA...
GTTACCGCTCGCATACGCTGTTCCCATCCGCGTCGCTTCTGCCGACGGCGGACATGGTTACGCCGCAGGACGACAACAGCTTCCGCGCGACGAGCGACGTGAATTACGTTCTGGCTGACAGTTCACTTATAGAAGCGTTGTCGAGCGACCTGTGGAGTTATAAAGTTACCGGCGATCCATACGAAATGCTGACCGATGAGAGCGCGGTTATTGTGACAAATTACATAGGAAACAAGAAGGTCGCGAATTTCAAGGTGGGCGACACGATCAAAGTCGGCGCGTTCGCGGGTCAGAAGCGCGCGGTCGACGACCAGCTCGAGGGCAAGAACCGACTCAGGCAGGAGCTCCAGTACTACAAAATGGATTATATAGAGCTGAGGGTCTGCGCGGTGATCGACGGAATGTCAACCCTCGAGGGCGCGCCGATCTATATGTCGAAGTCGGCGTACCGTCAGGTGACGCGCAACGAGAACGCGGAGATAAAAACCGTCGATATATACACAAATTACGACAATTCTATGGCGGAAACCAAGCAGATTTTCGACAATGTCCGCGCGTACACTTCCCTTTACAACGGTAAACTCGCGCTGACCGACAATCATACGTCGTCGAATTACCTTATCACGCGGTCGATGAACTACTACGCGCTGATTATCGCGATCTCGTTCCTGGTCCTCGCGATTTCGCCGCTGATCTGGTTCTTCTCGCAGACGCTGTTCGTGAAGAAGCGCGAAAAGGAATTTTCGGTGCTCCTCTGGCTCGGCGCGATCAAGAACGACATCAAGAAGCTGTCGCGTGAGAACGGACTTATGCTGGCTGGAGTTTCCATCGTTTCCTGCGTATTCCTGAGCTGGCTTATCATAACCATCGTTCAGCTTGCGGTGACGCGCATTCCGCCTGTGCTCTACGGCGGTACAAGGTCGTATTATTACGGCGTGCACATTCCGATTCCGGCGCTCATCGCGAGCGTGCTGATGTCGATCGGCTGCGGTTACTTCTCGTCGATGCTCCCGCTCGGCGGATTCTTCAAGCGCTTCGCGGCGACCGAGAACAATCGCGAATATACCGGTGAGGAATGAAATTCTTCTGATTAAACTAAAATATCTCCGAAAGGATAAAATATATGGGCACAATACTTAGCTGTGAGTCGGTGATCAAGCAGTACCGGCAGTACGACACGGTGGTGACGGCGGTGAACCGCGCGAATTTCACCGTGCAGGACAAGGAGTTCGTGGCGATAATCGGCGCGTCCGGCTCGGGAAAATCGACGCTGCTGCAAATCTGCGCGGGTCTCGACGTGCCGAATTCGGGGCGGGTGTTCATCCGCGGGCACGACCTGACGCAGATGTCGCCGGATGGGCTGAGCCGTTTCCGCGGCAGCTACACCGGATTCATATTTCAGAAACACAATCTGATACCGCAGTTCACCGCTCTCGAGAATATTCTCATTCCGACTGTGATGTGCAACAAACCCGACTATAGTTACGAGGAAAATCTGAAGAAACTGATAGATACGCTCCGGATCGGAGATCGTCTGCATCATCTGCCGAGTGAGCTGTCCGGCGGTCAGCAGCAGCGTGTCGCGATCGCGCGTGCTCTGATAAATCGTCCGTCGGTCGTCTTCGCGGATGAGCCGACCGGAAATCTCGACCGCGCGAACGCCGACGAGGTGCTGTCGCTGCTGCTGAAAACGAAGGATCTGCTCGGCGTGACGATTATCATGGTGACGCACGACCTGTCGATAGCGGCGCACGCGGACCGCGTCCTCGTGATGGAGAACGGAATTCTCGAGCCGCTGACCGGCTACAAGAAGGGCGAGCCGATAGTCTGGAACCGCCATTAATTGCGGAATATTTCGCTAATAACGAAATAATTTCTGAAATTGCAAAAATTAAAGAATAATTTATGCTCCGGGCGTCGAAAGAGGTCCGGAGTAAACGTGCGTAACAAGGAAAAGAAAATGGGAATCAAGGAAAAAGTACTCGAAAAATTGATCGAATCTGACGATTATATATCGGGCGAGGATATGGCGGAGCAGCTCGGAGTGACCCGCGCGGCGGTCTGGAAGGCTATTAAATCACTGACCGAGGAGGACGAACTGAACATTGAAGCCGTTCGGAAAGTCGGTTATCGCCTGCTCGACAACAAGCGAAATCTACTCTCGCGCACGCTTGACAGCGATAAAATAGCCGAAATGCTAGCGAACGACGATAATTTCACGCTCGACAGAATAGAAGCTTACCGGAAAATTGATTCGACAAACCTCGAGGCGCGCCGTCTCGCGTCGGAAATGACGGGATTTGTGCAGAATCACGAAAAATCGCGCGATATGCTGATTGTCGCGACCGAGCAGACGGCGGGTCGCGGGCGTCTCGGAAGGCGCTTCTACTCACCGGAGGGCTGCGGGCTCTATATGTCACTGCTTCTCCACCCGACCGCGAGCGCCGGGGAATCGACCTTCATAACGACCGCCGCTGCTGCCGCTGCCGCGCACGTGATAGACAGATTGACCGGTCGGAAAACAATGATAAAATGGGTAAATGATATTTACATTGGTGACAGAAAGGTTTGCGGAATTTTAACGGAAGCGCAGCTTGGTCTTGAGACCGGGCGGCTCGAGTACGCGGTGCTCGGGATGGGCTTCAACCTGTTCGAGCCGGAGGGTGGCTACCCGCCGGAGACCGGTCACGCGGGCGCGATCTTCGGTGAATCGGACGATAAAACAGCGATTCCGGAGGACATTTTCAACCGTTTCGCCGCGGAAATCACCCGCGAGTTCTACAAATTATATCATCAGAATCCTGCGTCCGGACGACAGCTTGACCCCGAAAGCTACCTCGAGGAGTACCGCGCGCGGAATTATCTCGCCGGAAAAGAAGTGACGGTTCACCTGACCGCGTCGGCGGACAATGATGGAATGTCCGAATTTCCGGCGGAAGTTATCGGGATTGACGATGAATTCTCATTGATTGTCAGAAAAAAAGACGGTTCCGAGGCAAAGCTCGCGTCCGGAGAGGTTACTTTGAAGTTCTGAACAGACAATAAATGGAATAAAAAACAAGAAAAGCCGCGTATTCCAGCGACTTTTCTCATCATTTATTCCTCCTCGTTTTTCGGAAGGGTTTCGTCCATCCGTTCTTTCGCCTCTTCAATGAGGTCGGAAACGGTGCCGCTCGAGATGAGCAGCTTCGACGCGGTCGGGAGCATCGAGTAGATTTTCGCGGTTACGTCGGACTTTTTGATCGGTCCGGTTTTCGCGCCGTACTCTTTCTCGGCGTTGACGACGAGGCTGAGGACGAGCTCGCGGATGAGCCCGATCTGCCCGCGTCTCGCGAGGACCGCGACTGTGATAAGTATCGCGAGCGCCGCGAGAATCAGGTCGAGATTGCTGAAAATTACATTCATCTGTTTCACCTCCTTTCAGTGACGATTGTATACGTAAATTCAATTAACAAGCATAGCCGTGTAGAGCTTCCGGAACAGGTCGTCGGCGTACTTGTAACCGAGGAGATACGAGATGTCGTCGTTCTTCAGTCCGCAGTGCAGCCTGATGAGCGGGGCGAGCCGCTTTGTCGATGGGTCGCGGATCGGCTTGAGCGTCCGCACGACGATTTTATCAGCAAATTGCACAAGAATGTCATCGCCGTTCGCTCGTCCGGCGATGAACCGGAATGTCTGCTCCTCGAGCCCGCAGCGTTCCCTGACGATGAGCTTCGCGAGCGGCGCGTAACCGAAGTCGAGGTCGAACCGCCCGGGCACGCAGCTGAGGCTGCCGGACGATGTGTACTGGTGAATCGCCAGTTTGTCGCCCGCGTCGGTCGGCTTCGAGAGTGATTTTCCGTAATGCGCCTGCCAGACCGGGAACGGAATTTTGTCTAAATCGACGAAATTCCGGATGTGATCGGTGTTCGTGTAGTGACAAGCCGCGTACCCCGCCTTCTGAACGATCGAGCAGAACTCCGAAATGAGCCGGCTGAGCCCGTCGCGCGACAGCTTTTCGAGCCACGGGTTCCCGTAATTTTCGGCGTCGCACGCGAGATAAAGCGTGATTTTGTCGCGGTACGGCGCGACGGTTTTCAGGAAAAACTCCGCTTCGGCGCGGCATTCCGCGGAGTCTGACGCGGTCAGAAAATGGTAAACTCCAAACGGAATCCCTGCTTTTGCCAGTCCCTCTACATTTCTCCTGAATTTCGGGTCCTCGAAGAGGTAGTGCTTTCCGTTAATCGAGCGCCCCTGCGACGCTTTGGCCATTGCGAAGCGGATTCCGGCGCGCTTCATTGCGTCAAAATCGAGGTCGCCGTTGAAAGTTGAGATGTCAGTTCCGAATAGTGGCATAATATACTCCTTAATTGTAAATTAATTTCATCTGGAATGTAAATATTCCGCTGATTTTTCGCGAATGAATTCGTCAAGATGCTCTCTCGAGGCTTTCACCGCTTCGAGTTCGTCCTTGCAGCAGGTCTTTCCGCTCAGTTTGCGCAGCTGCGCGGTGTTTTCAGACGACAGATCGGCGCAGCCCGTGAGCAGCTCTACAGCTATCATGTTTTCACGGATCCGGTCCTGTTCCCTTTTGTCGAGCTTTTTCTCGAACCGGTCGATTCGCCTGAGGATGATTCCCGCGACAATCGACGCGCCGCCGATGAACCCGAAGACCGACGCGAGCGCCCGGAAGATTTCGCTGTTCTCCATTATCAGCATATGCCTCCTTTCACCTGTTTGTTTTGTGAGATAATTATAGCACATCCGGACGTGTCACCGCCATTCAGTCCATATCAGAAAGTGTCGGCAATTTGTTTGAAAATTCATATACTAAAATAAATAGATTAAGCAAAAACAAATAATTATGTAAGTAATGCCAAAAATCCGTACAAAAAAAGACCTCACGCGTTGCCGTTGGGCATTGCGCAAGGTCTTGGTTCTCTCAGATATTATACGTTTTGACAGTAAATAATCAGTGCTTTTTCGCGCGGACACAGACGAACAGCGCGCCTGCGGCAGCGAGCGAGATGACGGCGACGGACGTTATATCAGCTGTAGCCGGCACGGGAGCGTCAACAGGAGCCTCAATTTTTTCGCCGAGAGTCAGTGTGATTCCGTGGTCGGCAGGACCCCAATCGTATTCGACGTCGTCGCCGGTGCGAGTGGTTCCGAACGCGTTAGTAATCTGTCCATCGGTTCCATGATCAAGGTAGCACATCATCATGTTGATTTTTGTGCCTTTGGTGATATTGACGGTAGTTCCCGCCTTCGCCTGAAGGTCGGCGTTAAGGGTCGACCATTCGAGCATCAGCTCGAAATTCCAACCTTTGGTTGTTTTGACGGTCGATATGTAAACGCCCTCGCCGTTGTGCATGATGGCGTCGTTCGCGGACTCCTGGCGCTGGACTATCGGGTTCGTCTCGTTGCAGCCGAACGAGTAGAAAATCGCTCTATTGTTGTCGGTATCGTAGAAGGTCTGACCGAGGTCGATCGAGACCTGGAACGCGTCGCCGTCGTATGAACCTTCATTGGACGCCACAAACGTCGAATCAACGACCTCACCGGCGAGATATAATCCCTTCTCGTCCCAGAAAACCTTGACGTCGGTGTTGAAGTCTCCGGGAACCGCGCCGACCCACGCCTTCGCGGTCGCGGAGCTGAAGTTGACGACGCCCGCGCCGTCCCATTCACCGTCGGAAATTTTACCGTCAATTGTCGGAGTGCCGCGCGGAACCTCGACGTTTCCGACCGCGCTCATCGCGGAGATCGAGGACGCGAATAGTGCGCATATTGCGGTGGAGGTGATGAATTTTGTGAAAAAGCCGATTTTTTTCATGATATATACCTTCCTTTTGTGATATTACGCTCAAGCGTTATCTATATTATAGCACAAGACTCTCGTTCGCGCCATGAAAAAAGTGCCTAAAAACATTGCTTTTTTGACATAATATTGATTTGGCTGCCGCGGTGTGATATAATATTTGTAGTGGAGGAAATGAAATGCAGCTATTCACAGACACAATTGAATGTTTTACAGATCTCGAACCGATACAATTCATGCGCCATAGCTTCCAGAAGGACGAAATAACGCATAGTGACAAATCAAACCATATGCACCCGTTCTGCGAACTCTACGTGCTGCTCGACGGCGAGGTGGATTTCAACCTCGGCGACCGGACAAGGCGTCTGAGCACAACCGGGGCTGATGCACGCGGCTGGATAGTGATAACACGTGCCGGCGAGTTTCACAGTGCTCTCGTCAGAATGCACAATTACGATCATTTCTATATGTTTTTTGACGATAGGTGCCTGCCGAAGCACAAGGAAGACGAGTACCCTTTGCGCGATTTCATGAACCGGGAGGCTTATGAAGACAATATTTTCCAGCCGTCCGCCGAGGCATGGGACGAAATATCAACGTTTATAGGCAAAATGACGGAGCTTGCGCGCTCGGAACATCCGCTCCGGCAGTACGAGGAGTTTTCGGCGGCGCTCGGGCTTATAACGCTCGTCTCGCGCGAGTGGACACGCGTTTTCGGAGAGAAAAAAGTTGAGGAAAACCCGGCGAACGCGGAAAATAATTGCATATCAAGCCCGATAGTGCGACGCGCCGTGACATATATTGAAAATAATTTTCGGACATTGAGATCCCTCGCGGCTGTCGCGGAATCCTGCGGCGTTTCGCAGTCGTATCTTTCACGTGTTTTTCACGAGCAGATTGGCCAGCGACCGAACGAATATCTGCGGCGCAAGCGTCTCGAGTACGCGAAAACACTGCTGTTGAACGGATTTGACGTTACGAGTGTTTGTTATCACGTCGGATTTGGCGATTATTCACATTTTATACAGGTGTTTCGAAAATATGAGGGCACGACGCCGCTCGCGTTTCAGCAGACGCATGGGGTGATGCGCAATGATTATCATACAACACCGGATTAAGTTTATAAAGCAACCGTCATATTGCACAAAAGATAACGCATGCGGAAGAATTTTCAAAAAAGACTTGAAACCTGCGCGCAAATATGATATAATATAATGTAATAAATTTGCGCCCGCGTGAGATATGCCCGCGGCACATGAAATGCGGAAAACACGGAACAAATTCCGCCCGCTCGCGTCAAATAACGCGAAAGATCCGCATCAGGCGGCGACGGGAGCCCCGGACGCCGCGCAGCCTTACAGGAGTTTACGAAAAATGCTCTCAGCACTGAGAAATTTTGCGATTACATTTGTGATTGCCGCGTTGATTTTTGGCATGATCGCGTATTTTATCGTCGGCTTCGTGCTCGACACGCTGACCGTGGCGATTTCCGGCAACACGTCGGACGAGCCGATCGACGCGGACATCGAGACGGTGACTCTGCCGCCGTCCGACGAAACAACAAACACGCCCCCGCCGGAAGAAGAGCCGATTGAGGGCGAAACATTCAATATTCTGCTCATAGGAACCGACTATCAGCCGAAAATTTTTGACGATTATGACTACGAATCCCGGTGGACCGGCAACGGCTTCCCGGATCATCGTTCGCGAAAATGGACGGCGGACATGTTGATCATGATGCGCGTCGATAAGGAGAACCGGAAGTTCATATTCTGCGCGCTGCCCTCGTCCACGCGGGTGATGGTCGACGGAATCGGCACCAGACTTGGTGATATTTATCCACAAAAAGGCATAGAATTTCTTTGCGGAAAAGTTACGGGTTTGACCGGACTGCCAATAGATTATTACGCAGTGATGAACGCAGACGCGATAAAATCGGCGATCGACACGGTCGGCGGAATCAGCTATTATGTCCCGGAGGATATGAATTATGAGGATCCGGATCAGGACCTCGTGATTGACCTCAAGAAAGGTACTTCGACAATTGACGGAGCAAAAGCCGTGCAGCTGCTGCGCTACCGCGGCTACGTTTCCGGAGACGTCGGACGCATGAATACGTGCATCGGTTTTCTCGAGGCTGTTCTCGCAAAATTTACAAATATTACATATCTCACAAAAGTATTCGATCTCTATAAGTCGGTTTCAGACTATATGACAACGAGCTTTACATCTGACGATCTGACAAAGCACCTCGACTTGATTTTTGCCTACTCAAAATTCGAGCAGGTGATAGTGAATTATCCGGGTTCGACAAAGACGATTGATGGCGAGGAATGGTTCGAACCGTCGATAAATTCCGCTATCGATATTTTTGATAGCTACAAATAACACAAAATTAACACAAAATCATCACCATTAAGGAGATAGAATAATGAAAAACACAGAAAAAACAATGGACAAAATCGTCGCGTTGTGTAAAACGCGCGGCTTCGTCTTCCCGGGCAGCGAAATTTACGGCGGTCTCGCGAACTCGTGGGACTACGGTCCCCTCGGCGTTGAGCTGAAGAACAACGTAAAGCGTGCATGGTGGAAGAAATTTGTTCAGGAGAACCCGTACAACGTCGGACTCGATTCCGCGATCCTTATGAATCCGGAAGTCTGGGTTGCGTCCGGTCACGTCGCGACTTTCAACGACCCGCTGATCGACTGCAAGGCGTGCAAAATGCGTCATCGCGCGGACAAACTTGTTGAACAATTTGTGAAAGATAACAACATCACAGACGTGAACGTCGAGGCGATGGATGGCGAAGCGCTGCTCGCGTACATCCGCGAGAACAAGGTTCCCTGCCCTGGCTGCGGCAAGTCAGATTTCACTGACATCCGCAAGTTCAACCTGATGTTCAAGACCCATCAGGGCGTCACCGAGGATTCCGCGAGCGAGGTTTACCTCCGCCCGGAAACCGCGCAGGGTATTTTCGTCAATTTCCCGTCGATTCAGCGTACTACAAGACGCAAACTTCCCTTCGGCGTCTGCCAGGTCGGAAAATCGTTCAGAAACGAGATCACTCCCGGCAACTTCATCTTCAGAATTCGTGAATTTGAACAAATGGAGCTTGAGTTCTTCTGCAAGCCGGACACCGACCTCGAGTGGTTCCAGTACTGGCGCACCTACGCGCACAATTGGCTGAAGTCGCTCAACATCAGCGACGAAAATCTGCGCCTGCGCGACCACGAGAAGGAGGAGCTTTCCTTCTATTCGAAGGCTACTACGGATTTCGAGTATTTGTTCCCGTTCGGTTGGGGCGAGCTCTGGGGCGTCGCGGACAGAACGAACTACGACCTGACCCAGCACGCAAAGCATTCCGGACAGGATCTCACTTATTTCGACCCGGAGACGAACGAGCGTTACATCCCGTACGTGGTCGAGCCGTCGCTCGGCGCCGACAGAATGACGCTTGCCCTGCTCTGCGAGGCGTATGACGAGGAGGTCATCGACGCTGAAAAGAACGATGTCCGCACTGTCATGCACTTCCATCCGGCGATCGCGCCGTACAAGGTCGCGGTTCTTCCGTTGTCGAAGAAGCTCGCGCCCGAGGCAGCCGAGATCTGGAATCAGCTGTCGAAGGATTTCATGACAGATTTCGACGAGACCGGTTCAATCGGCAAGCGTTACCGCCGCGAGGACGAGATCGGCACCCCGCTCTGCGTCACTTACGACTTCGATTCGAAGGAAGATGGCTGCGTAACGGTCCGCGACCGCGACACGATGGAGCAGGTCCGCATTCCGATCGCTGAGCTGAACGCTTACATCGCTGAAAAGATCAAATTCTAATGAGATAACGCCCATCGGTCAGCCGATGGGCGTTCCAATATTCATGAAAAAATACACGCCCACTGCATAAATATACAGCGAGCGTGTATTTTTATACGATCTCGACAGAGCCGTTCTTAACCAAAAGTGACGACGAGAAGAATTCCTTCATCGCGTTTATCATGTAACCAGTATCGAAAGCTCCACAAGTTTCGTACGAAGAGTGCATAGCGAGCTGAGCAACGCCGATATCGACCGCGTGCAGCGGCACTTTTGTGTTCGAGATGCTTCCGAGCGTCGATCCGCCGCGGATGTCCGAGCGGTTGCAGAACATCTGGGTCGGAACTCCGACTTTTTTACACATTTCGAGGAAAATTGCCGATGAGTAGGAATCGGTCGTGTAGAGCTGCGCCGCGTTGTATTTGATGACGACGCCGCCATTGAGCCGCGGACGATGTGTCGGATCGGCGAGTTCGGGATGGTTCGGGTGAACCGCGTGCGCGTTGTCCGCGGAAAGAAGCATCGAAGACGCGAGCATCCGGCGATAAGCCGCGATGGAGTTCCCCGCCGAATTCGTGCAGTATGCTCCGAAACAGTCACACTTTGCTCCACAAACTTCGAGCGCCGATGTGACGCGGAGCAGTGTGTCGGCAAGAAAGGTTGAACCGGCTCCCTGCATAGTTGCGCTGCCGACCTCTTCGTTATCGGCGACAAACATAACTGGTATAGAATGATCGGAATTGGTCAAGTTGTCCAATTCAGAATCGGTAAAAGCTTCGAAAGCCGAGAAAGCACACTGAAGATCGTCGAGCTTCGGCGACGAAATGAACTCCTTCGAGCGTCCCCAGACAGATTGCCTCTGGCGGTTCACGAGGAAAAGGTCATGCGACAAAATGTTGTCCGGGTCAACTCCGGCGGCTTCGGCGACAATCTTCATAAGACTTCCCTGCGGCTTCTCGTCCGGTCCGGCGAGACCGAAGAGCGGAACGAGGTCCTGCGCGGGGTTATATACGATCCCGTCGTTTGATTTCAACATATGGATCGCGACATGCGGAATTATCAACAGATCGTCGTCCACACTGACGAGCTTTTCGACGATTCTTCCGTTTTCGCGGACCATGATCCGACCCGCGACCGAGAGCGGGCGGTCAAACCACGAGTCGAGGATCATTCCGCCGTAGCGTTCGGTGTTCAGCCTGATATAATTTTCCGGTCCGGAGAGCTCCGGGTTCGGCTTGACCCTGAAAGTCGGTGAGTCCGAGTGAGAAGCAACGACCATAAAACCGCCGACGACACGCTCCGGGATCCGGAACGCTATGATTGACGAGGAGTTACGGGTGACAAAATACTTACCGCCGACTTCGACAGACCAATCTTCGCCCTCAGACAGCTCAATATAGCCTTTTTCGATCAATTTTCGCCTGATATTATCGATCGCGTGATAGCAGCTCGGGCTCGACCTGATAAAATCGAGCAGACGCACGGACGGTGTATTCTGTTCCATTTCCGACTCCTTAATATGCAAATATTGAATAAAGAAAAATGCAAGCGGATGAATAAATATTCATCATGCTTTGACGGGCGGTGTATAGCCGAGCAATGACAGATCATCATCCGTCAGATACCGCCATTCGCCGGGCGCAAGCCCTTCATCGAGCGAAAGTCCGCCGAGACTGACTCTTTTCAGTGTGAAAACATGGCATCCGACCGATTTTATCATCAGTTTGATCTGATGCTTTTTCCCTTCGGTGACCGTGAGATAGCCGCAGCTGACCGGTCCTTCCGGGTTTTTCATCCATTTCGCGCGCCGCTTCGCAGGCAATAAGGAAAAAACATTGCGAACAGTGCATTTTCCAGCGGGCTCATACTTCGCCGGCATCGCGTTGTAGTTTTTATGATAGAGCTCGATACCGTTTTCAAGGCGCCTTGCGTCTTCATCGGTAATATCCCCGAACGCGCGGAAAAAATACCGCTTTTCGACATGATGTCCCGGCTGAAGAATGCTGTAATCGAGTTTTCCGTCGTCAGTGAGCAACAGAAGCCCTTCGGTATCGATATCGAGCCGACCGACCGGATGGAGCGTCCCGACGACCTCCTTCGGAAGCCCGTCGAGACAATCCATCACTGTCGAATGCGTATCGTCGCGGCAGGCGGTGACGCAGCCGGACGGTTTATTGAGCATTATGTAGA
>ENA-ORIC01003199-ORIC01003199.1-human-gut-metagenome-genome-assembly--contig:-NODE-3199-length-11787-cov-2.839624_pt1 | contig 11787 bp, 10 predicted proteins | sample MGYA00243023_ERZ508732 | MGnify/ENA primary metagenome ERZ508732 (study PRJEB26277, sample SAMN04329767) | human gut metagenome | biome: human-associated habitat | host: Homo sapiens | place: USA...
CTTATCGAACTAAACAAGAAAAATATTAGATAAAACTGAATTATAGTATATAATACTACAAGAAGGTGTACGAAAACATAGCCACAGATCCGCAGACAGGGGAGAGTATACTTGTACAGCTTACATTGCAGGGAGTTTTGGATAAGTGCGAGGGTACTAATTTTGAGGAGCCAATCAGAAAGTGCATTATGAAGTGTGTATACACGGGCTGTAAGCTTGAAAAGGAAATAAATAAGGTGATGAATCAGTATTACGAGGTCTAGATATAAATGAATGATATAGCAATTGATAAAGAACACTTACATTATTTGGAACAGCTGTCGGAGATGTATCCGACAATAGGCAAGGCATCATCTGAGATTATTAATCTGCAGGCTATTTTAAACCTGCCAAAGGGCACAGAGCACTTTGTATCTGATGTGCATGGTGAGTATGAAGCCTTTTCCCATGTGCTGAAAAATGGTTCTGGGGCTGTAAGAAAGAAGATAGATGATGTATTTGGTCTGGCGATGAACAAGGCTGACAAGGCTGCGCTTGCAACACTCATCTACTACCCAAGGGAAAAGATGGAGCTTATTAAGCAGGACGAGCCGGATATGGATTCGTGGTATAAGACGACTCTTTATAAGCTGATAGAGGTGTGCAAGACCGTTTCATCAAAGTATACGCGCTCCAAGGTGAGAAAAGCTTTGCCGGAGGAGTATGCATATGTTATAGACGAGCTCATCACAGAAAAGCCGGAGGTGTTAAACAAGGAGGCTTACTACGAGTCAATCATCAATACAACAGTGGAGCTGGGCACTGCGGAGGAGTTTATAGTGGTGCTTTCAGAGCTTATTCAGAGACTTGCTGTTGACCATCTGCATGTGCTTGGTGATATATATGACAGGGGAGCGGGGCCACATCTGATAATGGACAGGCTGTGCAGATATCACTCGCTGGATATACAGTGGGGCAATCACGATATTATCTGGATGGGGGCAGCAGCAGGAAATCCTGCATGTATTGCAACTGTTGTCAGAAACAGTATCAGATATGGTAATCTGGACGTGGTCGAGGAGGGCTATGGCATAAATATGCTTCCGCTTGCTACGTTTGCACTGAAGGCTTACAAGGATGACCCATGCACCAGATTTGTGTTTAAGGTGGCTCCAAGTGGCGCAGATAATATGGAGAGTGATCTGATAAAGAAGATGCACAAGGCCATTGCCATCATACGTTTCAAGCTGGAGGGACAGCTCATTAAGAAGTGGCCTGAGTATGGCATGAAGGAACGATTGCTTTTGGAACATATTGATTATGAACAGGGCACTATAGAGCTTGAGGGCAGAACTTATAAGCTTCTTGATACAAGCTTTCCGACAATTGACCCGGCTGATCCTTACAGGCTGACAGAGGGGGAAGAGGAAGTCATACAGAGGCTCAGGAGCTCGTTTATTCATTGCGAGAAGCTTAAAAACCACGTTGGGCTGCTGCTTAAAAAAGGCAGCATGTACAAGGTATATAATGGCAATCTGCTTTTCCACGGCTGCATCCCTATGGAGGAGGACGGAAGCTTCGCAAAGGTAAATATCTACGGTAAAGAGTATAGTGGCAAGGCTTTGTTTGATATACTGGAGACTTACGTCAGAAAGGCTTTTTTCTCGGATGACAGGCTGGAAAGACAAAAGGGTAGCGATATCATGTGGTACATATGGACAGCACCATATTCTCCGCTTTATGGCAGAAATAAGATGGCTACGTTTGAGAGATATTTTATAGATGACGATGACATGCAAATAGAAAAGAAAAACTTTTATTATGACTATATAAACAAACCTGAGTGTGCGCAGCGTATACTCGAGGAGTTTGGTTTGCATGATAAAAGAGACCATATCATAAACGGACATGTTCCTGTTCACAGATTAAGAGGTGAAAGCCCTGTGAAGTGCGACGGAAGAGTGATAGTCATAGATGGTGGTTTTTCAAAGGCGTACCGCAGGCGGACAGGCATCGCGGGATATACCCTGATTTACAATTCATATGGGCTGACATTGACAGCACATGAGCCGTTTGAATCACCGGAGACGGCAGTAAGGGATGAGAGGGATATCGTATCAAGGCGTGAGGCTGTAGAGGTACTTGATAAGAGAATACTTGTCGGAGATACGGATGCCGGAATAAAGATGAAGGAAAAGATAGCTGATCTAAAGCATCTCATTGCGGCATATCGTTCGGGTGAGATTGCAGAGCGCGATGATTAGAAAGAGGGAATATGATGTATGTAGTTGATGGGTTTGAGTTTCAGACAAAGGAAGAGGCAAGGCAGGCTAAAATAGAAAGTGACGGAATACGATATATAAAGGATCAGACTGATATGTCTGACCCGGATACGGTATACAAGCTGTATTTAAGGCTTAACAAGCCGGGGTATTTTTTTACTCCTGTAGGGCTATCGTTTCTTGTTGAACTGCAGGAATATCTGCATACAATCCCATATATCAAGAATGAGGATATCCGTCCGATTTATATTCCTGAGGATAAAAAAGCGGTTGTCGAGGTAAAAAAACAGACGGAAGGCTATAAGAAAAAGTTCCATGTGGCATTGTTTTTTACTATTGTATTATCGGCTGCCATAGTAACTATGTTTGGCATCACATATGTGAGTGGACACGAGAATGAGCTGATAGACAAATATGAAAACTGGCAGAAGGAGCTTGAAAAAAGGGAAAAAGCAGTAGAAGAGAGGGAAAAAGCACTGGATGAAAGGCAGGATGCAACAGAGTGGACAAAATAAAGATACTGGTGGTAGATGACGAGAGCAGGATGAGAAAGCTCGTGCATGATTTCCTTGCAAGGGAAGGGTACGAGGTACTTGAGGCCGGAGACGGCGAGGAGGCACTTGATATATTTTATCAGCAGAAGGACATAGCACTGCTGGTGCTCGATATAATGATGCCAAGGATAAATGGCTTTGAGGTATGCCGTGAAATCAGACAGACTTCAAAGGTGCCGATTATTATGCTTACAGCTAAGGGCGATGAGCGTGATGAATTAAACGGCTTTGACATTGGTGCTGATGAGTACATTTCAAAGCCATTTTCTCCAAAGATACTGGTGGCCAGGGTAAATGCTCTCCTTCGCAGGGCGAATAAACTGGGCAAGGAGGCAGTAATAAGCGAGGCCGGTGGTATTGTTATGGACAAGACGGCACACACTGTAGCTATTGATGGCAGGAATATTGAACTTTCGGTAAAGGAATTTGAGCTTTTGGATTACTTTATGAGCAATCAGGGGATTGCTCTTACCAGGGAGCGCATACTTGATAGTGTGTGGAGCTATGATTATTTTGGCGATGCGAGGACTATTGATACACATGTGAAGAAATTAAGAAGCAAGATGGGCGCTAAAGGCGACTATATAAAGACTGTCTGGGGTGTGGGATATAAGTTCGAGATACAGTAAGTGTTAAGCTTAGGACTAATGAATTCGGGATAAGAGGTGTCACCATGAAAAAGAAAAAAACGCTATCCACGCAGCTTACGTTTGTGATTTCATTCATTGTACTTCTGATAGTAGGCGTGTTCTGGATGGCTAATAACACACTGCTGGAAAAGTATTATGTATATAACAAGGAAAAAGAGATGCTTGCGGTATACAAAATGGTGGACCTGGCTGCAAAAAATGATAAACTTTCAGATGATACGTTTGCTGTAGCATTTGAAAAGAAATGCGTTGGCGCCAATATAGATGCGGTTGTGTTCAACAAATACGGTAAGGTCATCATTGAGGGAACCACTGACAATCAGGAAATATTCCAGCTGCTTTTGGAGGCAAGCATGTCGTCGTATTCGGCAGACTACAACAACCTGAATATGACAAGGCAGAAGGATAAAAGGCTGGGGACAGAGTATATCATCATAAATAACAGACTGATTGACGGTAACTTTGTATACATGAAGACACCGCTTGAGAGCATTAAGGAGAGCGTGTCCATATCGAACCGCTTTTTTGCAATAGGCACAGTGGCTGCTATTGTTGTGGGAGTGTTTATGGCATATATTGTTGCTCGCAACATGACCAGGCCGATAAGAAATATGACTGAGCTGTCGACAAGGATGGCGAAGCTTGATTTTGATGCGAAGTACATTGATACGGAAAACAGTGCAAAGGAGCTTTATGTGCTTGGTGAGCATATGAATGAGCTGTCGCAGACACTTGAGCAGACCATCACAAGACTAAAGGTGGCAAACAATGAATTACAGCGTGATATAAAGAAAAAAGAAGAGATTGATGAGATGAGAAAGGAGTTTTTGTCAAATGTGTCACATGAGTTAAAAACTCCGCTTGCTCTGATCTCAGGCTATGCTGAGGGGCTCAAAGAGGTCGTAAATGACGATGAGGAGAGCCGTAACTTCTACTGTGATGTCATCATGGACGAGACTGACAAGATGAACCGCATGGTTATGAAGCTTTTATCTCTCAATCATCTGGAGGATGGCAGTGATGTGCTTGAGATGACGAGGTTTGATCTGACACCGCTTGTCAGAGGGGTTATAGACTCATCTAAGCTTCTGGCACAGAAAAATGAGGCTGCAATTGAGTTTGACCGCACCGATTCCGTATATGTGAGCGGTGATATATACAAGATTGAAGAGGTTGTGACAAACTATATCAGCAATGCGATAAATCACTGCACAAGAGGTGGTACTATCACTGTATCATACAGCATGTACAGTGACCGTGTGAGGGTCAGTGTGTTTAACACGGGAGAGCCGATACCTGATAAGGATATAGAAAATATATGGAATAAGTTCTATAAGGTGGATAAGGCCAGAACAAGGGAATATGGCGGAAGCGGCATAGGACTGTCTATAGTAAAGGCAATTATGGAACTGCATCACAGAGGGTATGGTGTCATAAATCACAAGGATGGTGTAGAATTCTGGTTTGAACTTGAGTTATTTATTGCAAACAATCAATAAATGTGTATATTTATGTATTATTTGGATAAAAGTCATAGAATAAGAATGGGTTTATTGCAATGATGGGAAGAAATATAAAAATGGCAGCTGTGGCATTTACAGCAATTATAACGTTGACAGGCTGCGGAACAAAATTATATGATATGACTGATGAGGAACAAGGCCTTATCGCTAATTATTCAGCATATGTTGTTGCAAAACACAATATATACCAGCAGGATGGCATGACTAACGCTACGGAGAAACGTGGGGATATGGAGGATGCTGACGACACTGAGAAAGTGGACGAGGCGTCACCTGATAATTCACTTTCGCAGGATAATAAGACATCTGAAGCTGGAAATGATAAGAGCAGCAATTCGCAGAAAGAGCCTTCTGCCACGCAGGAAAAGAAGGTGTCACTTGCCGAGGCAACAGGCTACGGCAGCCTTGAAATTACATATGATGGAGTAAACGAGTCAGATGTGTACAATGAGGGCTCATACTATTCTATAACGGCAGGAAGCGGTAATACTTTTGCGGTTATGAAATTCACTCTTAAAAATCCGACAGACGAGGATATAAATGTTGATATGTTTGGCAATGCCAGGACATATAAAGCCACTTTCCCCGATGGAAAGGAATACACGGCTGAGGGCACATTCCTTACATATTCCCTTAATACTTTTCAGGGAACCGTAAAGGCGCACGATGCGGTTGATGTGGTGCTGCTTTTCAAGATACCTCAGGGTACGGCATGTGACAATATCAAGATGTCGGTTATAAAAGATAACGAAAAAAGTTTGATTGAATTATAAAACATATGATATACTTAGATTACTAAGAGGTGGAGGTTGTATTATGGATACGAACATATTATTGGAGTCAGGAACAAACGAGCTTGAAGTGCTTGAATTCACGTTGGGAGACAATCACTACGGAATCAATGTCGCAAAGATCAGAGAGATTTTGCAATATATGCCGGTCACTCCTGTTCCGAATACTCATCCGAGTGTTGAGGGAATATTTATGCCACGTGACACAATGATTACGGTTATCAATTTAAAGAATTGTCTTAATCTGCCACAGACGGATGAAAAAGGCTTATTTATCATTACGAATTTTAACAAACTCAATGTGGCATTTCATGTAGATCAGGTTATCGGTATACACCGCGTATCGTGGGAGAATATCATAAAGCCTGACGAGACACTGACGGGCGAGCATGGCAGCACTGCTACAGGTGTTATCAAAATGGATGACAGGCTTATAGTTATCCTTGATTTTGAGGCTATAGTTGCTTCTATTAGTCCACAGACAGGACTTAGGGTTAATGATATCGATGAGATGGAGGCAAGAGATAGGAGTGATGCTACAATTCTTATCGCAGAGGATTCGGCTTTATTGTCAAAGCTCATCACCGAGTGCCTTAAGAAGTCGGGATATACCAATCTCATAGTGGAAGAGAATGGTCAGGAGGCCTGGGATGTGATAGAGGCTATGCAGGCAAAGGGCGATATTACAAAGCATCTTGACTGCATTATAACTGATATTGAGATGCCACTCATGGATGGACACAGACTCACAAAGCTTGTAAAATCAGATGCAGAGCTTAGAGATATACCGGTTATCATATTCTCTTCACTGGTAAATGAAGAGATGAGGAAAAAGGGTGAACAGCTTGGAGCAGACGCACAGCTTACAAAGCCTGAAATCGGAAAGCTTGTAGAGGCGATTGACAAGCTGATTGATAAAGCATAATATATTTAGATACAAGGGGTGTGGCTTGTTTAGCTGCACCCTTTAATGGATTATAGATGGAGAATACTAATGAGCGATAAATCGACAGAAAACTATCTGGACAATTTGCTGGATTCAATGAATAAGCTGCAGGATACAGATACGAAGATGTCTGGGGCTGATCAGGATGAATTCCTCAAAAAGTTTGAGGACGAGCTTGAAAATGAGACATATGATGAGTATCTGTCGAACTTTGAAAAGGAACTTGAGAGGGAAAATGAGCAGGCCAAGGGTCAGGCTCTTAATGTACAGACTCCGGCTCCTGATGACAAGGATGCTTCACTTGATGATATGCTCACTGAGTTTGACCGCAGGATGAAGGAACAGGAGACTCAGGGAGATAAACAGGAAAACAAAGCAGACAATAATCTAAGCGATGCGGTATTTAATTTTACACCGGCAGATTCTGGGATAGAGATGATGGATGCAAACATGCCGGAAATGGCTGAGAATCCCAAACAGGAGGAGACTCCGGAGAGTATAATAACAAATGAACCTCAGATGGTTGAAGAAATAGGAGAGCCGGATTTGGCAGGAAATGCATCAAAGGATATACTTGACATACTGGGTAGTGATGGTCTGGATAATATCGGTGATCTGCTTGAAGGAAAAACCGGTGAGACAGGGGCTGATATAGATGATTATGCAAGCAGCCAGATGAAAGTGCACGAGACGGCTGATGCAGCAGTTGATGCACAAGATACTGAAAAAAAGAGCCTTTTAAAAAGAATAATATCATTTTTTACAAAAGAGCCGCAGTCAGATGATGTCACAGATATACAGAGCACAGCAGAAGGTGCAGAAACTGACGCAAAGACACTCTCAGATGAGAATAAGCAGATACTTGAAGCGCTGGATGCTGACGGAGAGCTAAACGAAGCCACAGATAAGCCAAAGAAGGGCAAAAAGCCTAAAAAAGAAAAGAAGCCAAAAAAACCTAAAAAAGAAAAAAAGCCAAAGGCTCCAAAGGAAAAGAAGGAACGCATTGGATGGGAGAAGGGACCTAAGCTTCCTAAGGGACCTGTTATAGTAATCTGGGTATTTGTTATGTCGATAGTTGTGTTTGTTCTCATATGCACCTTTTTGCTCGGAAACAACTCCAAAGTGACTGATGCTCAGAATACGTACAATCAGGCAATAGCTGATCTGGGACAGAATAAAGCTGATTCAATAGAACTGTATACAAATGCCTACAGCAGGCTGAGCGGCTTGAAGCTTTCGGGTGACGATAAGCAGTTGTACAATAAGCTGTCGGTGCTTGCATCAGTGTCAGGTAAGTATGATGCCTATAAGAGCTTTAGCGATTCAGGCTATGTAACCATGGCAGCGGATTCCTTAGTATGTGCGGCAGGACGATGTGCTGTAAATGCAGACAATGCAAAGGAATACGGATGTGAGCTGCAGCTTGAGCAGCTTAAAAACATTATTTCTGATACCCTGAGCAGTCAGTATGGCTTATCATATGATGATGCCATTGCTCTATATAATATAGATGATAGAGATGACTATACACTGGCACTGACACAGAAATTAAATGAATTAGGCATTAAAGAGGAGACAAAATGATATGATTGCAATCATCGATTATGGAGCAGGCAACCTGCGAAGTGTGGAAAAGGCTCTTACAGCTATAGGCGAGGAGAGTATTGTGACCAGAGACAGGCATGAGATTTTAAATGCCGATAAGGTAATACTTCCCGGAGTCGGAGCTTTTGGAGATGCAATGAATTCGCTTAAAAAATACGAGCTGGACAAGGTGATTCACGAGGTTTGTGACATGGACAAGCCATTTCTTGGCATATGCCTGGGACTTCAGCTATTATTTGAGGGAAGCGATGAGAGTCAGGGCGTTGAGGGGCTTCATGTGCTTGACGGACAGATACTTCGCATACCAGATAAGGAAGGACTTAAAATACCTCACATAGGCTGGAATTCACTTGATTTACAGAACAATGGAAGGCTGTTTAAAGGTCTTTCAGAGCATCCGTATGTATATTTTGTGCATTCGTACTATCTGAAAGCCGCTGATGAAGCAATTGTCACAGCAACGACAGAGTACAGCACACACATTCATGCGTCTGTAGAGAAAAACAATGTGTTCGCCTGCCAGTTCCATCCGGAAAAGAGCAGCACAGTCGGACTTTCGATACTTAAAAATTTTGCAGGGATAGGGGAGGCATAATATGTTTACGAAGAGAATAATCCCATGTCTGGATGTGAATAACGGACGTGTTGTGAAGGGCATAAACTTTGTCAATTTAAGAGATGCAGGTGACCCGGTTGAGATTGCGGCTGCTTATGATAAGGCAGGTGCAGATGAGGTGGTTTTTCTGGATATTACGGCGTCAAGCGACAACAGAAATACTGTTGTGGATATGGTCAGAAAGGTCGCTGAAAAGGTGTTTATACCGTTCACGGTGGGCGGTGGCATCAGAACAGTCGATGATTTTAAGGCACTGCTTAGAGAGGGTGCGGACAAGATTTCAATAAATTCAAGTGCTATAAATACCCCTCGGCTCATAAGTGATGCGGCTGACAAGTTTGGCAGTCAGTGTGTGGTTGTGGCAATTGATGCAAGACGTCGTGCTGATGGAAGCGGCTGGAATGTATACAAGAACGGAGGACGCATAGATACAGGTCTTGATGCCATTGAGTGGGCTGTTAAGGCAAATGAGCTTGGAGCGGGAGAAATCCTTCTTACAAGCATGGATTGTGACGGCACAAAGGATGGCTACGATATCGAGCTTACAAGGCTTATTGCCGATAATGTTTCTGTTCCGGTTATCGCATCGGGCGGTGCAGGCACAAAGGAGCATTTTTACGAGGCTCTGACAGAAGGAAAAGCGGACGCAGCGCTTGCAGCTTCACTTTTCCACTACAAGGAGCTTGAAATTATGGATTTAAAGAATTATCTGGCAGATAAAGGTGTGTCGGTCAGAAGATAGGCGGGAGATAAAGATTATGAGTATGCTTGACGGCGAGTGGGCAAAGGCTGTGGGAGCCGAGTTTAAAAAACCGTATTATAGGGATTTGTACAATTTTGTGAGAGATGAATATGCCACACATGTGGTATATCCTCCGGCAGATGACATATTTAATGCCATGCATTTTACGCCACTTGACAAGGTGAAGGTGCTCATCCTCGGACAGGATCCGTACCACAATGTCAATCAGGCGCATGGATTGTCATTTTCAGTGCTTCCGTCTCAGAAGGATATTCCACCATCACTGCAGAATATCTACAAGGAGCTTAACGATGATCTGGGGTGTGATATCCCCAATAACGGATACCTGAAGAAATGGGCTGACCAGGGTGTTTTACTTTTGAATACGGTACTCACCGTCAGGGCTCATCAGGCCAACTCGCATCAGGGACACGGCTGGGAGAAGTTCACGGATGCAATCATAGAGGCTGTAAATGAGCAGGACAGACCTATAGTATATATGCTCTGGGGACGTCCGGCGCAGTCGAAGATTCCTATGCTTACAAATCCAAAGCATCTGATATTGACAGCACCGCATCCAAGCCCGCTGTCGGCTTACAGAGGCTTTTTTGGCTGTAAGCATTTTAGTAAAGCCAATGAGTTTCTTAAGGAGCATGGAGTGGAGCCTGTTGACTGGCAGATAGAGGATATATAAAGGACGACAATACCGGCTCATATGTTAGTAATACTGGGCTGGGTAATACCGGCAGATATTATCTTGACATAAATTGGAAAAGCGTCTATATTAAAAATATATAGAAGGTAACGGATTACATGATTATCAAAGGAGTGATATTATGAGAGGAATAGGAATGTGGGATTCGTCATCCATATCCACATTGTTTTCAGGCTTTAGCAGCAGTAGAAGCAGCAATGCAGCGTCGTCTTTTATTGCCAATATGGATATGACTACATATAGTGGCATTAGAAGTGGCAGCTATTTCAAACTTCTCAAGTCATATTATGGAAATAACCTTAATTCAAAGGTCCAGTCTCTTGTCTCATCATCTGTTTCTACATCTAAGGATTCAGCGAAGACACTTGCGTCCATTGAGTCGGAGTCAGAGGACATGGTAAAGTCGGCGCAGGCTCTTTACAAAAACAGCCGCAAGGACGATACAGATGCTACGTACAAGAAGGTGTCAGCTTTTGTGTCTGATTACAACAGCCTCATTAATGCTGCGGATGATTCCGAGACAAAGCAGATTTCGAGAAATCTTGAGTCTATGAAGTCACTTACAGATATCAATTCAAAGTCGCTTGCGAAGGTGGGAATCACAGTGGATTCCAAGTCCGGCAAGCTGTCTGTTGACGAGGATACATTTAAAAAGGCTGATTCGACTAAGGTTGATGCACTTTTTAAGGGGAATGGCTCTTATGCTTACGCAGTGGCAAGCAAGGCTTCAATGCTTGAGTATGCCGCAAAGAATGAGGCAGAAAAGACTAACACGTATGGCGCCAATGGAAGGTATACACAGGCCTATAACAGTGGATATAATTATAATATGTTTTTATAGTCAAAGACAGGCAGGGAATCACCCACCTTACTTTACGGCTTAATAAAAGAAGCATCCCGGATTGGGATGCTTCTTTTTAATTAATTAGCGTTTAGTTGTCGTTTTCATCGTCCTCGCTCATTGAGTAGACCTGACGCTTACGTGCCATCTCATCGCTCTCAAGATATTCGTCGTAGGTTGTGATCTTGTCGATCATTGAACCGTTTGGCAGGAATTCTATGATTCGGTTGGCGGTTGTCTGGACTACCTGGTGGTCACGGCAGGCAAAGAGGATTACTCCCGGGAATTTTATCATTCCGTTGTTTAATGCTGTTATTGACTCCATGTCGAGGTGGTCTGTAGGCTCATCGAACATGAGTACATTGCTTCCCATGATCATCATGCGGGAGAGCAGTACACGAACCTTTTCTCCTCCGGAGAGTACCTTTACCTTTTTCACACCGTCTTCTCCGGCAAAGAGCATACGTCCCAGAAAACCTCTTACATAGGTGACATCCTTGACGGGAGAGTAGCCGGTCAGCCAGTCTGTAATGGTTAAGTCGT
>ENA-ORIC01003202-ORIC01003202.1-human-gut-metagenome-genome-assembly--contig:-NODE-3202-length-11773-cov-2.373205_pt1 | contig 11773 bp, 11 predicted proteins | sample MGYA00243023_ERZ508732 | MGnify/ENA primary metagenome ERZ508732 (study PRJEB26277, sample SAMN04329767) | human gut metagenome | biome: human-associated habitat | host: Homo sapiens | place: USA...
GCCGTAGAAATCCTCAAACTTGAACTTTCCCCACGGCTTTCCGGTCTTGGTCGTTAGGTTCAGCACCGCGACGACCATGCCCGCCACGGCGATCTCCTTGCCCTTCAACTCGTCGAGGTGATCCAGATCGCCCACCTGCGTCTTGCACATGTTGCGGATGATCACCTTGTAGTCGTCGAGCGGATGGGCCGAGAGATAGAGTCCGATCACCTCGCGTTCCTTGTTGAGCTTTTCGAGCTGCGACCACTCGGCGCAGGCGGGAATCACCGGCGGCGTGATGTCGGTCGTTCCGGTATCGCCGCCGAAGAGGCTCTGCTGGGCGTTGTTCTTCTCGCTCTGATAACGCTGTCCGTAACGCATCAGCTGCTCGATGTAGGTCACACCGTTGTTGTCGCGCTGATCGACACCGAAAAACTTGCAGCGGCTGAATCCCGAAATCGAATCGCACCCTCCGGCATAGGCGATATTTTCCAGGCACTTGCGGTTCACGAGCGAATAGTCGACCCGTTCGATGAAGTCGTAAATGTCCTTGAAGCGCCCGTTCTTCGTCCGTTCGGCGATGATGCTCTCCACGGCCGCTTCGCCGACACCCTTGATCGCCGCCAGCCCGAAGCGCACGTCGCCCTGCTTGTTGGCCGAGAATTGCAGCATCGACTCGTTGATGTCGGGGCCGAGCACATTGATGCCCATACGCTTGCACTCGTTCATGTAGATCGTCAGCTGCTCGACGTTCGTCAGGTTTCGGCTCAGCACCGCCGCCATGTACTCCGAGGGGTAGTTGGCTTTGAGGTAGGCCGTCTGGAAAGCCACCCACGAATAGCAGGTAGCATGCGATTTGTTGAAGGCATAGGAGGCGAACTTCTCCCAGTCGCCCCAGATCTTTTCGAGCACTTTCGGGTCGTGGCCGTTGGCCTGTCCGCCCTTGATGAACTTGGGCTTCAAGGCGTCCAGCTTGTCTTTGAGCTTCTTGCCCATCGCCTTGCGCAACGTGTCGGACTCGCCGCGCGTGAAGTTGGCCAGCAGACGCGACAACAACATGACCTGCTCCTGGTAGACCGTCACGCCGTAGGTGTCTTTCAGATACTTCTCCATGACGGGAATATCGTAGACGATCGGACTGCGGCCGTGCTTGCGGGCGATGAAATCCGGGATATAATCCATCGGGCCGGGCCGATAGAGCGCGTTCATGGCGATCAGATCCTCGAAGGTCGACGGCTGCAACTCGCGCAGGTATTTCTGCATTCCGGGGGACTCGAACTGGAACGTCCCGACGGTACGGCCCTCGCAGAAGAGCTTGTAGGTAGCCGGATCGTCGATGATCGAGAAGTCGTCGATATCGATCTTCCTGCCCGTCGTGAGGCGGATGTTCTCCACGGCATCCTTGATGATCGACAGGGTCTTCAACCCCAGGAAGTCCATCTTGATAAGTCCCGTATCCTCGATCACCGAACCTTCGTACTGCGTGACGAGCATCTTTTGCCCCGTCTCCTTGTCGTCGGCCGTCGAAACGGGCACCCAGTCGGTGATATCGTCGCGGCAGATGATCGTACCGCAGGCGTGAACACCCGTACCGCGCACGTTGCCTTCGAGCATCTGGGCATAGCGCATCGTGTCGCGCAGAACGGGGTTGTCCGACTCCGCCGCAGCCTTCAATCTTGTCGGGCACCAGTTTGCAGAGGCGATCGGACTCCGCGAGCAACAACTTCTGCACGCGCGCCACGTCCTTGATCGCCATCTTGGTGGCCATCGTACCGTAGGTGATGATGTGGGCGACCTTCTCCTTGCCGTACTTCTGCGTCACCCAGTTGAGCACGCGACCGCGGCCGTCGTCGTCGAAATCGACGTCGATATCGGGCAGCGAGATACGGTCGGGATTCAGGAAACGCTCGAACAGCAGGTCGTACTTGATCGGGTCGATATTGGTAATACCCAGCGAATAGGCCACCACCGAACCGGCAGCCGAACCACGGCCCGGTCCCACCGATACCCCCAGTTCCCGCGCGGCACGGATAAAGTCCCATACGATAAGGAAGTAACCCGGAAAACCCATCCATTCTATAGTCGAAAGCTCGTAATCCAGACGCTTCAATATCTGCTCGTTCAGTTCACCGTAACGGCGGCGGGCCCCTTCGAAAGTGAGGTGCTTCAGGTAGAGGAACTGCTTGGCGATCATCAGTGACTCGGCCAGTTCGGGGTGTCCTCCGATCAGTTCGTCGAGCGATGTCGCCCGCTGCACCTCGGCCAACAGCACTTCGTCCTTAATTTTCTTCGAGAACGACTCTTTCAACTGCGGCAGGTCGATCGGAAAATCGTCCGGAATCGGGAAATTCGGCATCAGCGGCTTGTGCTCGAGCGAGTATTCTTCGACCTTGTCCGCAATCTCGAGCGTAGTGGTCAGCGCTTCGGGATGGTCGCCGAACAACTCCGCCATCTCCTGCTCGCTTTTCAGGTACTCCTGTCCCGTATACCGCATGCGGGTGGGATCGTCCAGATCCTTGCCCGTATTGAGGCAGATCAGCCGGTCGTGCGCCTCCGCATCGTCGGCCATGATGAAATGGGCATCGTTCGAAGCGATATATTTAACGTTATGCTTGGCCGCCAGCTCCAGAATCACGGCATTGACCCTCTTCTGGTTTTCGTACACATCCGCATCCCGCCGGGGATCGCCGCTGCGGTGCAACTGCATCTCCAGGTAGTAATCGTCGCCGAAAATCTCCTTGAATTCACGAACCACCGCTTCGGCTTTGTCAAGTCCTCCGTGCATAATCGCCTGCGGCAACTCGCCGCCCAAACAGGCCGAACAGCAGATAATCCCCTCGTGATATGTACGCAGCAACTCCTTATCCACGCGCGGATGGTAATAATAACCTTCGGTAAAGGCATAGGAAACCATCTTTGCAAGGTTGTGATAACCGGTCAGGTTTTTCGCCAACAGGATCAGGTGATGCCCCCGGTCCTCACGTCCGCGCTTCTTGTCAAAACGGCTTCCCGTCGCCACATAGACCTCGCAGCCGAGAATCGGTTTGACTCCCTCTTTGACCGCCGCATCGTGAAACTCTTTTACCCCGAACATATTGCCGTGGTCGGTAATCGCGAGCGAAGGCATACCCAGCGCCTTGGCCCGTTTGATCAAGGGTTTGATCGCCGAAGCCCCGTCGAGGATCGAATATTGCGTATGTACGTGAAGATGAACAAACTGACTCATAATAACAAGTATTTCCTATCCTTACAAAAATAGCAAAAAGCCTCCTTTTGCCGAAAACGGATACCGGCAATTTATCAACATCTTTTCACAGCGGGTTTTCCGGATGCTCTTTACGGGTGACGGTGAAACGGTTACCGGCCGAATACTTCCTTCAACGCATCGAGGTATGCCATACCGTACAGGGTGTCGGGTTCAAGGCAACTCCCTTCGGTCCACTCATTCCAGCAATTGATCGTCAGCGCACGCGGCCCGTTGGGATCGGCCAGCAGTCGCTCTTTGGTCATTTCGAGCACTTTTTTGAAGTTTTCGGGCGTATTGTTCACCACGATATTCATATAGGGATAGTCCGCCCCTCCGCCTCCGACCCACGGCTCCGATTGGTTCGTGCGCGGCGATGCGTCCCATCCTACCGTTATGTTCGGAAAATATGGCGCATCGTACTGGGTTCTCACCGTATCCCAATGCGCCATATACTGGTCACGCACCAGATTATAGTCAGTTTCCCGGTCTGGCAGCGTAGTATGGGTCACCCAAACATACGAAGTGGACGAGTTGGCCCCGAGCCTGCGCTGCAACTCCGCCTGGTCGGTCGCCACTTGTTCGCCCGGCAGCACGGGGGTCCCGAACGCCAGCAAATTCCAATGCACGCCCTCCAGGCCCGCCCGCATCGCTTTGGCATCGAGCCTTTCCATTGCACGGCGCGCCGCCGCAAGCGATCCTAATCCTTGTACGAAAGCTGGTACGTTATAAATCGAAAAGAAGGGTTTACCGTCTATCTTCCAATAGTTTGGCCGGGTAAAATAGTCCCGAACCAACACGTCCCCTATCGTTTCGAATCCGGCCGAATCGACCGATGCGGAATACATCGGCGTTTTTTTACGTCCGGCAGTGGCCGGGAAACGGTCGCTCCAATCGTGGCAGGCCCACATCAGTGCAAATTTCAGGCTGTCGGTATTCGGTGCACCGAGGAATCCCTCGTCCAAACAACGGTTCAGGAACGGGCCGCCTTCATACCAATACCAATCGAAAATAAAGGCATCTACCCCGTGCGTAGCCGCAGCCCGGATTTTTTTCGCCATCACGGCCGGGTCTTTCTCATCCTCGTACCCCCAAACCGGCACATAGGGCTGACGATGTCCCTCGAAGCGGGGCTTCGCCTCCTTGACCAACTCCCATTCCGACCAGTCGTTGGAATGCTGCAGGCTATACCTCAATTCGGAACTGTCGCGGGTATGATACCCGGGGAAATAATAGCAAGCCACGGTAATCGTGTCGGAAGGCCGGTCTTGACAGGAACCACCCGTGCAATTCCATCCGCACGCGGCATATGCACACGCAAAGAACAGGTAAATAATCCGTTTTTTCATTTCAGAAAAGATTGGGATTTTAAACATTTCCTCTAAAGGTAATAATAAAGTCGTCGAACGAGGCATCACTCTTGCTATTTATGGGAAATAACCCTATATTTAGGAGTATAAGGAACCGAAAATAAAAACGAGAGCCATGGACAAGTCAAAAGTAGTTATCATCAAGAGCTTCCCCACAGCCGGAGAGGCGCTGATCTACAAGTCGCTGCTCGAAAGCGGCGGCGTGGAATGCGAACTGATCAACGAAACGGTATCCGACGTGCTGCCCCTGCAGAACGAACTGATGAACGTCAAACTGGCGGTCGCCGAAAAAGATGCTGAGAAAGCACGCGAAATCCTCTCGGCCAAATTCGACCAGCAGGAGTTCGACACCGAGAGCATGAAAAGGCGCAAAAAACCTTAATTACCATAGGTCTGATGCCGGTATATTTCCGCGTCCAGGAAACATTACCGGGTCCGGGGCCAGAAAAGGCAAGGATGCGGGAAGTATCCGTTCGGGCCCGCCGGTCTGAACACACCTAAACACCTTAGCCTGTCGGACCAATTAACATATCCAAATAAAATGGCAGCCTTTAAAGGCTGCCATTTCCCTGTAACTGACCGTTCTTAATACCGGTTCGTTCCTGCAATATTACTGGCCCAATACGTAGGCAAAGATCAGCGGAGCCACGATCGTGGCGTCCGATTCGACGATAAAGCTCGGCGTATCGGGCAGCAGCTTACCCCAGGTAATCTTTTCGTTGGGTACTGCGCCGGAATAAGAACCGTAAGAGGTGGTCGAATCCGAAATCTGGCAGAAATAGGCCCAGCAGGGCGTCTCCTCCCACTCCAGGTCCTGGTACATCATCGGTACGACGCAAATCGGGAAATCGCCCGAGATGCCGCCGCCGATCTGGAAAAAGCCCACGCCGGGACCGCCACTGTTGGCCCGGTACCATTCGGTCAGGAAGATCATCGTTTCGATGCCGCCCTTGACGGTGGAAGGCTTCAGCTCTCCCTTGATGCAGTAAGAGGTAAAGATATTGCCCATCGTGCTGTCCTCCCATCCCGGCACGATAATCGGAATGTTCTTTTCGCAGGCGGCCAACATCCAACTGTTCTTCGGGTCGATCTCGTAATACTGCTCCAGTTCTCCGCTGCGCAGCAGTTTGTACATAAACTCATAGGGCAGGTAACGCTCGCCCTTGCTGTCGGCGTCTTTCCAGATTTTGAAAATATGCTGCTGCAGGCGGCGGAAAGCCTCTTCTTCGGTTCATGTGGCTTTGCAGCAGGTTCCATTCGTCCTGCGGGGTGAAATCGCGGTAGTTGGGCACGCGCTTGTAGTGCGAATGGGCGACGAGGTTCATGATATCCTCTTCGAGGTTCGCACCGGTGCAGGTGATGATTTGCACCTTGTCCCGGCGAATCATCTCCGCCAGTGAAATACCCAGCTCCGCGGTACTCATCGCACCTCCGAGCGTGATCATCATCTTGCCCCCCTTGTCGATGTGGGCTTCGTAGCCTTTGGCCGCATCCACCAGAGCCGCTGCATTGAAGTGGCGGTAGTTGTGCGTGATAAACTGAGAAATGGGTCCTTTTGTCATGATTCGTAAATTTGGATTGATCGGGCAAAGGTATAAAAATAACGAAAGGGTGTCAACCGGAAGCGGAATTTATTGCACCGTGCTCTGTCACCGCTGCGACTCCTCGAAATAGCTCCACAGGCTGTCCCCCGCAGGTGCCGGGGCGGTAATCACGAGTCGTTCGCGCGGCAGTCCGGCCCGGGCCACCGGATGCAGGAATTCGACCCGGCGGGAATGGAGCGAGATACTGGCGTCCTTGTTCGACCGTGCGGCACCGTATTTCAGATCGCCCCGGATCGGACTGCCGGCCGCCGAAAGCTGCGCCCGGATCTGGTGGTGGCGCCCCGTCAGCAACTCAACCTCAACCAGGAAATAGTTTTTACTTCCCCCCAGCAATTTATAATTGAGCCGCGCCTCCTTGCTCCCCGGCACGGGCTTCGGATAGATTCGGGATTTGTTCGTCCGGCCGTCGCGCACCAAATGCCCCACGAGGGTTCCCGCCTCGGGCCGAAGCGGTTTTTCGGTGATCGCCCAATAGTATTTGTCGATCTCGCGCACCTTGATCATCTCATTGAGCCGGGTAAGCGCCTTACCCGTTTTGGCAAAGATCACCGCGCCGCTTACCGGGCGGTCGATGCGGTGCACCACCCCGAGGAACACATTGCCGGGTTTGGCTTCACGTGCCCCGAGGAACGCCTTGATCTCATCCTCGAGAGCGGGATCTCCCGTCGGATCGGGCTGCACCAGTTCACCGGCGCGTTTGTTGACCACCAACAGGTGGTTATCTTCATATAGGATTCGCTGCGGATCGAACATTGTTTCAGGACTCGGGCCCGCTGCCTGCAGGCCGTTTATATGGTTATGTTACAATTCAAAAGTAAAGGGTAACAACTGCCGCGCTTCCTGTACTACCGTAGCACTGTGTCCGGAGCACATCACCACGCGGATCGGGGAACCCTGTCGTTTTTCGGTATCGGCAAGCACCTGCCGACAGGCGCCGCACGGGTAGCACTCGCGCTCGCCCGGTACCGACGCGGTGGCCAGCGCGACAATGCGCACGCCACTGAAGTTGGCCTGCAGATAATAGAGCAGGCTTCGCTCGGCACACATGCCGGATGGAAACACCTCGCTCTCCTGGTTGCTCGCCGTAAGGATCGTCCCGTCCTCAAGCAATGCAGCCGCCCCCACCCGAAACCCTGAATAGGGGGCATAAGCCGTTCCGCACGCATCAGCTGCACGGGCGGCAAGTTCCCGGTCGGACTCCGGCAGCGCATCCAGCGGCGCATAATGCGCATAATCGAATGTAAACTCTTGCTTGCTCATCTATTGCCGTTCATCTAACGTGACTTCTCCCTCGTACCGATCCGATTCTGCTTCGCTCCGGGTCGGTTCCGCTTCATACCGATTTAAAAAACACTATTTCCCAAACTCCCGGAACATTCCCCTCGAATGGAATACATCCTCCATCTGGCATGCACATTCGGTCATCGGCCCACCCGAATCAGCGTTTTACCGCCCGAAGCATATGGTGTTTACCGAGTGCGCCGGGCAACCTGTGCACTTCAAATCCGGCCGCACGAAGATTCTCTTTAACCATCCCCTTTGCGGAATAGGTTACCAACACTCCTTCGGGATGCAACGCCGCAAATAATTTTACAAACACCTCCCGGGTCCACAGTTCAGGCTGCGCATCGGGTGCAAACGCATCGAAATAAACCAAATCAAAGGTAGTGTCAAATCGGTAATTTAGCAAAGAGGCCGCCACCTTTTTAAGTGAAAAGCTCTCCGTAGCCGGAACGGCCTCATTCCACGGCGCCTGATGCAAGGCCACAAAAAGCGGATCGGCGGCATAACCGAGCCCTTGCACCGTCCCCATTGCCACCGGATAATGTTCCAGCGCTACATATTCGACCCTGCGACCGGTACCGGCCGCGGCCCGGGCAGTCAGCCAGGCATTCAGGCCGCTGCCGAATCCCATTTCGAAAATACGCAGCGTAGCAACAGGAGCGGTCTTACGATCAGCCCCATTACCAACCTTGGCCCTGAACCTGTCATTGGCCTCCAGAATATAGTGAAACCCCGCATCGATATAGACATGCCGGGCCTCTCCTTCCGCTCCGCGCACAGAGTGGTAAGTCTCCCCGAATAACGGATGCCGGAGCGTCTGCGAACCGTCGTCCGTCGGCTCGATCTCCGGTTCGATTAGCCCGTCTGGTTCAATAAATGGATTGATCGGATCTTCGCTAAAATTCATATGAGTGTCATAGACCAAATGAAAACTGAGAGAACAGCGGAAAACCGGATCATTTTTAATGTAATGATCCGGTTTTCCTATCGATTGGCTGCGGCGACGTATCGCCCTGGGACAAACCGTTCCCGCAACACCCTGTTAAAAAATTATTCGAGGACAAAACGCACCATGACCGAGTGCTCGATCTTAATTTTCTCGAATTCGAGCGTCGGAGCGGCCGTTGCCTCTGTCGCCATGTCCATCACGGCACTCTTGGCCATCATGATATTGGCATAAGGGCGGGCGCTGTAACTGTAATCCTGTACGAAAAGCGCCTTGCCGGCCTTTTGTCCGAGTGCGGAGGCAAGCACCTGCGCATTCTGCTGGGCGGCTTTGGCTGCCGCAGCTCGTACCTGCTGGCGCAATTCGTCCATATTCGAAACGTCGGTACGCTCGATCGAAGCATCGGAGATACCGACTGCCTGCAACGCCTGGAAAACGTGCGCGAGCTGGGTGGCCGAATTTACCTCCAGTTGGTAGGTCTTCGAAGTGGAAACGTCCTTGCGTTTGAACAGGTCGCTCGACATATCCTGCACGACGAGTTTTTTCTCCACATCAATGCCCAGATCTTTCAGCCGGCGGACCATATCCTTTTCCTGCTGGAGTACGGTTACCTTTCCTTTGGAATCCTGCTCGTTGATCGTAATACGCACGTAAATTTCATCGGGCGCCACTTCCATTTCGGCCCGGCCGTTCACTTCGAGGTAAGGTTGATCTATAAAATTCTTCTCCTGGGCGAACAGGGGTGCCGACAGCAAAAGCGCGGCAGCGGCAATCATCAATTTTTTCATAATTCAATCGGTATTAATTGGTCGTTTCTAATAAGATGCATCCCGAAGCGGAAACGTTGCGGCGGACATTTACTTTTCCGTTCGCGCCTTCATCTCCCGCTTGGTCATCTCTTTTGTGATCAATTCCGGTGCCACAACTGCCGTATAACGGTTGTGCGACACCAGCATGCGGTTGCCATCCGCAGTGGCGAAAACAGGATTGATAAAAACACTTTCAAAAGCATGCTCATACGAGTAAGCATTTCCCTTTGCAAAAATCCGGTCCGTAATGTAGTGAAGCGTCAAAGCCACCCTGTATTGCGTCCCGTCGAACGATCCGACCAGCGCCAGCGGCGTATCGGGATACACCGTATCCCCCAATTTCACGCAAACAGATCCCGGTTCGAGAACGTTATACGTGGCAATGGTTCCGTCCGCATGCTCCACCTGCACATAATTATGGTCCGAAGTATAGACAACTCCGGGCTTACCTCTTTCTGAGGTGCCCTGCTCCTTAATTTCGACCACCAGCCCCTTGCGAATCGCATAAACGGTATCGCCCCGATTCAGGAAAAAACAGAATGCAGCCCAATTTTTCGGGGGAGCGGTATGGAAGAATAAAGATTTATCCTCTTGTGCGAACCGGACTTCGGTCGCTCCCCGCGCCGGGCTAAACGGCAACCGGTAAATGAATGATGTATCGGGTTTGGCGCTTCGGTCTCCCAACACGAAAACGCTTTTCCATCCGCAATGCGTGCTTTGAGAGTATCCCCTGCTTTTCAACACGATCAGCGGACCACTCGAACGAATAGCCACCCGGTAACGGGAAGGCACCGTCAAATTCTGGACATTCTGAAAATCAATCGCCGCGGAATAGGTACCCAGCCGTCTTTTCTCTGCTTTCACGACCAAATCTCCCGCTTCATTAAAATCGGCTGTCAGTTGGATCGGATCGTCCGCACGTTGAGCATAAACCTGGGAAGCACCCGACAAACCCCAACACAGGCCCGTCGCAAGCACGCATTTTAAGAGTCTCATGATTCAACAGGTATTGGGTTAGACTCTTAAATATAGTTCGTTTTCCCGACAAAAGCAAATCAGCGGCGCACCAATTGCACCACATTTTCAACATGATGCGTATGGGGAAACATATCTACGGGCTGGATGCGTGTCACGCGGTAATCGGCATCGAAAATGGCGATGTCGCGCGCCTGCGTAGCCGGATTACAACTTACATACACGATCCGCTGCGGCGCAGCACGGAGTACGGTACGTGCGACGTCCTCGTGGATACCGGCTCGGGGCGGATCGAGGATCACGACGTCGGGGCGGCCGTTTTCGGCAATAAACCGATCGTTGAGCACATCTTTCATATCCCCTGCATAAAAAACGGTATTATCGATGCCGTTGAGCGCCGAATTGACCTTCGCATCTTCGATCGCCTCGGGCACGTACTCGACGCCCACCACCTTGCGGCAGCGCCGTGCGACGAAATTGGCGATCGTACCGGTCCCCGTATAGAGGTCGTACACCACCTCGCCGCCGCCCAACTCCGCAAATTCGCGGGCCACCCGGTACAGCTCGTACGCCTGCGCCGAATTGGTCTGGTAAAACGACTTGGGGCCGATCTTAAAACGCAGTCCCTCCATCTCCTCGAAGATGTGATCGCGCCCCTTGTAGCATTGGATATCCAGGTCGCCGATCGTGTCGTTGAATTTCGTGTTGACCACGTACATCAGCGAGGTAATCTCAGGGAAACGGAGGGCCAGGTGCTCCATCAGCGCCCCGATCCGTTCGCGGTCATCCCCGCCGAAGATGACGATCACCATCACTTCGCCCGTCGAAGAGGTGCGCACGATCAGGTTGCGCATCAGCCCGGCGTGCTCGCGGGGGTTGTAAAACGAATAGCCGCTGGCGATGCAGAACTCGCGCACAGCCATGCGGATCGGGTTCGACGGATCGGCCTGCAGCCAGCATTTGCGGATGTCGAGCACCTTGTCGAACATATTGGGAATATGGAAGCCCAGCGCTTCGTTGTCGGTAAACTCAGTGCCCGAAGCCACCTCCTCGTCGGTCAGCCAGCGTTTACTGGAGAAGGTGAATTCCAATTTGTTACGATAGAAAAAAGTCTTTTCTGAGCCGATAATCGGACTGACCGCAGGCAGGTCGACCTTACCGATGCGGGTGAGCTGGTCCGTCACCTGTTCCTGTTTGAAACGCAACTGCTCCTCATAAGGCAAATGCTGCCATTTACAGCCACCGCAGACGCCGTAATGCTCACACACGGGATCGACCCGCATCGGCGATTTTTTGACGAAACGCACGATATACCCCTCCATGAAGCGGCGCCGTTTGCTGCGGACCTGTACGTCGACCACGTCGCCCGGCACGGCCATCGGCACGAAGACCACTACGTCGTTATAGCGTCCCAGCGCCTTCCCTTCAGCCGCCACCGAAACGATCTCCAACGATTCGATAAGCGGGTAATTTGCCTTTTTTCTTGCCACTTTTCCTGTGTATTATTTCCGGCAAAGATAGTAATAGCTATCTTTGTATGAAATTCTCTTGCTGCCTTCGCC
>ENA-ORIC01003203-ORIC01003203.1-human-gut-metagenome-genome-assembly--contig:-NODE-3203-length-11766-cov-3.018393_pt1 | contig 11766 bp, 9 predicted proteins | sample MGYA00243023_ERZ508732 | MGnify/ENA primary metagenome ERZ508732 (study PRJEB26277, sample SAMN04329767) | human gut metagenome | biome: human-associated habitat | host: Homo sapiens | place: USA...
GACTATTGGGAGCAGGTGTGCAACCATACCCGGATCAACTACGCGTATTGCGTAGACAACCCCAAGGGGTATGCCGGTTACGGTGCCGACTGCTGGGGACTGACGGCCAGCGATATTCCCGACGGCTACACCGCCTCGTCGCCGACGAACGACCGGGGAGTCATCGCCCCCACGGCAGCCTTGTCGTCGATGCCCTACACGCCCGACGAGTCGATGGCCGCACTGCGCTTCTTCTACTATAAACTGGGCGACAAGTTGTGGAGCGACTACGGGTTTATCGACGCCTTCGATCTCACGTCCGGCTGGTTCGACCGGGGAATGCACATTGCCATCGATCAGGGCCCGATCGTGGTGATGATCGAAAACTACCGCACGGGATTGCCGTGGAACCTGTTCATGTCCGATAAGGATGTGCAGAGGGGACTCGCCGAACTCGGATTTACGGTCGAGGCGGGCAGTTGACGCGTGCCGCCGCAAGTGATCCGCGACCGTGAAACTCCGTTTTTCGGGAAGCGAAATATTATACCATAAAAAACAGAGATTACGATATGAAAAAAACACTCATTACCCTGCTGGGCATCGTGCTCTGCGGCGCGGCCGTCGCCGTCGAGAAGCCTGCGGGCGCTACGATGGAGCAGTATGTCGACGCGCTGATGCGCCGCATGACCCTCGAAGAGAAGATCGGCCAGCTCAACCTGCCCAGTGCGGGCGACATCACCACCGGTCAGGCCAAGAGCAGCGACATCGCCGAGAAGATCCGCCGCGGCGAGGTGGGCGGTCTGTTCAATATCAAGGGGGTGGAGAAGATCCGCGACGTGCAGCGTATCGCCGTCGAGGAGAGCCGTCTGGGTATTCCGCTGATCTTCGGCATGGATGTGATCCACGGTTATGAGACGACCTTTCCTATTCCGCTCGGCCTGACGGCCACGTGGGACATGGAGGCCGTCGAGCGTGCGGCCCGTATTTCGGCCGTCGAGGCGAGTGCCGCCGGTATCTGCTGGACCTTCTCCCCGATGGTCGACATTGCGCGCGATCCCCGCTGGGGACGTGCGTCGGAGGGCATCGGCGAAGATCCCTTCCTCGGCAGCGCTGTGGCGCGGTCGTTCGTCTACGGCTATCAGGGGCGTGATCCGATGCATTTTGCCACCGACGAGATCATGGGATGCGTGAAGCACTATGCTCTCTACGGTGCTGCCGAAGCGGGACGCGACTACAATACGACCGATATGAGCCGCCAGCGCATGTACAACGAATATTTCCCGCCCTACAAGGCGGCCGTCGAGGCAGGCGTGGGCAGTGTCATGGCGTCGTTCAATGAGGTCGACGGGATTCCCGCCACGGCCAACCGCTGGCTGATGACCACCGTGCTGCGCGAGCAGTGGGGCTTCGAGGGCTTCGTCGTCACGGACTACACGGGCATCTACGAGATGATCGCGCACGGTCTGGGCGATCTGAAAGAGGTGTCGGCGCGCGCCGTCGAGGCGGGTGTCGACATGGACATGGTGAGCGAGGGTTACCTGGGAACCTTGCAGCAGTCGCTCGAAGAGGGGCGTATCCCGCTGTCCGACATCGACCGCGCGTGCCGCCTGGTGCTCGAAGCGAAATTCAAGTTGGGACTTTTCGACGATCCCTACCGTTACTGCGATCCGCAGCGCGCCGCCACGCAGATCTATACGCCCGCACACCGCGCCGAGGCGCGCCGTATCGCGGGCGAGAGCTTCGTGTTGCTGAAAAACGAAGGCGACGTGCTGCCGCTCCGGCGCGAGGGAACGATCGCCGTGGTCGGCCCGCTGGCCGCTTCGCGCGCGAACATGCCCGGCACGTGGAGCGTCGCTACCGATCTGACGAAGCCGCTGACGCTCGTCGAAGGGTTGCAGCAGGTGGCCGGCGAAGGGGTGAAGATCCTCTATGCCAAGGGCAGCAACGTGATCCGCGACGAGGAGCAGGAGCGCTATGCCACGATGTTCGGGCGCGATATTCCGCGCGACGGCCGCACCGACAAGCAGTTGCTCGACGAGGCGCTCGCCGCGGCGGCCGAGGCCGATGTGGTGGTCGCCGCGCTGGGCGAGGCTTCGGAGATGAGCGGCGAGAGCAGCAGCCGGTCGCAGATCGGCATTCCCGACGTGCAGCAGGAGTTGTTGAAGGCGCTCGTGGCGACGGGCAAACCCGTCGTGCTGGTACTCTTCACGGGGCGCCCGCTGACGCTCGAATGGGAGGCCGAGCACGTGCCTGCGATGCTCAATGTATGGTTCGGCGGCACGCAGGCGGCCGAGGCGATCGGCGACGTGCTCTTCGGCGACGTCAACCCGTCGGGCAAACTTCCCGCGACCTTCCCGCGCAGCGTGGGGCAGATACCGCTCTTCTACAACCATAAGAATACGGGACGTCCGCTGCTGGGCGACAAGTTCGAGAAGTTCCGCAGCAACTATCTCGACGTGCCCAACACGCCGCTCTATCCCTTCGGCTACGGTCTGTCGTATACGACCTTCGACTACGGCGACGTGCGCCTTTCGGCGTCGGAGATGACCGCCGACGGGTCGATCGAGGCCACCGTGCGCCTGACGAACAGCGGCCGGCGCGACGGCGTGGAGGTCGTGCAGCTCTACATCCGCGACAGGGTGGGTTCGTCGACCCGTCCCGTGCAGGAGCTCAAAGGCTTCCAGCGCGTGGCGCTCAAAGCGGGCGAGAGCCGCGACGTAAGTTTTACGATCGACGTCTCGCTGCTCAAATATTACGATTTCGACCTGCGGTACGTGGCAGAGCCGGGCGAGTTCGACGTGATGATCGGCGGCGCGAGCGACGCGGTGAAGCAGGCAAGTTTCACCCTGAAATAACCTTCGCGGCATGAAGACGATCAAACGGATTACGGCGGCCATGGCGGCGCTCGCTCTGGCGGGCGTCGTCGCGGGCTGCGCGCAGCGTCCCGCAGCGACGCTTTCGGACGAGGCGTTGCTGGACAGCGTCGAGCGGCGTACGTTCGATTATTTCTGGTCGGGCGCCGAGCCCAACAGCGGCCTTGCGTGCGAACGGATCAACATGGACGGCATCTATCCCGAAAACGACGAGACGGTCGTGACGACGGGCGGCAGCGGCTTCGGTATTCTGGCGCTTATCGCCGGTATGGAGCGCGGCTACGTCACCCGTGAACAGGGGATCGAACGCTTCGAACGCATCGTCTCGTTCCTCGAACGTGCCGACCGCTTCCACGGCGCCTGGCCTCATTGGATCGAGGGCCGGACGGGCCGCGTGAAACCCTTCGGCAAGAAGGACAACGGAGGCGATCTGGTGGAGACGGCCTTTCTGGTGCAGGGGCTGCTGGCCGCGCATCAGTATTTCGCGCAGGGCAACGAGCGCGAGCAGGCGCTCGCACAGCGTATCGATACGTTGTGGCGCGGCGTCGAGTGGTCGTGGTATCGCAACGGGCAGAACGTCCTCTACTGGCATTGGAGTCCCGAATACGGGTGGGAGATGAATTTCGCCGTACACGGGTTCAACGAGTGTCTGGTGATGTATATTCTGGCGGCCGCTTCGCCGACCTATCCGATCGACCGCGAGGTCTATACCGAGGGGTGGGCCGAGAACGGGGCGATCGTCGACGAGCACGAGGTCGAGGGTTACCGCCTCCGCCTGCGGTATCAGGGCGTCGAGGCCGGTCCGCTCTTCTGGGCGCACTACTCCTTCCTCGGGCTGGATCCGCGCGGGCTGAGAGACGACTACTGCGAGGACTATTTCGGCGAGATGCGCAACTATTCGCTCATCAACCGTGCCTACTGCATCCGCAATCCCCGGCACTACAAGGGTTACGGCAAGGATTGCTGGGGGCTGACGGCCAGTTATTCGACGGCGGGGTATGCGGCGCACGCTCCCGACGAGCGCGAGGATCGCGGCGTGATCGCCCCCACAGCGGCGCTTTCGTCGATCGTCTATACGCCCGAGGAGTCGATGGATGTGATGCGTTACCTCTACGGGCCGCTCCACGAGAAAGTATGGGGGCCTTACGGCTTCTACGATGCGTTCAGCCAGACCGACGACTGGTATCCGCAGAAGTATCTGGCCATCGATCAGGGGCCGATCGCGGTGATGATCGAGAACCACCGTTCGGAGTTGTTGTGGCGGCTCTTCATGAGCCACCCCGACGTGCAGAACGGTTTGCGGAAGCTGGGCTTCGATTCGCCCGTGCTGCAATAAGGGGCGAAGCAGGATTTTTTGAGACGGGACGCATCGGTCGGTGCGTCCCGTTTTTTCAGATCGAACAGAAGAACGTGACCAGGAAGGGAACGCTGAAATCGGTGACGCAGCCGTGGAAGATCGCTACGACGGCATACTGCGGCCCTGCGACGCGGGTGAGGATCGGGAGGGTGGTATCGAAGGTCGTGGCGCCGCCCGACGAAATCGCGGCCAGCGGCCCGAAACGGCCCGCTACCCACGGTGCGGCCAGCAGCGTGAAGAGTTCGCGCAGGACGTTGCAGAGCAGAGCGACCGTTCCCAGTTCGACGCTGCGCAGTTCGGAGATGAAGATGCTCGACAGCGAATAGTAGCCGAATCCCGCGCCGACGGCCATGGCGTCGGCCGGCGGTACGGTGTGCAGCAGCGGCGATGCGAGCGCCGCTCCGGCCAGCGTTCCGACGACGGTGCAGATGGGCAGCAGCGCCATGCGGCGGTCGAGCGAGCGGATACGCTCGACGAGCGTGGCGTCGTGTCCCAGCGACACGCCGACCGAGAACATCAGCCCGTAGAGCATGTAGGTGCTTACGGGCGAGGAGGCTGCGGTAGCCGGAATCCATCCCGCGATGCCGAAAATCGCTCCGGCTGCGAAGAAGGCGACGATCACCAGACTGCCGCGCAGTGCGGCGAAGGCCGGCGGAGCGGGTACGGCGGAGTCGGTCGCGCCGGTGCGTCTGCCGCCGATCGACCGCCACAGCAGCCAGGCGCAGGCGATGCTTCCCGCCAGCGCTCCCGTGCAGAGGACGAGCGCCTGCACGCCGAGCGTGGCCAGCGACCGCATGACCTCTTCATTGCCGCCCACTTCCGTTCCCAGCATGAAGAGCAGCAGCCAGATGATGAACGTGATGACGCTGCCGAGTGCACGGAGCGGTCGGCGGCGCAGCAAGCGGCCCGTGAGGATGCCGCCGAAGAGGACAGCGAACAGAATCAACATCGGCAGTGCGGAATTTTGCGTGCAAAAATAGGAAAAAAAGCCGACGGCCGCAAGCTGTGCGCCTGCGGCCGTCGGAATGAGGTGCGTCGTTAACGGACGTCGAAACGGAAGCGGATCGTCCGGCGGTACGCTTCGCCGGGGCGCAGTTCGGCCGAAGGGAAATCGGGGCGGTTCGGTGCGTCGGGGAAACCCTGGCACTCGATCGCCACGCCGTCGTAGTCCGCGTAGGGCCGGCCGCTCTTCGAGAGCGGCGAGCCGGCGAGCCAGTTGCCCGTGTAGACCTGCACGCCCGGCTGTGTGGAGCGGACGCTGAGCCGCCGACCCGATTTCGGGTCGTACAGTTCGGCCACGGTCGTCTCCTCGTCCGCGCGCCAGTCGTCGACGGCCCAGCAGTTGTCGTAGCCTTTGCCGTAGCGCAATGCGGGGAAATCGGCGCGAATGTCGCGGCCGAGCGGTTTGGACGTGCGGAAGTCCATCGGTGTGCCGGCGACGCCGGCGAGTTCGCCCGTGGGAATCAGCGTTTCGTCGGTCGGCAGCCAGCGCGAGGCGCGGAGCCGTAGCTCGTGGCCGAGCACCGATCCTGCGTTCTCGCCCGCGAGGTTCCAGTAGGAGTGGTTCGTCAGGTTGACGATCGTGGGGGCGTCGCACGCGGCTTCGAGTAGGACGGTCAGGCAGCAGTCGTCGTCCCACGTATAGGCGATGCGCGCCGTGAGCGTACCCGGGTAGCCCTCCTCGCCGTCGGGGCTGGTGCGGGTGAAGGCCACGCCGTCGCCGGTCGTTTCACCCTGCCACAGGCGGTTGGCGAATCCCGTCGGGCCGCCGTGCAGATGGTTGGGGCCGTTGTTGACGGCCAGCCGGTACTCCTTGCCGTCGAGCGTGAAGCGCCCTCCGGCGATCCGGTTGGCGAAACGGCCGGGCGTCTTGCCGAAGCAGGCGCCGTCGCCGACGTAATCGGCGTAGGCGCGGTACCCCAGCGCCACGTCGGCCATGCGCCCTTCACGGTCGGGAACGACGACGGCCGTGATGCCAGCGCCGATGTTGCACACGTCGACGTAAGCCCCCGCGGCGTTCGCGAGGCGGAAGACCTCGATCTCGCCCTGCGCGTGGGGTTCGGTGCTGATTTTCGAGACGGTCATCGCCCTAAAAGAGTTTGGCGGGGTATTCGCCCGCGTCGACGAGCGCACGGATTTTGTCGACCACGCCCTGACGGTCGGCGGCGTAGGTCACGCCGAACCACTTGGCCGTGGTGTCAAGCACCTCGACCGTCGCCGTGCCTTCGGTGATGAGTTTGTTGACCATCAGCGGGATGTAATACTCGGCTTTGGGGTTGTCGATGTTGGCGCGCAGGAACTCCTTGAAATACTCCTCCGAGTAGCGGAAGTAGTCGGGCGTGAAGCCCCACATGTTCATCGAGACGGGGGTATTGTCGTCGGTGGTGGTCGGCTGTCCGTCGTCGCCCGTGAAGGTGATGCGGCCGTCGACGCGGGCGATGTCCGTCCGTTCGACCACACCCGTCAGGTAATTGTTCGCATCGGTTCGGCAGATGCCGCGCGCCACGGTGCCGCTCTCCGAGAGGGTGTTGCCCACGCGGTAGCCCACCATGCAGTAGCGGTTCTGTCCGTCGGCTTTCGACAGCCACTGACCCAGTACGCGGAAGCCGTCGCGGCCGTAGAAGTCGTCGGCGTTGATGACGGCGAACGGTTCGCGGATGACCGCCTTGCCCATCAGCACGGCGTGGTTCGTACCCCATGGCTTGGTGCGCCCTTCGGGGCGGACGAAGCCCTCGGGCAGGTCGTCGACCGACTGGAAGACCACCTCGACGGGGATGTGGTTTTCGTATTTGGAGAGGATCTTCGTGCGAAAATCCGCTTCGAAATCCTTGCGGATGACGAAGACCACCTTGCCAAAGCCGCCGCGGATGGCGTCGAAGATCGAGTAATCCATGATCGTCTCGCCGTTGGGGCCGAGACCGTCCAGTTGTTTGAGACCGCCGTAGCGCGAGCCCATGCCTGCGGCCAGTACGAAAAGTGTAGGTTTCATAAATCGATATCTGGTTTTCGAGTTTATCCTAATTCATTCATGTAACGTTTGCAGCGGTAAAGCAGCCATATCGACACAAGGGCGGCCAGCAGAAATGCCGCGGCGGGCAGCAGGTAGAGATCGATGTCTATGCCGCCTACGGTGCGGATCGCCATTTCCCGGACGTTGTATTCGGAAATGATCTTCGAGCCGTTCCGCGTGAGGAACAGACGCAGCGTGTCGCCCGTCTCGTAGCTCTCGAATTCAGCCTTGTAAACGCGGTAGTCGAAGAATCGGCCGTCGGAACAGCGGCATACATGGAACCGATGTACGGGAAACGGCGCTTCGCGCACGCACTCCTTCCGAACGAGTCGTGCGGAAAAGGGTTCCCGCGGGTCGATGCGGTTGTAGTCGATCATGCCGTCGACGATCTGCCAGCCGCCGACCAGCCCGATGAAGAGTCCGAGCAGGATCAGCAGGGACAGTTTGCCCGTGAAGGGAACGAAATGCCTCTCCCAGCGCATCTCCTGCCGCATTATTCGATTCCGCGCACGTGTTTTTCCCAGGCCCAGGCCGAGCGGAGCGTCTCTTCGAGAGGCCGTTCGGCCTTCCAGCCCAGTTCTTTGTTGGCGCGCTGCGTGTCGGCCCAGACCGCCTTCACGTCGCCGGCCCGTCGCCCGACGATCTTGTAGTTGAGCGTCAGCCCGTTCGCCCGTTCGAAGCCCTTCACCAGTTCCAGGACCGAGACAGGCGTGCCCGTGCCGATATTGAAAATCTCGTAGGCCTCCTTCATCCGCCGCTGCGTCATGCGGTCGACCGCGGCTACGTGGGCTTTGGCCAGGTCGACGACGTCGATGTAGTCACGCAGGCAGGTGCCGTCGGGCGTGTCGTAGTCGTCGCCGAAGATCGAAAGGCATTCGCGCAGTCCGGCGGCCGTCTGGGTGATGTAGGGCACCAGATTCTGCGGCACGCCGCGCGGCAGTTCGCCGATGAGCGCCGAGGGGTGGGCGCCGATGGGGTTGAAGTAGCGCAGCGCGATGCCGTGCAGGCCCTCGTAGGCCGCGCAGCAGTCGTGCAGGATGTCTTCGGCCATCTGCTTCGTGTTGCCGTAGGGCGAGGTGGCGGGTTTGCGGGGCGTCTGCTCCGTGACGGGCAATGTGTCGGGCTCGCCGTAGACCGTCGCCGACGACGAGAAGAGGATGTTCGGCCGGCCGAACTCCTTCATCAGCGCGCAGACGTTCATGAACGACGCGAGGTTGTTGCGGTAATATTTGAGCGGTTCGGCGACCGACTCGCCGACAGCCTTGTAGGCGGCGAAGTGGATGACGGAGCCGAAATCGTATTTTTCGAAGACGCGTCGCAGCGCCGCTTCGTCGCAGGTGTCGACCCGCTCGAAGGGAACGTCGACGCCCGTGATGCGCCGCACACCCTCGACGGCCGCCGCCTCCGAGTTGGAGAGGTTGTCGATGATGACCGCGTCGTATCCGGCGGCGATCAGTTCCACGGCGGTATGCGAGCCGATGTATCCGGCACCGCCCGAAATCAGTACAGTCTCTTTTGCCATAATCCGGGGATAAGTTGTTGTGCGACAGATGTTCGTTTCAGCCGATCGGTTATTCCATGTCGAAAGTGAATTGGTCGTAGTCGGCCGTGCGCCACGCCTTGTCGCAGGTGACGGGCGAAAGGGCGAACATCGGCGAGAAGGTCCGCACCGATACGGTCCGTCCGTCGGGCAGGAATTCCAGGATGCGCAGCCAGCAGTCGCCGCCGTTGCCGTGCCACTGTCCGTCGGCCGTCTGGGCGTTGAACATCATCTGCGCGACCGATTTGCCGGCGGCGTTCTTGTCCGTGCGGAAGCCGACCGTCTCGAAGTAGTCCGTCGTGGGGTGGCATTCGTGGCCGCAGATGACCAGCCGGATGTTCGACGACGGATAGACGAGCTTGTCCCAAATCGCCTGCTGGTAGTTGGCGTCGGTCAGTTCGTAGGGTTCCGTTTTCTTGCGGTTGCCCTCCCATGCGATGAACGAGTGGGTCAGCAGGATCACCCGCGTGTTCGCGTACCTGGGTTCCGCAACCAGTTTGCGCGCCCATTCGATCGCTTCGTCGCGCGGTGCGAATTCGAGCGATACGACCAGCAGATCGCCCCACGTGTCGGTGTGGAACTCGTAGGCGGCGTTCTCCAACGTGGGGATTCCGTGCGCGTTGTTGCATACCGATACGATTTTGTGACGCCAGCACTCGTTGCGCGTCATCGGGAAGTAGTCGGGGAAGCGCGACAGGCGGTTCTCCGACTTGGTGTATCCGTAGTCGTGGTTGCCCGTGCAGACGACGTAGGGCAGCTTGTTGTCGAGCCGCTCGAAGGCGCGCGACGCGGCCCGCCACTGCTCGGCGCTGGTCTGGTCGGTCTTGCGGAAGGCCAGCGGGATGGCTGTTTCATTCTGTTCGACCAGATCGCCCGTGCAGAGCGCCGTGAGGATGCGCAGCGAGTCGATCTCGCGGGCGATCCATGCCGTCTGCAACTCGAACAACGGCTGGTTGGCGGCGAACTTGGTGTAGCTCTGCGGGTCGGGAATGACGATGACAGAGAAGGAATTCGGGTCGCTCAGGCGGGCGCGCAAGGGGTAGTTCTGGGCTTGCAGCGACAGCGTGCCGGCGAGCAGAGCGAAAAGGAAGATCGTTTTTCTCATGTAACGGGATGGTTTGAATCAGTCGATTTTATGTGCGCCGTCCGAGATGACGACGGGATAGACTTTGGGTTCGTGGCCGAACCGCTCGGTGAATTTGCGTTTGGCCGTGGCGATGAAATCGGCGAAGAGGTCGTCCTTCACGAGGTTGATCGTGCAGCCGCCGAAGCCGCCGCCCATCATGCGTGCCCCCGTGACGCCGCATTCGCGGGCCACGTCGACCAGGAAGTCGAGCTCCTCGCACGATACTTCGTAGTCCTTCGACAACCCCTCGTGCGTGGCGTACATCCGCTCCCCGACGGTGGCGTAGTCGCCACGCTGCAAGGCGTCGCAGACGTCGAGCACACGCCGTTCCTCGCCGATCACGAAGCGTGCACGGCGGTAGTCTTCGTCGGAGATCTCATCGCGGATCGCATCGAGCCGCTCCATCGTGGCGCCGCGCAGAAACTCCTGTCCCAGCATCTTCGCCACGCGCTCGCACGACTCGCGCCGGCGGTTGTAGGGCGAGCCGACCAGTTCGTGCTTGACGACCGTATCGAGCAGCACGAGCTTGTAACCGACGGGATCGAAGGGGAAGTATTCGAACTCCATCGAACGGCAGTCGAGCCGCATCAGACAACCCTTCTTGCCGAAGACCGAGGCGAACTGGTCCATGATGCCGCACTTCACGCCGCAGTAGTTGTGCTCGGTCGACTGACCGATGCGTGCCAGTTCGAACTTGTCGATCCCCAGCGCATAGAGGTCGTTGAGCGCAAAGGCGAAGGTCGACTCCAACGCTGCCGACGACGACATGCCCGCTCCCAGCGGTACGTCGCCCGAAAAGGCGGTGTCGAAGCCGCCGATGCGGCCGCCGCGTTTCTGGATTTCGCGGCAGACGCCGAAGATGTAGCGGGCCCACGACTCGGAGGGTTTGTCCTCCTCGCGCAAGCCGAACTCCGCATAGGAGTCCAGATCGACGGCGTAGGCGCGCACGCGGTCGGTGCCGTTGGGGCGGATCATCGCCGTGATGCCGCAGTCGACGGCACCCGGGAAGACGAAGCCGCCGTTGTAGTCGGTGTGTTCGCCGATTAGGTTGATGCGTCCCGCCGAGGCGTAGAGTGTTCCGTGGGTATTGAAATGCCGCTCGAATGCGGCCCTTACATTGGATTGCGTCATGGTCCGAATGGGATTAGTGGTTTTAAAGTCTTACAAATATATAAAAAATTTAGTAAACGGCGATTCCGAAAAACGGGAACGGCCGGAAAATCGTTCACATTCATGTTCCTTTTCTCGTCTCGGCGCAGCTTGCACAAGTGCGGCTTTGCGCTCGGCTTATCGAAAAGTTCCCGTCGAGGACTTGTCGTCTCCGTCGTCTCTGACGGCGAGGGTCGTATGTCAGGCGTGGCGGGGATGCGCCGTCCGGCTGCGGATCGCGGCGAGCATGTCGTCGGTCATCCGCGAAAGATCCCATTCGGGATGCCAGCCCCACTCCTCGCGGGCGCAGGTGTCGTCGAGCGAGTCGGGCCAACTGCGGGCGATCTCCTCCTTGACGGGATCGATGTTGAAGTCCATCGTGAACGAGGGGATGCGCTTGCGGATCTCGGCGGCGATGATGTCGGGCGTGAAGCTCATCGAGGCGATGTTGAAACTGTTGCGGTGGCGCAGCCGCGCGGGGTCGGCCTCCATCAGTTCCACGCAGGCGCGCAGCACGTCGGGCATGTAGATCATGTCCATGTAGACGTCGTGGGGCACGGCGCAGGTGTAACGGCCGCTTCGAATCGCTTCGTAGTAGATCTCCACGGCATAGTCGGTCGTACCGCCGCCCGGCAGCGTGACGTTCGAAATGATGCCCGGAAAACGGATCGAACGGGTATCGACGCCGTATTTGTGGTGGTAGTAGTTGCCCAGCATCTCTCCCGTCACCTT